>Ga0315280_10001719_pt1 | contig 36927 bp, 28 predicted proteins | sample YL17G06_40_MG_FD_203697 | JGI IMG/M metagenome (GOLD analysis project Ga0315280, IMG submission 203697) | Sediment microbial communities from Yellowstone Lake, YNP, Wyoming, USA - YL17G06_40 | ecosystem: Environmental > Aquatic > Freshwater > Lake > Sediment | place: USA: Wyoming | collected... | reverse complement strand
GGATAGAGCGGTGGACTTCGAATCCAAAGGTCGGGGGTTCAAATCCCTCCGGGCGCGCCTCCTTATTTTCCTTGCTGGGAGATCCGCCCGATGAGAAGCTTATCGGATTAGAATGAGGATATATTGACTAATCGCAGTGTTTTTTATATAAATGTTTCGACCTGAATATTTAAATGTGGTGATAAACCGCAATGGCGGGGAAATCTCCGACTAAAATAAGGGGAATAAAACATGGCCAAGATACTTTTATTAGATTTTGAGGAAGGCGATTTCAGGTATCTCCTGGATAAAAAATTTGACGTTGAATTAAAAGAGACTAACTGGAAAACTGGCAAAATCGAAAGCCTTATTCCACCTCAAGACTGCAAGATTGTCTTCTATCAGGCCAACCTGACCAATTATGGGACAGGGCTTCATGTCGGGGATGCCGAGAATTTTGAAAAAATCGTTGCTGATGGCGGCGCCATAATCTGTTTTGTGGGAAACAGCCAGGAGTACCACCTCACCAATATCATCGGCGAGATCCCGCAACTTAAATTTGAGGAAAACAAGCTGCCAGACAAAATCTACGAGATTAAAGACAAGCCGTTCAACGCTATATTCAGTCAATTCAGGGCATTCATCTCCCATGCCTATGAACTCTTTCAGACGCACGATAACTTAGGGAAAAACCTTAATCTCAATGAGTGGGATCCTCCCTATGACGGCGAACTGCAGATTCTGGCGGAGAGTTACAAGAATTATCCTGTTTCCGCTATCTTACGAAAAGGCAAAGGTTTCTATCTTCTGCTTCCCTGGTTTGGTGAGAAGAATGTCGAAGTCGCTGAACTGATTCTAAGCCAGGTCTTGCCGGAGATATCGCCGCATCTCTTCGCCCAAGAGCAATACAACTGGCTCGATTCCTATGAATATATCTTTCCCGGCCTCCTGGATATATACAAGCAGATGGAGGAGGAAAACGAGAGACACCGTCAGAACATGCTCCGGCTGGAAGAAAAAACTGAGGAGATCAAGAGCAACGAACAGGAGCCTTTCAATAGACTTTTGGTTGCGCAGGGAGCAGAACTCCGGCAGGCCGTAATCCGAGCGCTCAAATACCTGAACTGGCTCAATGTCGTTGACGTAGATGAATACTGGAAGCGCGTCATTCGGATTAAAGAAGAAGACATTTGGCTGGTGGACGAGGATGAAAAATCGGTCGAAGAGCTGATCCGGTCGAGCCACCTCACTCTCTTGACGGTGCGGAGCGGAAAAGGCGGCGCCGCGGATGAGGATTGCCTGCTTCTTCAGAGATACAAAGGGAGACGGATGCAGGAATTCGACAACACCAAGATGAAGGCGATATTGATCGGCAACTATTTCTCCCAGACTGAGGCCAAACTGCGAGAAGTCCCATTCACTGAGGCTCAAATCAACGAAGCTTCGAAAGACGGGAATGGGCTTATGACAACCTATGAGCTTTTTAAAGCCATCAAGACCGAAAAAGAGAAAAAAATCTCCAAAGAAGCGATCCGTGAGCAGATGAAAAACAAGGTCGGCCTCATCATTTTCGATTACTGATTCCCTTTAACCATCTCGCTCGAGTGAGATCAAAAAAGACCACACCAGAGCAAATTGCCAAGCTCGGAATCCAACGCTTGAGAGAAATGTCTGACCCAGTTAGGGCAGAAGGGGCTCAAAGATATTTCAAGGAAGCCTTTAAATGCTACGGCCTTACGGCTATCCAGATAAGATACCTGGCCAAGGAGATATACCAAAGCGTTAAGGCTGAGTGGAGCGTTGATGATGCTATACAGCTTTGTGATATCTTACTACCGAACCCTTACCATGAGGCCAAAGGTTTCGGTATCCTCATTCTGGAAAAATACAAGAAAGATTTTCCCAAATCTCTTTTCCTGAAAATCAAAAATTGGCTCTCCTCAAGCTACCTCAACAATTGGGCGGCTGTGGACGTACTTTGCCCGGATTCTGTCGGCTCGCTGCTCGTGACGTACCCGGAGCTCGTGAAAGAGATCAAAACCTGGACAAATTCGCCAAACCGGTGGGTCAGACGGGCCAGCCTTGTTTCTTTCATTAAACTTGCCCAAGAAAAAGTATATCTTGACGATATTTATCAGATATCCGCCTCACTTTTTGCTGACAGCGATGACCTTATCCAGAAGGCCAATGGGTGGCTCCTCAGGGAGACGGGGAAGAGGGATATGGAAAGGCTAAAAAAGTTTCTCCTCCAGCATGGCCCGGCTATCCCCCGGACGACACTCCGTTACGCCATCGAAAGATTTAACGATAAAAAAAGAAAAAGCATCCTGCAGGACACGCGAAAAACCTGAATTCGGGGACGCACACCTAATTTAATCGGGAATTGAGTATTGAGTCTCCATAATGAGGTGTGATATATTTTTTAGTCAATCTATTCCTTAATTTCACCTTTCCTATCAAGGAGGCAAGATGAAAGCAATCAAAAGAATAGGATCGGGCGTTATTTTGCTTCTCTTTTTGTTTTCCATCAATTCTTATGCGCCGCAAGAAGCGCGCGTCCTGCGTTTCCCGGCCATCTATGGTGACCAGATCGTCTTCAGCTACGCCGGCGACCTTTATACAGTTCCTTCTTCCGGCGGCATCGCCCGCAAGCTCACATCCCACGAGGGCTACGAAGCTTTCGCCCGCTTTTCTCCCGACGGCAAAAATATCGCTTTTACCGCCGAGTACGATGGCAATCGGGAGGTCTATCTTATGCCAGCAGACGGCGGCGTTCCTAAGCGGCTGACCTATACGGCTTCTCTTGGCCGCGATGATATCTCCGACCGCATGGGTCCGAATAACATCGTTATGGGCTGGACAAACGATGGCAAAAATATCGTCTTCCGCTCCCGGATGAGAGAGTGGGATGACTTCTTGGGCCAACTCTATCTGGTTCCCTCTGGAGGCGGAATCCCGGTCCAGCTTCCCCTCCCACGCGGCGGATTCTGCTCCTATTCTCCCGACGACAAGAAGTTAGCTTACAACCGCATCTTCCGAGAATTCCGCACCTGGAAGCGTTATCGGGGCGGGATGGCCGATGATATCTGGATTTACGATTTCGAGACAAAGAAACTCGAAAATGTCACCAATAACCCTGCCCTTGATATTATTCCCATGTGGAGCGGCGAGAAAATTTATTTTCTTTCCGACCGCGATGAAAACAAAAGAATGAACCTTTTTGCCTATGACCTCCACACTAAGGAAACAAAAAAGCTCACCAACTTCACCGATTACGACATCAAATTTCCTTCTCTCGGTCCCAAGGCCATCGTCTTCGAGAACGGCGGCTATATCTATCGCTTCGACCTCACTTCAGAGCAAGCGGCGAAAGTGCCCGTTATGATTGCCGACGACATGATTTCTGGCCGGAGCAGGATGGCGAAAGTCAGTGACAAAGTGACAAATTATGAGATTTCGCCTGACGGCAAGCGCGCCCTATTTGGAGCGAGAGGTGAAATCTTCACGGTCCCTGTCAAATACGGAAATACGCGCAATCTTACTAACTCACCCGGCGTCCATGACCGCGATTCCAAATGGTCGCCCGACGGCAAATGGATTGCCTATATCTCAGACAAGACCGGCGAAGATGAAATCTACCTCATGCCCCAGGACGGCCAAGGCGAAGCGCAGCAGATTACTAAAAACGCCGACACCTACAAATACCGGATCTTCTGGTCTCCCGACAGCAAAAAAATCCTCTGGAGTGATAAGCTCTTGCGCCTTAATTATGTGGACATCGAAAAGAAAGAAGTTGTTGAGGTCGCCAGGGCTGAGATCGCCGAAATCCGCCAGTACTGTTGGTCTCCGGACAGCCGCTGGATTGCCTATTCCAAACCGGAAGTGGAGATGATGCCCAGAATTTACGTTTATTCTTTAGAAGCCAAAAAGACTTATGAAGTGACCGACGGCTGGTACAATTCCTACGGCCCCAGCTTCAGCTCTGACGGCAAGTATCTCTTTTTCATCTCCGACAGGGATTTTAATCCCATCTACAGCCGGACAGAGTGGAATCACGCCTATCTTTCCATGTCCAGAATCTATTTGGTCACTTTAGCTGCCGACACCAAATCTCCCTTTGAGCCGAAGAGCGATGAAGTGGAGCTCCCAAAAGAAATTGAAAAGCCGGCAACCAGTGCCAAAGCAAAAGTTGGAGAGGAGAGCAAGCCTGCCGAGCCTAAGAAAGAAATCAGCGTCAAAGTCGACCCCGAAGGCCTAAAATCCCGGATCGTCGGTCTTCCAGTTGAGGTCTCCAATTACGGGGGAATCGCCTCTGTCGGAGACAAAATCTATTACCTCAAACGTGGAGATCGCGACACACAAACCTCCTTAAAGCTGTATGATCTGACGGAGAGAAAAGAGACAGACCTGGGAAGCATCGACGGCTTCGAGATATCGACCGACGAGAAGAAAATGCTTGTTTCCAAGGAAAGCGCTTATGCCATAATCGACCTTCCCAAAGCCCCGATTAAAATCGAGGAAAAACTGGATCTCTCCCAAATGGAAATGAAACTCGATCTCAGGGCAGAATGGGACCAGATTTTCGAGGAATGCTGGCGTCAGATGAAATACTTCTTCTATGCGCCGAACATGCACGGCGTGGACTGGAAGGCGATGAAACTCCGCTATCGGCCTTTAGCCCAGGCCGTGAACCACCGCGCTGACCTGACCTATGTCATCGGCGAATTGATAGGGGAGCTCAATGCCGGGCATACCTATGTTGGCGGAGGAGACATACCTACACCCAAGAAGGTTAAGATGGGCATGCTCGGTGCTCAATTCGAAAGGGATCCTCAAACCGGCTTTTACAAAATTAAAAAAATCCTTCGCGGCGAAAATTGGACCGGGTCGCTGCGTTCGCCTCTAACAGAGATCGGTGTGAATGTCAAGGAAGGAGAGTACCTCATCGCCGTCAACGGAATGCCCACCAGCAAGATGACCGACATGTATGAAGCGCTTTATAACACTGTGGGAAAGCAGGTCACCCTCAAGGTTAACGCTAAGCCGGAAGACCACGGAAGCCGCGACATCGTGGTCATTCCGATCGAAAGCGAGCAATCTCTCTATTATTACACCTGGGTTGAGGAGAATATCGAGAAAGTGGACAAGGCCACGGGCGGCAAAGTCGGCTATATCCACATCCCTGATATGAGCACCGCCGGGTTGAATGAATTCGTGAAACACTACTATCCGCAGCTACGGAAAAAAGCCCTCATTATCGACGTCCGCGGAAACGGCGGCGGCAATGTCTCGCCGATGATCATCGAAAGGCTTCGCCGGGAGATCGCCATGATGGAAATGTCCCGAGACACTGTGCCCCGGCCGGATCCGGATGGCTTGCTCCTCGGGCCAAAAGTCTGCTTGATCAACGAGTTTTCCGCTTCAGACGGCGACATCTTTCCCTACCGCTTCAAAAAATACAACCTCGGCAAGCTCATCGGCAAGCGAACCTGGGGAGGCGTTGTGGGAATCCGCGGCCCTCTGCCTCTGTTGGACGGCGGCCAGCTGTTTAAACCCGAATTTGCTCCTTACAGCGTGGACGGAAAGAATTGGATCATCGAAGGCATCGGCGTCGAGCCAGATATTTATGTAGATAACGACCCAGCTAAGGAATATGCGGGAATAGACGAGCAGCTCAACAAGGCCATTGAAGTCATCCTGGAAGAGCTCAAGACCAAGGAAGTCAAACTGCCTCCGATACCGCCTTATCCCATAAAAATTAGATGACTCCGGAATAGTTGGCTGCGGCCGATTGTGAGGAGAATTATTTCTAAAGAAGGAGAAGCATGGTTTCCCCTGAAAAAGTTCGCGTTACTTGCTTCCATTGCGGGGCAACAAACAACTTCCCTATGTCAGCTCTGGGAAAAACAGTGGTCTGCGGCCGGTGTAAAAATGCGTTGCCCGAGCCAGGTACTGTGCTTGAACTTACGCCGGAATATGCCTATACTTTTTTCCAGAATTCAAGCCTTCCCATTCTTGTAGATTTTTACTCCCCAACTTGCGGCGCATGTATGATGATGCATCCTATCATCGAACGTCTCGCCAAGCGTAGGGCTGGCGATATCATGGTCATCAAAATGAATATGGATAGGCACCCTCAGGTGGCCAGCGGCTTCGGCATCCAGGCGGTCCCCACATTTCTCATCCTGCACAAGGGAACAGAGAGGGGAAGGACAAGCGGAGCGATGTCTGAGGCTGATTTTTCCCTCTGGGTAGCAAGCAGAACTTAAAAGAATTAAAAGGGAAGGGGAAAATGCCGAAGAGGGGACTCGAACCCCTACTCCCGTATACCAGGAACTAGCCCCTCAAGCTAGCGTGTCTGCCAATTCCACCACTTCGGCAATCACTCGGGAGGTTAAGGATTCCCGGTATTCAAAACTAATTCTGTTTCTTTTCGGTTGGTTCTTTCATCGGCCTATCTGGCTGCGTTGGCTGTTGTTGCTGCTGTATATCGTCTTTTTTTTCGGTTGTGGGCGGCTGGGCTTCTTTTTTCACATCAGCGGCTGCCGGAACTTCTTTCTTTACCGGCTCCTCGCTTCCGATGACGGATTTTTGGCCCTTAAGGGACATAATCCAAAGTCCGATCGATGTGATCATAAAGAGTACGGCACAAATGGTTGTGATCTTGGAAAGGAGGGTGGCTGTCCCCCGCGGTCCAAACGCCGTCTGGCTACCTCCACCTCCGAAAGCTCCGGCTAAATCGGCAGATTTGCCGGACTGAAGCAAGACAGCGATGATGAGAATAAGACAGATGACAATGTGAACAATGAGGATTAAAACGCTCACTTTTTTTCCTTATACGCCTTAATGGCCTCTTTTGAAATCTGGATGAAAGGCTCAGCTTCCAGCGATGCTCCTCCTACGAGGAAGCCGTCGATGTTCTTCTCGCTCAGGAGAGCATAAGAATTTGCCGGCTTCACCGAGCCGCCGTAGAGCATTATAGCACAGTCTGCCAGGTCATTTCCATATTTTTGGGCCAATTTTTCTCTGATAAAGCCATGGACTTCCTCAGCCTGAGCGGGGGTGGCGGTTTTTCCGGTTCCAATTGCCCAGATCGGCTCATAAGCAATGATGATGTGGCGAAAAGAGTCGGCGTCTATTTCTTCCAGGCTCCCGTCGACCTGCCGGGAAACCTTGGCCATGGTTTCACCCCGCTCTCTTTCCTCAAGAGATTCGCCTATACAGACGATCGGAAAGAGGCCAAATTTCAAGGCCGCCTTGATTTTCTTATTGACATCGATGTCCGTCTCCCTAAAATACTGGCGCCTTTCGGAGTGGCCAATGATGACATATTGGCATCCAACATCCTTAAGCATGGGGCCGGAGACTTCACCTGTATAAGCCCCTTTTTCTTCCCAAAACAGGTTTTGCGCGGCAAGCTGGACAGAACTCCCCTCGAGAACTTTCCTGACTTCACTCAAAGCTGTAAAAGGAGGGGCAACCACGACCTCGGCTTCTTGAAGTCCCAGGCTCGCTTTGACGATCGCCGTCACCAACGCTCGAGCCTCAATGGCTGTCATATGCATCTTCCAGTTTCCTGCAATAAAAGGAGGTTTGTTTTTCATGGCTCTTCCTTTTTCGTCTATTCCAAGGCCTCAATCCCGGGAAGGGTTTCGTTGGCCAGGTATTCGAGGGACGCTCCTCCGCCCGTTGAAATATGAGTGATTCTTTTACTGACTTCCGTTTTCTCGACCGCCGCGATGGAATCTCCTCCACCGACGATGGAAACGGCTTTAGAGGCGGCTACAGCCTCGGCGATTTTCACAGTCCCTTTGGCGAATTTGTCGATTTCAAAAACGCCGAGCGGGCCATTCCAGAAGATAGTCTTGGCTCTGGCGATAATTTTGCTGTATTCGGCCACAGTCTTAGGACCAATATCAACAGCCATCCAATCCGCGGGGAAGGGGAAAGATTCGCTCACCTTGATCTGGGCTTCTTTGTCAATGCCCGTCGCCAGGACATGGTCTAACGGAAGACGAAAGTCCACTTTTTTTTCTTTAGCTTTTGTGAGAACTTCAAGCGCAATCTGCAATTTATCGTCCTCAACGAGTGACTTCCCAACCTCATAGCCCTGGGCTTTGAAGAATGTATAAGCCATCGCTCCACCGATAAGGATGTCATCAGCCTTGTTTAAAAGATTCTGGATGACACCGATCTTGTCGGAGACTTTTGCACCCCCAAGGATGGCGACATAAGGCTTTTTGGGTGAGCGGATGGCCTTGCTCAGGTATTTAACCTCTTTCTGGAGGAGATAGCCGGCAGCTTTTTCTTTCACGAATTGGGTGATGGCTGCGACCGAGGCATGAGTCCGGTGGCACGAGCCGAAAGCGTCGTTGACATAACAATCAATGTCCCGGGCAAGCTTTTGGGCAAAGCCGGCGTCATTGGCCGTTTCCTCGGCATGAAACCTGACGTTTTCTAAAAGCAGGACTTGCCCGGATTTGAGCTCTTTTTTGAGCCTGTCCACGTCCTCGCCAACACAGTCAGGAGCCATGAAGACATCGGCGGAGATCAACTCGCTCAGCCTTTTAGCTGCAGGCTTGAGGCTCATCTTGGGGTCCACTTTTCCTTTAGGTCTTCCGAGATGTGAAGCGATGACGAGCTTTGCGCCCTGGCCGATAAGGTAATTGATCGTAGGAAGGGAGGCCCTAATCCTGTTATCGTTCCGTATGTTTCCGTTTTCATCCAGAGGAACATTGAAATCCACACGGAGAAAGACCGTTTTGCCTTTGTATTTTAAGTCGTCAAGGTGTTTCATGGCTGTCACCGGGAAATGTATTTGATCAGGTCAGCGAGGCGGCAGGAATAGCCCCATTCATTGTCATACCAGGCTAAGGCTTTGACCAGGGTTTCGCCCAAAACACGGGTCAGCTCGCCGTCGACGATCGCAGAGTGAGAATTGTGCATAAAATCGACGGAAACGAGCGGCTCCGAGGTGAACTGAAGGATACCTTTGAGCTGTCCCTCGGCCGCTTTCTTGAAAGCCTCATTGACGTCTTTGTCATTGGTCTTTTTCTTGAGGATGGCGACGAAATCGACAAGAGAAACATTGGCGGTTGGAACGCGGATGGCAATACCGTCGATTTTGCCCTTGAGCTCAGGCAGAACCAGGCCGACGGCCCTGGCCGCGCCAGTCGTTGTTGGAATTTGGGACACTGCTGCTGCCCTGGCCCGGCGAAGGTCTTTATGGGGCTGGTCGAGGATCCTCTGGTCATTTGTATAAGCATGGATTGTGGTCATGAATCCTTTTTCGACACCGAAGGCGTCGTGGAGGACCTTGACAACAGGAGCCAGGCAGTTTGTGGTGCAGGAGGCATTAGAAAGGACATGATGTTTTGCCGCATCATAGGTATGCTCATTCACTCCCATGACGATAGTCGCGTCAGGGTCGGTGGCAGGAGCCGAAAAAATGACTTTCTTAGCGCCGCCCTGCATGTGCTTAAGAGCTTCCTCTTTTTTCTTGAATTTGCCGGTAGCCTCAACCACAACCGATATTCCTAACTTTGCCCAGGGCAGGTTAGCGGGGTCTTTTTCCGCGAAGACCTTGATTTCCTTGCCGTTAACGACTATGGCGCCGTTCGCGGCTTTAACATCGCCATCAAAAATCCCCAGGACCGAATCATATTTCAGAAGGTGGGCCAGCGTCTTGGCGTCGGTGATGTCGTTCACCGCCACATACTCAAGGGTTGGGTCCTTGTATGAAGCCCGGAATAAGTTTCTGCCTATCCGGCCGAATCCGTTTATTCCAATCTTAATGCTCATGAAAACCTCCTTTCTAACTCTTTTTTAATCTTAAAAATTAGCATAAAAAGCCTTCAAAAGCAACGGAGAAGACCCGGGGTGTTGGCCGAAGGCACGACCGTTGTCTCAGTGAGGGCGAAGGGCAGGGCGTTCAAAACAGGCGGAGAATATACATTGTCGAGGCGCTAAGGAGGGAGACGCTGAAATTATCGTCTATACCGAGAGGCAAAAGTTCAGAAAGACTGGCCATCAGAGCCCCCAACAGATAGGCGGGAACAGGGATACTGACATAATGGAGAAGAATACAGCCTGCCACAAGGCAGGCATTGAGGTGAGCCAGGCTGCCTTCCAGAGTTTTTTCAAATATTTTTTTTCGGCCAAAATGAAGGCCAAAAAATTTGCTGAAAAAATCTCCAAAGGTAAGATAGGAAGTCGCCAGAGCGGCAATTCCTTTTTCAAAAAGGAGAACCGTGAGAAAATAAGCAAAAAGAAAAATCGTGATCGAGGAAAATGTTTTGTATTCTTTCTCCTTGTAAACTCGTTTCATCCTGTTAAAAAAGAAGAAGTTGATTTTTTTAGAAAGAAGGCGGATGAGGTCAAGAAGAATGAAAAAGAGGGCGATACTCCCGATGAGCGTTAGCGCCTTTTTCTTCTCTGTGCTGAGATAAAAGACAATAAAGAGAAAAGCCAAAGGCCGGATATAAAGACGCCATCCTATAATCCCCTTTTCTTTTAGGGAAGAAATCTTCAGAAGCTTCTGACTTCGAATGTTCAGGATGTTAATAAAAAGAATATAGACGATAATGCTCAGAATGAAATAGAAATAGGGGGAAGGAGGCGAAAAAACAAGGATAAAGATCGCCAAAAGAGGAAGAATAACCGAGCCTACGATTTCTCCCTTTCTCCCGATGTAACTAAATGAGATAACACTTATGGCCAACAGAAGAAGAGAAGCGGGAGGAAACCAGGCTTTTGCATAAAAAACGACAAGATAATAAATCAAGATGGCAGTAGCGGTGGCCACACCTTGGCCGCCGCGGAATTTGAGGTAAAAAGGGAAGACATGTCCCAGGATAGCGGCCAGCCCCGCAAGGTGCACGAAAAGCGGGGAGCCGCCAGCCAGATGGCAGAGATACATGGCGAGGAGTCCTTTGAGAAGGTCAAAAGTTGCCGTTACGACAGCAGGCCCAAACCCTAAAACTTTGTAGGCGTTAATGGTGCCCGCGTTGCATGTGCCATGTTTCCGGATGTCAATCCCTGTGAGGAGCTTTCCGAGAATATAAGATGGAGAAATAGAGCCGAGAAGATAGCCTCCAAGTATGCAAAACGGCCAGCCCATAGAAGTTAAAGATATTATCCCTTTAAAAAATTGGAGATGTCAAACAAAAGCAAGAAATTTAAAAATGCAATCTTTATTTGTGGTAAAATCATAGCCAAATGAACGTTGCTTTTCATCTTCACCTGTCCGAGGAGCCATCATGAAAGTCTTAACCGCCAAAGAGATGAAGGAGATCGACCGCAAGACGATCGAGGAAATTGGCATTCCCGGCCCGGTCCTCATGGAAAATGCCGGCCTGCAAATTGTCCGGGTGTTTCGAGCGATATTCCCACGGCCTGAATGGGAAAAAATTGTCATTGTCGCCGGCAAGGGGAATAACGGCGGGGACGGCCTTGTTGTCGCTCGCCATCTTTTCAATTACGGAGCTACACCTCTGGTCCTCCTTTTAGCCGCTCGGGAAGAAGTTCGCGGAGACGCGGCTTTGAATCTTAAGATTGCTGCTTCCATCGGGGTAACTATAAAGGAAATCCGGTCGCAGGAAGAGTGGAAACGCCAGAAGAAGGCACTTGGGGAGGCCACTATTATCGTCGATGCTATCTTCGGCACAGGACTGGCTAAAGCCGCTGATGGTCTTTATGCTCAGGCCATAGACGACATCAATAAATCATGCGCTTTTAAACTTGCCATCGACATTCCTTCAGGGCTTTCCTCGGATACATATCAGATTATTGGACCCGCGATTAGGTCAGACCTGACTGTGACCTTGGCGGCGCCAAAGATTGCCCATATTTTTCCACCGGCCGAAGAACTCGTAGGAGAGCTTGTCGTTGCGGATATCAGCGTTCCGCAGCACCTTCTTGAAGATGCGAATCTCAAATTGGAGTTAGTTGAGAAGGCCGACCTGCTCGCCGCTTTTAAAAAAAGAAACCGGGATACCCATAAAGGAACCTACGGCCATCTCTTCATTATCTCCGGCTCGCTGGGGAAAACAGGAGCAGCGGTGATGACAGCCAAAGCGGCCTTGAAAATGGGCGCCGGACTCGTCACTGTTGGTACACCTGAAAGCTGCCTTCCCATCGTGGCGCGCTCAATGGTCGAGCTCATGACAGAGCCCCTGGAAGAGACACACGAGAAAACCATATCTTCTGAAGCTCTGCTGAAAGCATTGAGCCTCATCCGGGGAAAAGACGCCCTTCTCATTGGGCCAGGGATTTCCACACATGAATCAACATGCGAATTCGTCTGGAAGATCATCCCAAAGATCAAGCTTCCTGTGGTGATCGATGCCGACGGGCTGAATATACTCAGCCTCAAACCTGAAATCTTGTCCGAGCTCCCGCGGCCGGCTATTCTTACACCACACCCAGGGGAATTTGCCAGGCTGCTCGGCCTGTCCATCGCTGAAGTGCTCGAAAAGAAGCTCGAGCTTGTGCCTGCTTTCACGCAAAAATATGGCGTTCATCTTGTCCTTAAGGGATACCGGACTCTCGTTGCCGATCCCGAAGGCAGAATCTTTATCAATCCGACAGGGAACCCGGGCATGGCCACAGGCGGCTCTGGAGATGTTCTGAGCGGGATGATCGCCTCCATGCTCATGCAGCAGCGAAACCCGCTTCAGGCTGCAATTGCTGCTGTCTATATCCATGGGCTGAGCGGAGATTTGGCAGCGCAGAAAATCGGCGAGAGAGCTCTTGTCGCGGGAGACCTCATTCGCTTCCTTCCCCAGGCGCTAAAAATGATGGAGAGCAAATCTGGACCTCAAATCAGCCCTAATTCATTACATTTAGCTTGAAGTGCGGTCAAAGGTCAGTCCTGTGAAGAAAATAACCTCTAAACAAGAAATAGAAGAGACGTCTTCTGTTCTCTCTCATTCCGAGGAAGAGACTTTCCTTATGGCCAAGAAAATAGCCAGGCAATTTAAAGGCAAAGAGGTCGTTCTTCTCGTCGGCGAGCTTGGCGCCGGAAAAACGATTTTTGCCAAGGGCATAGCCTCCGGCTTGGGTGTAAAGGACATCAGCTTGGTCTCAAGCCCGTCTTATACGATTCTCAACATTTACCAGGGTACGTTTCCTATCTTCCATTTTGACCTCTACCGGCTGGAAAATGATGCGGAAGTCCTTGACCTGGGCTGGGAGGATTACCTGGACAGGGGAGTCGTTGTGGTCGAATGGGCTGAAAAAATAAATTTCGACCTCAAAGCCATCCGAGTCATTATCGAAAAGGGCAGGGGAGACGAAAGAAAAATCAGAATTGAGAGTTTACTTTTCCGATAGCGTCTATAAGTTCGGTAGCCGCTTCTCGAGGATTTTTTGAAACGCCAATGGCCGAAATCACCGCCACACCGTCAGCTCCAGCAGAAATAACCTTAGCTGCGTTGCCTGCCTTGATGCCGCCGATAGCCAAGATGGGAATTTTCACTTTTGCCCTTATTTTTTTAAGCCCCTCTAAGCCCAGTAGCGGCTGTAAGTCCGCTTTGGATGATGTGTGAAAAACCGGCCCCGCTCCCACATAATCGGCGCCTTTCTTCTCCGCCGCAATGGCCTCCTCGGGCGTATTGACAGAAATGCCGATGAGCCTGTTTCTTCCCAGTATCTTTCGGGCGTAGGGGAGGGGCAAATCCTCCTGGCCTAGATGGACTCCCGCCGCCCCGCAAGCCAGGGCGATGTCAACTCGGTCATTAATGATCAGCGGGACATTTTTCGCCTCAAGCATCTCGCGGACTTTGAAGCTGATATCAAGAAATTCCCGGGTGTTCCATATCTTGCCGCGAAGCTGGATAAGTGTTGCGCCGCCCTTAACCGCCTCGCCGATCAAGCAAAGGATGTCTCTTCCCGCTGCCGCCTCCGAATCCGCAATAAAGCAGAGCCGCCAATCAATGCGTGAAGTTATCCTCTTCTGCAAATCTTTCTTAATCATAGATAATTAGTTGCACGACCTCGGGTTGGCCGCGGGGTTAGTGCGGCAAGCCGAAAACATAATAAACCAGACAAAGGAGCCCCAGCACGATCGATCCTGCATTAAGCTCTTTCCCGCGTCCCGCTATAACCTTGAATAAGGGGTAGAGAACAAGTCCGGCCGTTAAGCCGTTGGCGATATTGTAGGTGAAAATCATCATGACAATTGTCGCAAACGAAGGAATCACTTCCGTCAGGTCGTCGAAGTCAATTTTTTTGACAGAGCCAATCATCAGCACACCCACGGCGATAAGCGCCGGGCCGTAAGCGTATCGCAACCGCTGTAAAGGCTCAATCAAAGGAATGAAAAATAGAGACACAGCAAAAAGGACAGCTGTTGTAACGGCCGCCAAACCGGTCCGGGCGCCTTCCCGGATGCCCGTTGCCGATTCAATATAAGCCCCGCTGGTTGAAGTGCCGACCAGAGCGCTGAACATGCACGTCACAGCATCGACCATCATGGGACGCTCGATATTGGGGAAGTTTCCCTTTTCATCGAGCATGTCGCCCGCTGCGCCCACGCCGACAAGCGTGCCGAGTGTATCCAAAAAGCCCATGAGAAAAAGCGTAAGGAGAATCGGCAAAAGGCTTAACTTGAGCATTCCCAGGATATTAAGCTTCAAAGCAATTGCCCCCAGATTGTATTCTCCAACGAAAGGAAGCGCCAGGACGGCCCGGGGCGCCTCACCAGCTCCGGCCAAATAACCCAGCACAGCCGTGGCAGCGATCCCCAACAGTATCCCTCCGCGAACTCTGCGATACAACAACATGCTGATGATAAGAAAACCGAAGAGGGCAAAAAGGACTTGCGGCGATCGAAGATTTCCGATCTTAACGGGCACATCGGGCGGAGAGAGCACGGTTGCTCCGCTCCTCATCAGCGCCTGCGGCGCCATCCCGGCCACAGAACTGGTCACGATCCCGGTTTCATAGAGCCCGATAAACGCCAAGAACAGTCCAATTCCCACGGCAAAGCTGTGTTTCAGGCTTGAGGAGATGGAATTTGCCAGCCACGATCGGACCCGTAAAAGAGTAATGAGCGCGAATACGAGTCCACTGATAAATACCGCGCCAAGTCGCTGCTGCCAGCCGATGCCCATCATAGCCAGCCCAAAGGCAATGAACGCGTTCTCTCCCATGTACGGAGCCACAGCAATCGGCCGGTTCGCATAAAAACCCATCAAAAGTGAACCAAAGGCCGCCGCTAAGATCGTGGCGACTGTGCTCGGACCTTGGGGAATTCCGGCGAAGCTCAAGATTGCGGGGTTGATAACAATAATGTAAGCCATAGTGATGAATGTCGTCGCTCCCCCTAAAATTTCGGTCCGGACTGTGGTCCCTTTTTCTTGCAGCTTAAACAGCCGTTCTGTTAGCATTTTTTCTCCGTCTTTGACGCGGGTTTGAAGTACTGATATCTTAAAGAAAGATATATCCGGAAAAAGCGGAATGTCAAGCAGCAAAAACAAGAAAGTCAAATTGTTGACAAGAGGATTTTTTTATTTTTAAATGAAGTCAATTTCATAGGAGAGAGAGACAGGTGTTAGATAAAATCAGGAGCAAAATCTGCGAAGTCAAGGATTTCCCGAAGCCCGGAATCGGGTTCAAGGACATTACGCCGGTCGTCCAGGACGCCGCCACTTATAAATATGTAATCGACCGTCTGGCCGCCTGGGGAAAAAAGAAAAAGCCCCAGCTTATAGCCGGAATCGAGTCGAGAGGCTTCCTCTTCGCAGCGCCAATTGCTCACAAGTTGGGTCTGGGAATGAGCATCATCCGCAAAAAGGGAAAACTCCCACGTAAGACTGTCTCGGTCAGAGCTCCAAACGAATATGCCGTCGAGCATTTCGAGATGCATGCCGACAGCATCCAACCCGGCGAGCGTGTCCTCATCATAGATGACCTGATTGCCACAGGCTCCTCGTCCGTGAGCGCCATTGACTTAGTCAATAAGCTCGAAGGAAAAGTTGTCGGGTTTGCTGCCCTTGTCGAGCTTTCTTTCCTTAAGGGAGTCGAAAACATCAAGAAGGCGCATCCCGAGGTGGATATATTCGCCCTCATCAAGTTCGAAGAATAAAGCGTTGGCCTAATTGTGAGGTGATTGAATGAGACATCCTCTGTTTTTTATATTCCTCGGCCTCATTTTAATCTTCAGCCTGAGCTGCGCCCCTTCTGCAGTCTACAAGCCCCAGCTCAGCTATGGTCCTCACGAAGCAAAATGGGTGAAGAAGACTCTGGCCAAAATGACTTTAGAGGAAAAAGTCGCTCAGATGGTCGCCTGGAGGTATCTCGGACGATTTGTCAACAGAGACAGCGACTACCTCAAGGAGCTCGTCGACCTCGTCGCTAAAAAGAAAATAGGGGGGCTGATCATCTTTGGCGGGGAAGTCTATGAAACAGCCCAACTGACCAATTTCTTGCAGGGAAAAGCCAAAGTTCCTCTTCTCATCGGTGCCGACTTCGAGTGGGGCGTGGCCATGCGGATCAACGGGACCACCTTGTTCCCGCCCTTCATGGCCTTGGGAGCTGCAAATTCCGAAGACCTGGCCTACAAAATGGGAAAAATAACTGCTGTCGAGGCCAGAGCCATCGGAATTCATATGACCTATGCTCCTGTGGTCGATGTGAACATCAATCCCGATAATCCCATCATCAGCACCCGTTCTTTGGGCGAGAATCCTGAGGATGTCGGCCGCCTGGCTGCGTCCTTCATCAAAGGATGCCAGGAAAACGGTCTTATCGCCACAGCCAAGCATTTCCCTGGACATGGGGATACTGATATGGATTCCCACAGCACACTTCCGACAATAAAAGGAGACAAGGGCCGTCTCGAAAAAGTGGAGCTCTATCCCTTCGCTCAGGCTATTCAGGCCGGCGTTCGGGCCATCATGACGGCTCATCTCCATGTACCGGCTTTGGATCCGACGCCCGGACTCCCGGCCACGCTTTCTCCGTTAATTCTTGCCCAGCTTCTGAGGAAAGAAATGGGCTTCAAAGGACTTATCATCACGGATGCGATGACCATGGGAGGCATTACCAACACCTTCACAGCCCAGGAAGCCTCCTTGAAAGCCGTGGAGGCAGGAGTCGATATGGTCCTCCTTCCGCCTGACCCTCCCGGCGTTATCGAAGCTTTAGTTCGGGCTGTCTCCTCCGGCGCGGTTCAAGAATCGAGGATCAATGAGTCGGTGACAAGAATCTTGGAATTAAAAGCAGGTGCAGGGCTTCATAAAAACAAGCTTGTTGATATCAACCTGCTGCCTTTAAAAGTGGCCTCTAAGGAGAACCTCGAGCAGGCGACACTCACATTTGAAAAATCCGTAACCCTCGTCAAAAACGAGAGAAATATCCTCCCGCTATCCCTGGCAACGGTCCTAAAAAAAATAGCCGTTTTCTCTCTGAGCAGCGATCCTGACGATTACTATGCGGGAAGTTCTTTTATCAGAGAAGTGCAAAAACGAAGGCCGGGGATATTCAGTTTTTATGCTGATGCTTTCACCGGCCAGGAATACATCCAGGAGGCTAAAGACAAAGCTTCGGATGCGGACATCATCATTTTTGCGCTTTTTTCAAGCCTGAGGACAGCGAAAGGAAGCGTCGACCTGCTGCCGAAGCACGTCGAGCTCGTCAAGCAATTGGCCGCGGGCCCAGCAAAAATTGTCGTCCTCTCTTTTGGAAGTCCCTATTTCTTGAGGCACTTCCCCGAGGTCGACGCTTATCTCTGCCTCTACAGAAACACTGCTCAGGCGCAAGAAGTTGCGGCTAAAGCTATTTTCGGTGAAATTGATATCGAGGGCAGACTTCCTGTCTCCATTCCGGGCCTTTATCCTGCCGGCCACGGCTTAACTTTCCAAGAGAAATAGCCTTGAAGTTCTCGGCTTGCGGTTATTTTAGCAATCTTGCTGCTGCCCAGTCGGCGTGGTCAGAATCGATGCCGTCCCCAGCATCGTCCACGTAGAGCCGCAGGACTTTTACTCCCTTCATGTTCAAACGCAGCGGTTTGGCAGCGTCTCCCTTTTTCATCTTTCCTGAGCGCCAGAGCAGTTTCTCATCGCCATAAACCATGAATTCAACAGAGCCCTTCTTACCTGAGCTGTGGGCGTCAATCCCCACTTCACTTTCAAAAGCGCTGAACATTCCGCCAAGCGGATAAATAATCTCTGATACGGCGTGGGTTCCGATACCTTGAGGATAGATTTTTCTACCAATTTGAAGCGGGAACCCGGAAATGGCTCTGTTCATGACTGGCTTTCCCCATCCGGAAGTGATGACAGTCGGTTTGTACTCAGAAAGAGCAACTGCAGAAGGCATGAGATTATCGAGCCGAAGCTTTATCGAGGCCGATTTTTCGCTCACTGTTCCATCAAGCCAGACTCCGTAAATTTGGATAATATGATCGCTTCCGGCCGCTAAAGAGGATATTTCACACTGGTTAAGTGGAGTGTAAAGATAGGGCGCTTCATTCAGGTAAACAAGATATCCGGCATTAAGGTCATAGAGGGGATCCCACTGGAGGAAAACAGTATCCAGTCCCACAAGCTCGGGCCTGATATTCCTCGGCGCCTGAACGACATACTTGTAGTACGGCGCTGGTTCGAAAGTGACGTCCCACAAGACATCAGTCGTCGATGATGGAGTAAAGCTGACAGTTGCCCATCCTTGGAAATTGCGGACTTCTGCCGCCTGGCCCTTGACCTTGGCGGCTTTGATCCGCAGCGGCATTCCCTTCCTCGGGAAGACAAACCGGAGCTCATAGGGGTCATTTTTTATGACCGAGCTTTTTCCTCTGAAAGTCTGGAGATTCGTGTCGTAGGCCAGTTCTTTGAGGTCAATCCAGCCCTGGGTGATGTGCCGGGAAGTCGAGATGAGCTGGGGTCTATTTTTGGCCTCAAGAAGCGTCAACGTTCGGCAGCTCGCCGGCTGGAGCGGGACATACATCCCTTTTTCCCAACAGCCGAGATATTCTTTATTCCAGAAATCATAGACATGAACAAGCGAATCCTCCGGCAAGCCCAAATCTTTCCAGCGGAGCGCGATCCCGTCAGCTTTATTTTGGTCAAAGTTAAAACACCCGACGACATCATAATCCCTGCTGAGATGGCGGATCTTGAGGTCCCAGATTCTTTTGAACTGCTCGGATGGGAAAAGGTCGAGCGGCCGGATGTCTAGAGCAGGGAAGACCCGTTTCAGGATATCAACCCGCTCCTGCGGCAGGTCATACAGCCGGTCACTCGTCATCAAGGCCTGGCCTGTGAGCCCTTGGAGAGTTGCCCAAGCTCTGGCCATATCCAGGGTAAGCGGATACCGCACCAGCATTGTATCGGGGTCGCAGTACCAAGCGATATTGTGGAGGAAGTAATATTTCATTGTCGCCCACAGGGCGATCTCGAATCCTTCCCAGGGAATAAGGACGTCTCCGCCTGTCCTCGAGCCATTCATAATCCCCACCCCCTGGAGAGGAATTCCCCAGCAGCCGAGCAGATACCGGCTCGAGCCGATAGCCTCTCTGATGGCCTGAAGTGTTTTGCGGTAGAGATCCTCAGCGTCACTCTCGGGATTTTGCATAAGCTCCAGCTTGCTTTTAAATTCATTGATGACAATGGGCTGACCGTCAATTTTAAAATATTCGTAACCCCAGGTCTGCGAAAGAGTCTGGAAGAGGTTTTTGAGATAATTTGTCGCCTCTGGCTTAGAAGGGTCAAGGAGATATTCTCCCTCCCAGGTGCTCGAAAGAGATTGGCCATCGCTGCCGATAAGGAAAGCTCCTGACTTATTAACCACATCACTATTGCTCTGGCCGTGAGGAGCCAGCCAGAGACCGGGCTTCAGGCCAAGGCTCTTGATAGAGATCGCCAATTTATCCATCCCGGAAGGAAAGCGCTTATCGATCGTGGTCCAGTCGCGGTTATCGCCGCTGCCGTGTCCTTTTCCCTGCCAGCCATCGTCGATCTGACAGTAGACGGCGCCAAAATCCTTGAGGTTCTCAGAAAGCCAAAGGGCATTTTTCTTGATCTCTTCCTCACTGATTCCCTGATAATAATAATACCAGGAGCACCATCCTGAGGGAGGAAGGGGAAAGGCGGATTTGTCGAGGACGGTGAAATATTTAATTTGGAGCTTCTCTTTGTAATAGTCCGCGATTTCTGTCCCATCAGCAAGTGTCACTTTATCAAGAATAGGATCGAAGTACCCCTGGGCAAGGGAAGTCTTAACCTCACCCAGAGTCATGACAAAAAGATCCCTGTTTTCGCCGTTCTGGGTTCGGCACGGAATGGAAAAAGGCCACTTTTTCATTTCCGAAGCGACCGCAAGTCCCTCTTTTTTCTCGGCTTTTTGGCAGCCCAGAGAAAAGAGCAGAATAACAAAAACTAAGACCAACAAGCCCGCTGACGCTAAATTTTTGATGATCAAGGTGGACCTCCATGAATGATCATACATTTCTTTTGGCGTCTCAATTCTATATCAAAAGCCTAGTTCCTCTCAAAGCCAATTTTAGCAGGATGCTGAGGCAATTTGACTTTTCCCGGCGTCATTAATAAGATGAAAAAGAATTTCGGAACGCGAAAGGCGGAAAGAGAAAGATTAAGATGATCTTCCAAAAAAAGATACTGGTTCTAAGTTTTGTCGTCATCGTCTGCGGAGCTTTAGCCTTTTTTCTTTTTTACAACAACAAGCACGAGTCAAAGGCGGCAAAATTAGGTGAAGAAGCCACCAAAACCGCCTCAAAAACAGAGGAGTCTGCTCTTCCTGTCAAAGTCGCCGCGGCTAAGCGCGGGGATCTTGTGATCAAGCTGAAATCGCCTGGCGAGGCTGTCACCGAAAAGAAAATCATACTCAAGACCGAGGTCTCAGGGACCATCAAGAACTTGAATGTCAAAGAAGAAAAACATGTCCGGGAAGGAGAGCTTCTCATCGAACTGGACGACCGGGAGTACAGGCTGAGGCTCGAAAAAATGGAAGCTTTGCGCCTGCGCTATCTCTCGGAATTGTTGCTGGAAAAGCAGTTTGCCGCCCCGGAAAAAGAGCTTGACGCCCGCGCCCTGGAAAGAGTTCAGAAAGCTGAAGAAGAATTCAAGAAGGCCGGTTCCCTCTTCGGAAAAGGGCTGCTTTCCAGGGAAGAGTTCGAAAAGGCCAAAAGAGATTACGAGTTAGTCCTGATTGAAACGGGGAAGAAGAAAGAAGAAGTCCAGGCCTCTGCCAAGGGATTAACCCAGGCTGAAATCGACGTCAAGATCGCCCAGATGGACTTGGATAAGACCAAGATCAGAGCACCCTTTTCCGGCATTATCACCGGCATAAAAGTTTCACCTCAAGAGAATGTCTCGGTTGGCCGCGAGCTTTTTATCCTGGTCGATATCAGTCAAATCAAAGTCCAAGCCAAAGTGCTCGAAAGCGAAGTGGGAAAGATGCAGGTCGGACGAGAGGCTGACTTAAGATTCAGCGCTTACCCGGGAAAAGTATTTCGCGGCAAAGTTGAAGCCATTAGCCCGATCATCAATCCGGAAGACAAGACCTGCACCGTTCATATCCTTGTCGAGAACCCGGAGGAAGCGATCAAGCCGGGCATGCATGCTGAAGTCGAGATCGCTTCGGACATCTATAAAGACAAGCTGCTTGTCCCACAAGAGGCAATCCTCGTCCGAGGCGGAAGAAAATTGGTCTTCGTGGTGGAGGAAGGCTTGGCCAAGTGGCGCTATATCGAAGTGGGCCTAGAAAATGAGGATTACGCCGAGGTTCTCGACGGCGTCAAAGAAGGGGAGATGGTCATTACCGAAGGTCATTTTACTCTGGCACACGACGCCAAAGTCCAGGTTGCCAAGGAATAAAGAGCAGATATCTGGGACAGCCTTGCTCCCCGAATATCCTGACACCGCACAGACAAACCAAGCCTTCTCTTGATTCTATGAAAATGACCCAAGCCGAATATTTTAATAGCCAGAAGGGAATATTTTTTTCCTTTAATTGTATAATTATCGGGAAAAGGTTGGTGTCCAACTCTACATAGGCACAGATTGATAAGAAGAAAATCCCGATGCTCGAACTCAAAAACATAACCAAAAAATACTCCGCTGTTCTTGTCGTCAAAGATGTGAGCTTCGCTGTCCGGCCGGGCGAAATCCTGGGCTATTTGGGACCGAACGGGGCGGGGAAGACGACCACGTTAAAAATGCTGGCCGGCGGAGATCTACCCCCACCTGAGCGCCTATGAATACCTCCTGATGGTCGGAGGCTGCGGCATCTTCCTGAACGGCCGCTCAAAGAAAAAATCGAGACCCTCCTGACCCTTTTCGACCTCGACGATGATATGCTGTCCCCGATCTCTTCCTATTCGAAAGGGATGCGGCAGAAAGTCCTGCTTTCGGCTGCCCTTCTTCACAACCCCGACATCCTGCTTCTCGATGAGCCGCTCTCTGGTCTGGATGTCACCACGGGGATGGAGGTCAAAGACATCGTCCATATGCTCGCCCGGGACATAAGAGTTTCCTTAGCGCCAGAAATCGGACAGACCTCTCCTCCAGGGCGAAGAGAGGATCATGAAAAATATTCACCGCCGGCCTCCTCCGAGGTGGACACTTTGACCTTGCCGTGGACCGAGAAACCGGAGTGGCACCACCCCATGATCTTCTCTACCAACGCCTGAGAGATCAGATTCTCCTGAAGCAGAAGAGCGAAGACCTCCCGGGAAAACATCTGAGTTAGCAGTCCATCCGAAAAAGCGGGAAGGTGATGGAAACGGCCCTCCTCATCTTTCCCTCCCTCTGTCACCAAGAGATGGATATGGGGGTGGAAATTCGCCCTGCTTCATTGTCTCTACGGCCTGGCGGCGGCAATGCTGCTGATGGAGACTTTTTTCTTTTCTCGGCATCAGGATCTATCAGGATTTTTTTGTCTGCCGCAAGCAGACCATTCTCTACGAAGACGAGCCCGAGCCTGTTATGATCACCCTGTAGACGCCTTACCTCTCTAAGTTAACATTGCGGGAAATTTGAAGGTAAAATATATTGAGAAGTATACTAAGATATCAAAATTATTGAGGAGTGTGATGAAGAAACTGGTGTCTATAGTAATTTTTTTAATCTTGGCCTTGGCCTCTGTTGATGCCCAAGAATTGATAACGTTAGGGGCTCCGGGAAAAGAAGGAGAGCTTATTTATCCTCGAGAGATAAGGGTAGGACCGGACGGAAATATTTATGTCTATGATGAGGTCGATGCTTTTATCAAGGTCTATTCCCCCCAGGGACAGTATTTGCGAAAGATGGGTGGAGAAGGCCAGGGACCCGGGGAAATCCAGCGCAGAGATGGTGTTTCCTTCGGGTTCATGCCTGAGGGAAAATTATTTTTCACCGAATATTTCAGGGGACATCCCTGGATCACCCTTCTGGAATTGACCGGCAAACTCGTCAGGGTCTTAAAATTGGAATTGACCGAGTCTTTCGGAGTTCCTGATGCTGTCTCACTTCCGGAGGGAGGCTTTATCGCGGAATTTCATTTTTCCGGAGAACAGGAAAAGCAGAAAGATTATTATCTCTATAAAAGCCCGATAAAGCTTTTTCTCCTGGATTCAGAGGCAAAATTTGTCTCCGAAATCAAAAAAACGAATCATTACACGCGGATCTCCTACCGGCCTGATGGCGCAGATTCCGGGCTTCCCTTCACCCCAAGATTCAACTGGTGCCTCTATAAAAACAAGACTGTTCTTTTTGCTGACGGCCTAAGCAACCACATCGAAGTCTATGATTTCAGCGGGAATCTGCTCAAAGAGATCCTGGCCCAGATTCCCGAGCCCGAAAAAGTGAAGGCTAAAGACCTGGATAATTGGAGAGAAGAAAGGAAGCAAGCAACTCTGGGGAGAAATCCCGGCTGGTATCATCAATTCGGGAGCGTCATTGAAAAATACACGAGCTCGATTTATAAGACAAAGCCCATGATCGGAGGGCTCGCCTTAACCCCAGACGGAAACATCTTTGTTTCCGGGGTCTGGGATAGCGAAAAAGGCACATCAGAATACTGGCTGCTTGATGAATCCGGAAAGGTCCTGGCCCAAATGAATTCTGCGGTCGCAAATATTACGATCTCCAAAAGTTACATCTTCTTTGTCACTGCGGATGAAGAAATGAATGTCAAAGTCCGCTGCTTAAAGAGAAGAGCGAACGAGAAAGAGGATATTTTGAAGCTCTCGAGAAACTTTTAAAATGCCGAAGTCTAAATATAAGATTATCCAGACTCAGAGATAGTTTCGTTCGAAATTCGTGATGGCTTCTTTATCTCCCATAACAGGAAGGGTGTCGCCTGGCTCCACGGCAAAGTCCGACGAGGGGTTGAAAACGATATCCTGGCCGGGTTTTTTGATGGCCACGACAATGACATTGGCCTGATGCCTGAGGTTGCAGCCTTCGATGATAGAAAAGAAATCAATTTTACATACTATAAAAAACATAATAAAATTGAGATAAAAATTTAGGAAAAGCCCTATGAAACTCGCGAAAATTGCCATCGACAGGCCCGTTACCACCTTCATGTTTTATATCGCCATCCTCCTGCTCGGTTTCATCTCCCTTCGCCAGTTGAGTGTGGACCTTCTTCCCGATATCAGCTACCCCCGCCTGTCCGTGGTCACCCAGTATCCAGGTGTCGCTCCGGAAGAAATTGAGACCCTTATCACTGCTCCGCTTGAGTCAGCGGTCAGCCGCATTCCTGGAATGCGCCGGGTTGAATCCGTTTCCAAAGAAGGAGTCTCTTATCTTACCCTTGAATTCGGTTGGGGAACAGACATGGATTTTGCCATGCTCCATACCCGGGAGAAGCTCGACAGCGTTCGCTATCTGCTTCCTGAGGAGGCCGAGAGCCCAACCATCAATACCCTTGACCCGAAGAGCAAACCCATCATGGTCATCGCCGTCTCCGGCGAAAGCTCGTCGCTCGAGCTCAAGGACTTTTGCGAGGAGCTCATCAAACCCCGCTTAGAACAGATCGAAGGGATAGGGTCGGCGGAAGTCGCAGGAGGCGTGGAAAGGGAAATTCAGGTCGAAGTCACCCCCCAGCTTCTGTCCCTCTACGGATTAACTATCGACGAGGTCGCGCGGCGAATCGACGCTTTTAACCGCAACCTCCAGGGAGGGAACATCCGGAAAGGAAAATTCAAATACGCCCTCCGTGTTGTCGGTGAGTTCGAGCTTGTGGACGAAATAGGGGACATCAGCCTGAAGACAACCAAAGAGAGGGGCGTTATCAAGCTCCGAGACGTTGCCCGGATCGAGGACTCTATCAAAGAGCGCCACGGCGCAACCCGGCTCAACGGCGACGAAAGCATCGGTATCCTTGTCCGTAAGGAATCAGGAGCGAACACCGTCGAAGTCACCAAGAAAGCCAACCAACTGCTCGAGCAAATACGCGAGGAATACCCCAGGGTTAGCCTTCTCGTGGTCTCCGAACAGGCGAGATATATCCAGGAAGCTATCTCTTCCGTCAAAGAGGAAGTTATCTCTGGCGGACTTTTGGCTTTCCTGGTTCTCCTCATTTTTCTCCAGGAGTTGCGCACTTCCCTGACGATCTTTGCCGTCATTGTTATCTCGGTCATTGCCACGTTTAACCTTCTTTTTTTCCGCAATATCACGCTCAACATCATGTCTCTCGGGGGACTGGCGTTGGGTGTTGGCATGCTGGACGACTGCGCCGTTGTCGTCTCAGAGAACATCTTCCGGCACAAAAGCTTGGGGAAAAGCCTGTCCGAAGCGGCCTATATAGGGACAAAAGAAGTCGGCATGGCTGTGAGCGCCACGATCTTTACCACAATTGTTGTCTTTCTCCCAGTAATTTATGTCCACGGAGTGGCCGGTCAGTTATTCCGGGATCAGGCCCTGACGGTGACCTTCTCCCTTCTGATTTCTCTATTTGTCTCTATGACTCTTGTCCCGATGCTCTCCTCCCGGAAATTGGACTGGAAGGTTTCTCCGGAGAAAGCAGAAGGGAGGGAAACATCAGCCAAAGGAAAAGGTTCGCTCACGCCAGCAAGGCAAAAATGGAGATTTCTTCTTTTACCCGTCCAAGGAATCCGTTGGCTCCTCTATTTTGTCGCCAGGATCATCTTGAAAATTCTCAATATCGTGATGAGCTTTCTCTCCCAGCTCATGCTTCTTATTTTTCATTTCCTGAGTCTGCCTTTCCGCCCCATCGTTCGCGCTGTCTTCAGGGGATTTAATTCTATTTATGAAAAATTCACCATCCGCTACCATCAATTCCTTCTCTGGAGCCTTGATCATAAGGGAAAAATTCTCTGGAGCTCAGTTGTGTTTTTTTTGCTGACTTTTCTTCTGGGGGCACTTCTCCCGAGAGAGCTCATGCCAAAACTCAAGGTGACTTCTTTCGAGGTCAACCTCAAGACGCCCGTCGATTTTTCCTTTGAGCAAACGGCCGACATGGTCGCTTCGCTGGAACAAAGGCTGGGGAAAAGCGACTCTGTGAAAACGTTTTTCTCTGAAGTGGGAATTATCAGCGGGATGGAAGGACTCAATCCTGATATATCCTTGAATTCAGCCAAAATAACAGTTGTCGTCAAGGGCACTTCCGAGCTTGAGCCGACGATGGAGGAATTGAGGCGGTGGTTGCAAAATATTCCCGGGTTGAGTTTTTCCATCATTAGGGAGCAGACCACCATCGCCCAGTTCCTGGCGTTTTCGACGGCAGAATTGGGTTTGAAAATCAAGGGAGATGACCTGGAAACGTTAAAAAAGCTTGCAACAGGGGTTGGTGAAAAATTAGGAACTATCAGAGGAATTGCTGACGTGACTTCCAGCATTCAAGAAGGAAAACCGGAGTTTTTGATAAAGATAAGAAAAAATCGACTCGAAAAATACGGTCTTTCTCCGGACGCAATCGGGACTTTTCTTGTTCAGGCGGTGCAAGGCCGAGTGGCGACTCAGCTCAGGGAGTTGGATAAAAAATATGATATTTTAGTGCGCATGGAGCAGGGGAGCAGAGAAAATATCGAAACTCTCCTCAATCAGCAGATTCCTTATCAGGGACAGGTCATTCCCTTGAGAGAGTTGGTCGATTACGAGATTGCCCTCGGGCCTGAGGAAATTCACCGGGAAAACCAGCAGCGGGAAGTTCTTGTCACAGCCAACCTGAAAGGCCAAAAGATCAGCCAGGTTCTTCCCGAGATCAGAGAAAAAATCAAGGAGTTGAATCTCCCTTCAAATTACCGGATCGTCTTTGGCGGCGAACAGGAAGAAATGGCCAAGTCCTTCCGCAGCCTCATCTGGGCTTTCGTCCTTTCTGTTTTTCTCGTGTACATGATCATGGCGGCCCAATTTGAATCACTGCTTCATCCCTTCCTGATAATGTTTACGGTGCCGATGGGGCTGTCTGGTTCCTTCCTGGCTTTGTTCTTAACCGGACAGACAATCAATGTGATCTCAGTGATCGGGATCGTCGTTCTTGTCGGCATCGTCATCGACAATGCCATCGTGAAAGTCGATTATACAAACCAACTCAGACGCAGCGGGCTTAGGCTTCGGGAATCCGTAGTCGAAGGAAGCGCGGTCCGCCTTAGGCCTATTCTAATGTCGTCCATCACAACGATATTCGGGCTTATCCCCCTTGCCCTCGGGTTAGGAGAGGGAGCAGAGCTTCAAAGGCCGCTGGGAATATCGGTCATCGGCGGCCTCCTTTTTTCTACCTTTCTAACGCTCATCCTTATTCCCGTCATCTACGAGCTTGTGGAGAGCTGGCGGGGTAAGAAAAGCCGATGAAAATTTTTGCTGAGCGCCCTATCGCCACGGTCATGCTCTTTCTGGCTGTGGCCTTCTTAGGAGCTTATTCTTTTTTGAACATTCCCCTCGAGCTTGCACCCAAAGAAGACTTTCCCCAAATAACCATCCAGACAGGCTGGAGTGACGTCCCGCCGGAGATCATCCAAACTCAGATCACATCACCTCTTGAAGAAATCGCATCCACCGTCAAAGGCGTGAGAAAAATCAATTCTTCCTCTTCTATAGGTCTGTCTTCGATTACCCTTGAGTTCGACCCAAAGACGAACATGGAATTTGCCAGTTTAGAGATCATGGAGAGAATTGCCAGGATCCGGCAAGAATTGCCTTACGCCGCCAACCGACCTCAGGTCATCCCCTATGTGCCGGAAGACTTCAGGACTGCCGATTTCCTCCACTATACCATCTCCGGCGACTATTCCCTGCAGGAATTGAGGGAGATGCTCAAGGAAAAATTGGAATACGGACTGGGCGCGGTCAAGGGAGTGGCGAGCGTCGAGGTTTTGGGCGGGTCTGATCCCGAAATCCGTATCACTCTCGAAAGGGAAAAGATTCAGAACCTGAACATCCATCCTTATCAAGTTTTACTGGCTCTGAACCGGTGGAATCAGACATTCCCCGCAGGAAAAATCCAGAAAGGAAACCAGGAATTTCTGTTCAAGATCTCGAGCTCGCTCAAGAGTTTAAGGGAGCTTGAAGAACTGATCATCGTCCTTCAGGGGGGGGTTGCCGTTAAGCTCAAAGACATCGCCCGGATCGAACGCACATATGGGGAGATCCGCTACATCAACAGGATCAACGGGCAGCCGACGATCCGCCTGATCATCCATAAAGAAAGGGGAACGAGCACCATCGGAGTTGCCAAAGGAGTCAAAGAAAAACTCGAAGAAATCAAAAAAGACCTGCCGCGGGATTTGATTTTTCGAGTGGTCAACGATGAAAGCGAGGAAATCCAAAAAAGCCTCAACGAACTTTATCTTCTTGTGGCTATCATCCTGACCGTCATTTTCGCCCTGATCTTTCTCATTTTGAAGAGCCTTAAACCTTCGTTCCTTATCCTCAGCTCGATTGTTTTTTCTGTCTTGATCACTTTTAACTTGATCTATTTCTTCAAGATCTCTATCAATATGCTGACCCTGGGGGCCTTAGCCTTAGGATTCGGCCTTTTTGTAGATAATTCCATCGTCGTTTTCGAGAACATCCTCCGGTTACGGGAAAATGGCCTTCCTCCTTTGGAAGCCGCGATTCAAGGCCCGAAAGAAGTCTTTGTGGCCGTCCTGGCCTCAACTCTGACCACAGTCTCTGTTTTTTTCAGCTTCCCCTATTTCCAGGGACGGCTGAAGATTTATTACCTCCCCTTGGGAATCGTCATTTCCTCGGCCTTGGCTGTTTCTCTCTTTGTTTCTTTTAGCCTGATTCCCGCCTTAAGCCCGCGGCTGCTGAGGATGAGAAAAGAAAGACGCCCAGAGAAAATAAGAAGCATTTATGGGAAATTTCTGAAATTGATCCTGCGCCATCCTCTGGAGGTCCTCATAATCGTGGGCTTGCTTTTTTACGGGAGCTACAAATGGTTCAGGAAGGAAGTGACTATTGGAGAATTTTTCCGCTGGTATTCCCGCGACAGGCTCATAGTGAGTATCGGCATGCCTCCCGGCACGGACATCGAAAAAACCGACGAAGTCGTCTGTAAGTTCGAGGCCAAAGTCTTGGATGCTGACTACGATAAGGAGATGAACTCGCGCCTCAGCGCGGAAAATGCGTATATCGAGATCACTTTTCCGCCCGAGATAGAATTTTCCTTCCGTCCTTACTCCTTGAAAGAGCAGCTCATCCAGCTGGCCACTCAGTTCGCCGGCATAAGCGTGGGGATCTACGGTTTTGATCCCCAAGGGTATTATTCCGGATTCGGAACTGGGACTATGTATGATTCCTATATCAAATTTTTTGGCTACAACCTGAAAAAACTAAAAGAGATCACCGCAGAGCTCGAACAGAGGCTCAAACAGAATCCCCGAATCAAAGAAACACGCGTCATCTCAAGCCGGTATGGCTGGTGGAGGGTGGATTCCTTTGAGCATGTCCTGAAGATTGACAGAAACGCTTTGCGCCTATACCAAATCGACCCCCAGTATCTCTATTATCATCTGCAAACGCTCCTTCGGGGGGAATTTTCCACCCCGGTGAAGTGGAGGACAAGCGGAAGAGAAATCGCCATTTCGATCAAATTTCCCGAAGCCGAAAGCCTCGACCTTAAAGCGCTCCAGGATACCTTGATCAGAACATCAGGAGGAGAATACCTGAGGCTGGGAGAGATATCGACGCTTGAAGAAAGGCCTATCGCCGGCTCCATCGACAGAGAGAACCAGCAGTTCCAGCAAACGCTGATGTGGGAATTCAGGGGGCCTTCCAAAGCCGCCGAAAATTATAAGAAATCTGTTTTCTCGAGCCTTAAACTCCCGCCCGGCTTTTCAGCAACCTTAGAAGAGACCTGGCTGATGACAGAAGAAGAAAAGGGTCAGATCAAATTTGCGATCATCTTTTCTCTCGCGATCATCTTCATGATCCTGTCTTCTCTCTATGAATCATTTGTTCAAGCCTTTTTTATCATCCTTGCCGTGCCCCTGGCTCTCATCGGCGTTTTCGTTGCCTTTGTCGTCGCCGACTTCTCCTTTGACTCCTCGGCTTACATTGGTGTAATCCTTCTTGCCGGAATCGTCGTCAACAACGCCATCCTCCTTGTGGATCACATCAATTTGAAAAGAAAGCAAGGCCTCTCTCTCGTTGATGCTGTCATCATCGGCTCCAGGGAAAGAGTCAGGCCGATTCTTCTGACGACAGGGACGACCGTCCTGGGCATGTTTCCTCTGCTCTTAATCCAGGCAGAGGTCGCCAAAAGAAAAATCTGGGCTTCCCTGGCTCTCTCGACAGTGGGCGGACTCATTAGCTCGACGCTCTTCATCCTTATCGTCATTCCCATTTTTTACCTGCACGGAGACAGAATGAGATCCTGGGCCAGCCAAAAAATCGGGGAATTGAAAAAGGCGCGCGAAAATTTTTGAATGCCGACTTCTTCAAAACGACCTAATAGAGGAGATAAACGATGACTACGCTTCAAGTGGATGAATTAAAACAAAGAATTGCCCGATTCCCTCGGAAAGATCTGATTTACCTGCCGACACCATTCCGGAAGCTGGAAAATCTTTCCCGTGACCTCGGGCCCCCAGAAATTTATATCAAGCGCGACGACCTTACAGGTCTCGCCTTCGGCGGGAATAAATCGCGCAAGCTTGAGTTTATAATCGCAGACGCCCTGAATAAGGGCGCCGATGTCATCATAACGTGGGCCAGCCTGCAGTCGAACTGGTGCATGCAGACAGCGGCAGCGGCACGCCGATTCGGCCTCAAACCCATTCTGGTTCTTTTTAAGACGTCCGACCTTCCCCTAGAGTATGACGGCAATCTACTGTTGGATCATATCTTGGGAGCGGACATCCGCATCAGAGAAGCCGAAAAGGGAAAGGTCGTCAGTGAGGAATACGCCCGGGAAATTCTCAAAGAAGTGGTCAATGAAGTCAAAGAATGGGGCCACACGCCTTACGTCGTCGCCGTCGGCGGCTCCATGCCAGGGTATTCCATGGAAAAGCCCTTGGGTGCCATAAGTTATGTCGCTGCATTCGCTGAAATACTGGAGCAGGCTGCGGCCGAAGATATCGACATCACGCATGTGATTCATGCTACCGGATCTGGCGCGACTCAGGCTGGCCTTACGGTTGGCGCAAAAGCTTTAAAAGAAAACGTTAAAGTCATCGGTATCAGCGTCTCTGATGAGAAAGAGGCTTTTGCTCAAACCGTTTCAATAATCTCTGGCGAAACGGAAAAAGCCTTGGGCCTTAACCTCGGCATCAAAAGAGAAGATCTTATTGTTCTGGATGAATACATCAGAGAGGGCTACGGCGTCGTAAATAGAGAGGTAGCCGAAGCCATACGGCTGCTCTTCATTAGAGAAGGCATTGTCCTTGATCCTGTTTATACGGGAAAAGCGATGGCTGCTCTCGTCGACCTTGCCAAAAAGGGCTTTTTCAAAAAGGATGATAAAATCGTTTTCTTCCATACAGGCGGGACACCGGCCTTGTTTTCCTATAGGCAGAAGTTAGTTGAGCTGTTAAAATAGGTTGATGCGTGAGATCGCTTCACTACCCTCGCGATGACATCGATATAGGAGAAAAATGTATGGAATTTGAACGGCCGACTTTCAAAGACATTCTGGAGGCAAGGCAAATTATTCAAACATATCTTCCTAGAACCCCTCTTTACAGCTACCCTCAGCTCAATGACCTTCTCGGAACAAAAATCTATGTCAAGCATGAGAATCATCTTCCGACCGTGTCTTTTAAAGTCAGGGGAGGGATTAACCTTCTCCATCATCTCAGCCCCGAAGAGAGAAGGATGGGAGTGGTGACGGCTTCGACGGGAAACCACGCCCTCTCCGTAGCCTATGCCGGTCATCTCTTCGGCGTCCCGGTAACCATAGTCATGCCAGAGCAAGCCAATCCCGTCAAAGTGAAGGCTGTCAGAAGCCTCGGCGCCGACATAATCTTTTTTGGCCGGATCTTCGAAGAATCGAAGGACAGGGCGTTTAAGTTGGCAGAGGAGAGGCACGCACGTTTCATCCATCCAGCTAACGAGCCTCACCTGATTGCCGGAGTGGCTACCTATGCCGTGGAGATTCTCGAAGATTGCCCCTCTGTGGATATGATCTTCGTCCCCATAGGCGGAGGGAGCGGAGCCTCCGGGTGCTGCTTGGCTAAGCAGGAATTGAAGCCGGAAGTCCAGGTCATCGGAGTGCAGGCAGAAAAAGCGCCGGCAGCTTATCTTTCCTGGAAGACGAAAAAAATCGTCAAAGACAAGATGGAGACGGCAGCTGAAGGCCTGCAAACCCAGATGGGCTACGAGCTCACCCAGGGAATTCTCCGAGACTATCTTACAGACTTTGTCCTCGTCTCGGAAGACGAGATGTCGCGGGCTATCCTGACCTATCTCGAGCTCGTCCGCAACCTCTCGGAAGAAGCCGGCGCTGCGCCTCTGGCCGGGGCGGTCAAGGTCAAAGAAAAACTTAAAGACAAGACTGTGGCTCTCATCCTTTCGGGCAGCAATATCTCCTTAGAGAGATTAAGAATTCTCTTAAGCACTTTGTAGCATTTTCATGCAGACGAGTTAGGCGAGGGTTTGGGGTGAGCCCGAGCCTACTTTTTTTCCGAGCTCTTCAGAAACTTCAGGAATTCGCTGTCAGTGGAAAGAACAAGCCAGGTTTCGCTGTCGAGGCTCGTGCGGTAGGTTTCCAGCGTTTTCAGGAACTGATAAAATTCCGGGTCCAGGCTATAGGCCTGAGCATAGATTCTCGTGGCGTCCGCATCGGCCTTTCCCTTAATTTCCTGGGCCTTCCTATAGGCTTCTGATTGGATCCTCTTTAACTCCTTTTCTTTCTGGCCGCGGATTTCCGCACTCTTGCCGTCTCCTTCCGACCTGTATTTCGAGGCGATTCTTTTCCTTTCCGCGATCATGCGGTCAAAGACTTTCTGCTGGACTTCATCCACATAGTTGATCCTCTTGACCCGGACATCCCTGAGCTCCACCCCGAATTGCGGGGTGATCTTGGAGGCATTCTCCAGGATGATCTGGGCTATCTTTTCCCGCCCCACCTCAATCTTGGCAATGACTTCTGAAGTTTCGAGTAGAATCGCTTCATCTGTTAACTCCATTATCCGGTTCGATGAACGCACAATCTCAATCAGATCATATTTGGCAATGACATTCCTTGTTTCTCCGTCGATAATATCGTCAAGCCTGGACTGAGCGCCTCGCTCATCCCTGACTCTCTGAAAAAAGACAAGAGGATCGCTGATTCTCCAGCGGGCATAAGTGTCCATCCAGATGTATTTTTTCTCTTTTGTCGGTATCTGATTGGGGTCTCCATCCCATTCCAGCCAGCGCTTCTCAAAGTAGTTCGTTTTTTGGATAAAAGGGAGCTTGATATGCATTCCCGCTGAAGTGATCGCTCCTCCTATGGGCTCGCCGAACTGGGTGATGACCACCTGATTTGTCTCCGAGACGATGTAAACGGCATCAGCAAGAATGAGAAGAACGACGAGAGCGGCACCAATGAGCAGCAGAATTTTCGTTGAAGCGCTCATTTTTTCACCTCCTCTCCGAGATTCAGGAGCGGCAGGAAGTTCTTCTGCTTTTCATCCAAAATGATCTTTTTCTTTATCTTGGAAAGGACGTCATTGATTGTTTCAAGATAAAGCCGCTTGCGCGTGACCAAAGGAGCGCGGGCATATTCCCTGTAAACGGACGTGAAGAGCGACGCATCACCTTGAGCTCTGTTGACTCGCTCCGTGGCATACCCCTCGGCAGCCCGGATCGCCTGTTCGGCCTCACCCGACGCTCTGGGAATTTCTTGGTTATAGTCGGACCAGGCTTCGTTTATTTTCCTTTCCTTTTCCTGAAGAGCTTCATTGACCTCGTTGAACGATGGTTTGACCGGATCGGGCGGGTTGACATCCTGAAAGATGAGCTGGTTTACATCGATCCCGATCTCATAGATATCACACAGCTTTTGCAGTTCTTCCTTGGCTTGGCTGGCGATTCTGGCTCTTCCGATGGTGATGACTTCATCCACAGAATTATCGCCGACAATTTTCCTAACTACCGCTTCATTCATATAGCGAAAAGTATCCTCGGCATTCCTTAGCTTAAACAAGAAATTATAAGGGTCTTTGATTTTGTACTGGACGATCCATTCCACCACAACGACGTTCAAGTCTCCTGTGAGCATCACCGCTTCCTTGGCTGTCTCCGCGGTAACGCGGTACTCGGAGCGGACGCCGGGACGGGATGTCCTGAACCCAAATTCCAGCTTGAGCTGCCTCTGCACTGGAACCCTGGTCAATTTCTCAATACCCAGAGGCAGCTTGAAATGAAGCCCCGGGTCGGCGGTCCTAGTAAACTTGCCGAAGCGCAGAATCACCCCTATCTCTTCAGGACTGACCTGATAGATGGAACCGATAAGAAGAATGATGACAACAACGGCAAGGGCGATTCCTTTGATCACGCCGACTTTAATTTTTGGGAGCTTAAAATCGATGGGTGGGAACTCTCTGCTCATCCGAACCTCCTTTCATTAGGATTTTCATTTTTTTTTACTATAACATAGGGAGTCATTAACTAAAAGCGCTCTCTTCCATTTTGTGTGGGTTGAAAGGCTGAGATTCACGGAAATGCCGTCGCTCCCTTCAGATTTTTCACGCCATTCCCTCTCCGCCCCTCTCGGCGCCTGCGCAACTCCGCACGTCCGTCTTACAGCCACGACCGAGAGTTTATGCCCTCCGAAGCCTTGGCCGGATGATAATGAGCGTGCTCGCACATGCTCGGCGCCCCAGGGGTTCCCTCGAAAGGCGGTTCGGGAAGGCTAAATCTTCAAGGTCGCTCCTCCCATTCCCGTGAATCTCACCCATACAATCTGGAAGAGAACCACTAAAAGAGAATAGTACGCATCCCAAATTGCGTGATGGAAACATATTTTGATGGGTGGCGCGGCGCCAGTCCCCGGAGCGCCCGCAGCTAATGGAGCGAGTGGGGGGCTTTAGCAAGGACGGACGGGGACGCGCCGTGACTGGACCCGCCTCAGAAAACTGCTTGATAATCACGGAATTTGGGATGCTCTCAAGAAAAGATAAAATATCTCATTTTCCTGCAAGAGCACTATAGAGTCGTTCAAGAGATGCTTTATGAACGGCAATATCTTGTTTCTTTAAAGTTTCCATGGATTTCAAGCCGCTGCCGGTGATGACCAGAACAGCTTCGTCCCTTGGCCGGGATCGCCGACTCTTTGAAAGCTTGATCAGCCCGGCCAGAGTCGTTGCTGATGCCGGGTCGGCGAAAATCCCTTCAAACTCAGCCAGCTCTCTCTGAGCGGCCAAGATTTCTCTGTCCGTGACAGCCATAATCAAGCCCGTATTCTCTCGAATCAGCTTGAGCACGAGATTCCCGGCAGGAGGGGCGGGGTTGGAGATGGCATGAGCGATGGTTTCGGCCCTGGATAATCTATGAAACTTGCTCATCCCCTGGGCGAAGGCATGGGCAAGAGGTGAACATCCTTTGGCCTGAACACCCACAAAGATAGGGAGACTCTGGATGAGGCCTTCTCGTTTCAAATCCTGGAATGAACGGATGAGGCCGATAAGATGGCCTCCCGAGCTGACGGGAACGAAGATGTATCGGGGAGCTCGGCAGCCGAGCTGGAGAAAGATCTCGTAGCCTGTGATTTTGTATCCTTCAATTCTCAACGGGTCTACAGAATTCATGAAGTAGATATTCTGCTTTTTGCCGATTTCAAAACTTGCCTTGAAAAGCTTTCCATAATCCCCCTTGACCTTGACAAGAACGGCGCCGTGGATGCCTGTCGAAAGAATCTTCTCAGGCGTCGAATCCTCTTTGAGAAAAACAAAAGTTTTGAACCCAGCCTTAGCTCCGTAAGCTGCCGTTGAAGCCGCCATATTGCCCGTAGAGACCGTGCCGATCCTTTTTATGCCCATCTCAGAGGCTTTTTGAACGGCAACAGCAGTCCCTCTATCCTTGAAACTGCCCGTGGGGTTCATGGCTTCGTTCTTGGCGAAGACTGGCGGGAAGCCGTACTTTTGCCTCAACCGACGGAGCGGCACAAGGGGCGTATTTCCCTCGCCGAGGCTCAGCCTCGGGTCGACTCTCGAAAGAGGGAGAAATTCGAGAAATTTTTCAAGAGTCAGAATTTTATCCAGGGCGAACTTCCGCTTTCGGCGAGGAGTGAAGAAAAGCAGCGGTTCTCCACATTCCGGACAAAAGGAGTTAAATAGATCAAGGCGATGCTTTTCCTCACAAAAAAGGCATTCCAGTTCAATCATTCTGGGCTCCTCATTGGTTTAACAGCTTAGAGTTTATTAAAAACTATCAACCAATGCAAAGCCAACAACTATGGCTTGACCTGGCAGTTCAGCAACATGTTTATTTCTTCCCCTGGATGGGCGCCTCTTAGTGGAAGCATCCCGAATTCTGCGATAATCAAGCGGTCTTGAGGGATGGGTCCTGTCACGGCGCGTCCCCGTCCGTCCTCGCTGAAGACGCCGCCACCCAT
>Ga0315280_10001718_pt1 | contig 36969 bp, 29 predicted proteins | sample YL17G06_40_MG_FD_203697 | JGI IMG/M metagenome (GOLD analysis project Ga0315280, IMG submission 203697) | Sediment microbial communities from Yellowstone Lake, YNP, Wyoming, USA - YL17G06_40 | ecosystem: Environmental > Aquatic > Freshwater > Lake > Sediment | place: USA: Wyoming | collected... | reverse complement strand
GACCCACTCATCCCCTTCCTACTGGTTGCAGGTATCTACTTCGCCATAGTCTTCCCAATAACGAGGATAGCTGGGACCTGGGGTCAAGAGAAGAAGAGGTTGATGGTAGGCGGTTGACAAAGGTAGTTTCGGTCAGAGACGTCTGGAAGTGCTACGGAAAGGTAGAAGTCGTTAGAGGCGTCTCCTTCGATGTTGAGGAAGGAACGACGACCGTTGTCTTCGGGCCGAGTGGAGCTGGCAAGAGCACTCTTCTAAGATGCACTAACATGCTCCTCATTCCGGATCGCGGAACCGTATTCCTACGAGACGTTGACCTCATGAAAGCTGGCCGCAAGATCGATTATTATCGGTCAAGATTCGGAATGGTCTTCCAGCATTTCAACCTATTCAGCCACATGTCTGTTCTGGACAATGTCATGATCGGTCCCAGAGTTGTGAAGAAAATGCCAGCCGACCAAGCTAGGCTCGTTGCATTGGAAGCACTCGAAAAGGTTCGAATGAAAGACTACTGCAAGCATCACCCGAGTCAGCTCTCAGGAGGCCAAAAGCAGAGAGTAGGCATCGCTAGAGCACTGGCAATGGACCCTGAGGTTCTCCTATTCGACGAGCCTACGTCTGCTCTTGACCCCGAGCTAATAGGAGAAGTCCTTCAGGCAATGCTGGACTTGGCCAAAGAGAAGAAGACGATGATCTGCGTTACTCATGAGATGGGTTTCGCCAGAGCCGTGTCGTCTGAAATGATCTTCATGGATGAAGGAGTCGTTGTGGAAACTGGCTCGCCAGAACACTTCTTCACCAACCCATCAAATGACCGCACCAAAAGGTTCCTCAGCAGACTGACCGACTTGTATGGACGGCACGAAGAAAAGAGTGAATCGGTCGCTGGCAAGAAATGATAACCTATGTAGGCGAACTCTTAGAAGGGCTACTTGTTACGCTTGAGTTGAGTTTCATAGCCCTTGCGATCGGAATGATATTGGGTCTAGCGGCTGCCTTGGCCAGAATATACGGCCGCAAGCCACTCTCCTACTTGGCAAACGCATACATCGAGCTGATTCGCGGGACTCCGCTGACTGTTCAGCTCTTTATCATCTATTTCGGTCTCCCCGTGTTAGGAGTGCTCTTCTCGGCGACTCTCTCGGCCATCGTGGCCTTGGGAATCAACAGTGGAGCCTATCAAGCGGAATACTTCCGAGGCGCACTCGAGTCCATCGGCCGTGGGCAGATGGAAGCAGCCATTTCACTGGGAATGAGCAAGAGACAGGCAGTAGCAAGAGTCGTACTGCCACAGGCACTCAGGTTGGCGTTGCCAAGTTGGTCAAATGAAGCAGCATATCTTCCGAAATATAGTTCCGTGGCGTTTCTAGTCACTGTGCCCGAGCTTATGGCTAGGGCGAAGGTTGTCATAGCTGAGAACCTGAGACCTCTCGAAGTCTATCTTGTCGTAGGTTTGATCTACATCGCAACAATCGCATCGATCTCCAAAATTCTTGACATGATCTACGAGAGATACAAGTTCACAGTCGAATAGAGACATCAGTCGAAAGGACCAGCTATGGATATATGCAATATCATTAGCTACTAAGTAAGATATATATTTCAGGACACGGACTAGTTAGTTCGAGTTGGTTTGGACAGAATAGAAGTGCAGTCCGAGGTCTATTTAGATCGGCTGGCTGTGGTTGACCGCAAGACTCTGTTTCGGTTCTTGCAGGACTTGCAGTCTAGGAATCTTTCAGGAGAGACTCTTCTCAACTACGCCAAGGAAATCACGAGATTCCAGCGTTGGTCGGGGAAGCCTCTGACAAGAACGTCTGCTGATGACCTGAAAGAATACATCAGACACTCACTGAACGAGGGGAGAACAAGTTACAGTGTCCGAACCAGCACAGTGATACTGAAGCAGTTTTTTGGCAAATGGATGGGCAAGAGGGAAATCAAGGAGCTGAAGCTGCCGAAAGCTAACCGGCCCCTGCCCAAACCACTCGACGAGAACGAAATTTTCTCAATAGTCAAAGCAGGAGAGACGCCGTATGAGAAAGCTGTGACAGCGGTTCTGTACGAGGGCGGCTTGCGAGTTGGCGAACTCAGAAACATCAAAGTGGGGGATGTCGCATGCGATCAGTATGGCGCTAAGATCATTGTCAAAGGCAAGACAGGAGAAAGACCCATTCGCCTAATCATTTCAGCACCGTACCTGCAAGCCTTTTTGGAACATCACCCATTCAAAGAAAACCTGGAAGCACACCTGTTCTACGGCCGCAGCAGTTCTAATGGACAACACAAGCCTACCCCGGAGCATCCGATAACAAACACTGGAGTGACTTTGTTGCTAAAACGACTTGCAGCAGAAGCAGGAGTGAACGGTAAGCGAATCTATCCTCACCTTTTCAGGCATTCAAGAGCCACAATTCTGTCGAAGGACATGACCGATAGAGAACTAATGACCATATTCGGATGGAAGTCTCCAGCCATGGTAGGAGTCTACAGTCATCTCAGCATGAAAGATGTCGAAGAGAAATTGTTGAGGTTAGGTGGACTGAAACCTGAAACAGAGAAGGTAAAGAGTCCACTTACTCCCAAGTCTTGCCCCAGATGCAAACACGTGAATTCTGCGACTGCACGGTTCTGTAGTCAATGCAGCATGATTCTTGACCTCGAGACAGCTGTAGAACTTGAGCAGGCAAGAGCAAAGGCAGATCGTATCATGACTCAGCTTCTGGAGGACCCGAAGATTCAAAGGATCATAGCCGCAAGGATAGGGAAGATGAACCTCTCATAGCCACCCAATGATCCAGTACGTAGTGTACGGCGTCTAGCGAGCGCTAAGGCACACCGTAGGACCTTGCAAGCTAGTGCCGAGTTGTTTCCAGAACAAACACAACCCAACCACTCTGAGTTAGTTCACAGTCACTAGAGAAATCCGACGAATTTTTGCGTATTTTTACAGTAGGTGATTCCAAACGAAAAAACTGAATGAATCTAGACCGTGTGGATATATGTCAGCAGATAGACAGGGCTACTCATACCTCCTCTCTATTCTTCGTCAGACATTGCTGCGCACGCTTGTGAGTGGAAGCCAGCATACCCAGTGGCAATCATCATAGAGGTTTAGATAATGTCGTATTTTCCAACGGCTCTACAACTAAAGACAGAGCAAGAAGCGCAGAGGATTCTGGTGAACGGCGAGTTGCCACAAGCCACTGAAACATTGGCGTATGTGGACAACAACAATGATGAGTGGCATAGACGTTGTGCAAGAGTATTGTCTTTGGCTGTTCTTGCGGGGCAAATGCTTTGTCGTGACAAGAACGGCACGAGACTCTATAGCCATGTAGGACTTTACCAGCCTCACGGTATGGGTAGGGGGCACTTTCTTCATTGGCTCTATCACTCTGATGTCATGCCCAGAGCTAAGAAAGGTGATCGCGATGCTTTCTCAATGGCAATAAGAGATGATGTTTCCAGCGCAGCTCTTCTTGGCTCTATAACAAGTGAAGGAGAAATCAAACCGCCTCCACTTCTCCAAGATGTGATCATTGTTGAAGAGTATGCAACTCTATTCAAAAGTGGAGAAGATCTGTCTGCTTGTATTAGGAAATGTCAGGAAGAGGGATCTTTCACACGAGACTTGGTGAAGTTCAAAATGATAAAGGATATCCTTCAGCGAGGTGCTTGGGCAAATAAGCAGCTTGCTACTGGAAAATTCAAGAACGAAAAGAATATCCTTGAACTTGCGGAGATTGCTGACAAAGCTGAGAAAATGCAGGAAGAAATTGATAGATGGCGTAAACGCGGTCTTTTTATCGACCTTAGTTCCGGTAAGATGACTGTTCGTACACACGCAAGCTGGATCATCAGTTCCGGAAGATTTGGTGATACTGTTAAGACAAAACCTCTACTGACTCTTGGTGATCTGGACAGATACGTATGGGTTTCAAGCGTTCCAAGTATAGAGGAAAGAAAAGACATAGTGAGAAAGGTCGGTCTCTTCCCACCGAAAGAGGCTTGTGCCTACGAGCCAAATTCAGTTGCTCTTGCTTGGTTAAGACTCAAAAGAGCGATGGAGAAGTTCAGAGAGAAAGATAGGGCGATAGAGATTCCTAGAACGAGTGAGGCTAATGAAATGATGAAGAAGTATTGGGATGAAACCCTCACGGGTGCTATGAAAGAATATGGTGACCAGATTCAGGAACAGCATTTGGAACAAATGATCACGAACAGATATGCAGCAGAGTTCATCAGAGTTGCTTATCAACACGCCACCTTGATGCAGTTCAAACGCAATTCTAATTTCCATGATTCTAAAGCTGAGTTTCTAGGTCCATATGATGAGGACTTTGCGTTTGCCAGAGATATGTTCTTGTCAGAATATATTTCCTCTTTCATCGAAGTCATAAATGATGTCAATAGAACTTGGGTGACGGCTCTAGCGCACAGAGAAAGAGATGAAACCAGAAGAGAGGAGAGAGCAAAGAAAGATCAGAACTTGATACTAGAGGCTTTCAGAAAAATCGGAGCCAAAGACATGTTGATACTGGATTTGTTTAAGACTGTTCAAAGTCTTGGTGGACCTAGTTCTTACGTTGGTTTCTGGAAGCTACTAGAGAGGGCTTCTGCTAGAGGGCTAATTGAAAAGTCACATCCTGCACCAAACAATCCTGTCAAGGTCACTCTCACAAAGTCAGGAGCGGAGGCTGTGGCTCAAACACATTAACAGATTAATCAGATTAACCATATTCCAGCAAGGGGTATCTATTTACTATACTGTACATACAATACTACTACACCTTAACTACAAAACTCAGTTGATCTGTTAATCTGTTGTACTTCCCCACCCCCAATCTCAATGCGCGCGATTAGCTGTGTTTTTGGTATAGCCTTCACTTACTAAATGCTCGTAGAACGATTTTGTATGTCTTTCTTTGCATTTTGTACCAAAACCTCAGGGGTCGATTTTGTATAGCCAAGAAACAGATTGACCAGTGCAATTACCCATGTTTAGTATTTGGACTACCTATGTTCAACATCCATCTATCCACAGGAGATATATTATCCATACCTGTTTTCCCTTTTCAAAAAACGAATTTCACACAGGCACCCGTGTGTTTTCTATTCAAAACAGACAAAATTCACGTGATTATCAGTCCATTATTCCCTTGAACCCCGGGGACAGATCGAGTAACTAAAACACACGTAACGTGAGACGTGTGTCTGAGAGGTGAGAACCATTTTCTTATTTACATAATTCCAAAACACTGAAGAAACCCAGAGTGTACGATCTTACATGAGGCACTCAGCGTCACGCTCTAGCTGAGATACTGTTACTATAGTAGTAGAGAGCAGGCGAGCGAAGCGAATCTACTCTCTACGCTATCAGTCTATGTCTTCATGCGGTCGCCTACTCCTACGTGTTCGGGGGTGGGACTCGCGCACCAGTTTACCAGTAAAAATCTACTCATGAGGTATCCTCTGAGGTATCTTATTGGCGGGCCCGCGGGGGCTCGAACCGCTAGCGGTGATTTCTCGGGATTTGGGAAATCCCCTAAGCCTAGTAGCACAATGGTGAACCGGGCGGGATTCGGACTTACCTAGTTGAATTTCTAGGGTTCGGGAAATGATTCTACGTTCCTGACAACAGAGCACTTAAGATTGAGAGAAGTGAGAATCTATCTGGAAACTGAATTTGGAGCCTCAAGAGGTAGAAAGAATGAGTGAGAACAAAGTCGAGGAGCTCATGAAGAAGCATCCTCCTTGATTCATGTTCGACTTTCATCCGATGCGCTTCACCAAGTAGCTCTCAGAAGAAGAACAGAAAAGGGAGACAGATGTGGAGAGGGACAGAAAGAGAGAGTATAGTCCCGAAGATGCTGATACGAAGGATTCATATGACGAAGATAGCCATGTCAGGCATAGAGGGATAGATATTTCGACTAAGGAGGAGGATGAGGACCAGTTCGGGCTGTTCAAGATAGCCGAATCAGAGTATGGGGGATCGTACAGGCAACATCTCTTTGATCAATACAAAATGTACATTGAGAGCATAGACAGACTTCACGAGAGACGATCCACGGCTAACACCTTTTTCTTGACTGCCAATACACTTCTCATTTCAGGATTAGGTCTTCTCTCAGCTTTTCGTTCTAGCTCGATTCTATATCTGATTCCGTCATCCTTGGCAGGCATCGCACTTTGCTGGGCTTGGAAAACCACGATGACATCATACCGTCAGTTGAGCAAGGGAAGATTCGAAATGGTGCACATGGCCGAAAGAAAGCTCCCATTGGCCCTGTATACTGCAGAGTGGAAGGCCTTGGGAGAAGACAAAGACCCCGAGAAATACGGCTCGTTGACAAGAGTAGAAAGCTATGTGCCTTTGATATTCATTGGGTTGTACGTCTGCATCATGGTATGTCCTGTGGTCGTTGTTGCCTTGCGCCATTATGGTCTGACCTGGCTTCTCGGACGTTGAGAAGCCTCTGCTTCGCAGGAATCATGTATCGTTGATTGCGAAATATGGCTAAGGGTCATCCAGTAGTTTCTTGATGTCGTTTAGAACCCAATAGGTAATTGGCGCATTGTGTTCTAACATCGGCCTAGGTATCGGATCATTTCGGTCTTTGTATAATCTCACGCCTATGACTTTGTGCCCTTGGCGGTATGACTCTTCTATTTCCCAAATGACCGCTTCCCTAGATGCTGTCTTGGCGCCGATCGCAACGATAGTTGCAGATGTCTGTGATATTCTCTCCTTGCAGTTAGTTCTCCATTTTTCATCAAATGGTTCCTTGACAGAATAATCCCTAAATTCCAAGTCTGTGGCTTCATTCTTCGCCTGAGAACGAAGAAGGTTTACCTGTGCTTCATCTTCAACGTGGAAGCTAATGAATACGTTTCTGACTGCTCCTGGCTTTCTAGTCGTTTCTTCAGCTTCTTGCAGAATATTCTTGAAAGCTGCTTCGCTCTCTTCAGTCGTCTTGGTCGGTCTCTCGAAAGCAGTTCGACCACCCATCTTCGATCAACTACCCCCCTTTCTAATGGGTCTATGCCTCAGTTGAATCTTTCCCTTTGTCAGCTAGTTATTGTGATACGCTCGGTAAATTATTCTCTTTTGCCGTGCTGCGTAGCGACTCTTCTGCTGTAATGCGTTCTTTGCATGATATGCACAGTCCACAAGGGTCCTTGCCCCCGCTGTGACAATAGTAGGTACTCTCAATAGGCAATCCATACTTCTCCGCCAACTTCAGCGTTTCTCGCTTGTCCAGTGATATGAACGGTGCGAGTATTCGGATTCTTCTTCCGAGAGCTGTGCTAATACAAGATTCTGCGCTTCTTATGAATTCAGGAGTCTGATCTGGAAAAATGGGATTTGCCAGGATACCGATTGCTACTGCATCTGCCAAAATACTGTAAGCGTATGCGGCACCTAGGGTGACAAACAATAAGTTACGTGTCGGAAGAAAAGCATGTTTCACTACATCCAGATTCCTATCTGTAAGTCCGCTTGGAACTAACCTGATCCCTGAAACATCAATCCTAACCGGATCACTGACAGCAAGGTATTTGCACACACTCCGACTGGCTACCCACTCTCTCTCCTCGGCCAATTGCCCGTAGTCGATATGTACAGGATAGACATCATGCCCCTCCTTCTTCGTCAGGAACATAAGTACTGTCGAGTCAACGCCACCTGAGGAGAGGACAACTATCTTCAAAAGATCTATTTGCTCCTCATGTACTGCCAAATAGCCAAATCCAGAATCGACAGATTGAACCCCATGCTGGTACAGAATTGCCGAAGAACTCTCTCTACCATCATGTACCTCTTCCTTGTGATCACTCTACAATTGATATCTGGCAATAAGGACACTTCTTTGAGAAACGACATGATGTGAGTGTCAACTATGGCCAGCGAATCTGAGTATTTGACGTTCCTCAGGAAATTGGAGGCCTCCTTCAATCCAATTCCAGGAATATGCGCAGCAAGATAATCTCTGGCTTCAGTATCCCAAAGAAAGCTTTTCAGGATGAGGCGAAGCCCACTGTTATCGAAGTAGAGATATCTCGCAGCCTCAACGATATGCTTAGCTCTTGTATTTGGAAACCGATATTTCCTTAGCGAACCGTTCCTCCTTATCGGTAAGCATATCGGTGTGGCAAGCTCATCGGATATTCTTCTAACAGAGTCCTTCTCACCCATAGTGTTGCAGTCGAGAAGGCCTTTGTTTCTGAGATGTACAAACGCCGATTCTGCCATTTCATAAGGCACGTTGCTAGAAAGTATGCATAGACATAGTGTGTGCCAGAGCTCCTCTTCCTGTAGGCTCTTCCAGTCTTTTCGATCGTCGTAGTAAAGCAACAGTTCTGAATACGTTTTCAGAATGCTTTGAGGGATAGTACAATTGGAGGCAGCGCGTTCTTCTGCGGTTGAGTTCAATTCTGCCTTGTTCTCCCCTGGCTACGAATCCAGCTAAGCTTCTTGATTCCCAAGCACACCCTGAGCGGGCCCCATATGTTTCTATGCTAGTTTCTTCATAAGATTTGGCCCTAGATATTGCAGGAGAAAATCCTTCAGAGTATTTCGCCTGATCATGCTTTGTATCTTTAGCATAAAGTCCTGGTAGAAGAGAAGATTATGCAATAAGATACTCTTTATCGGATCTTGAGACGGTCTAGAACATGCCACACATTGGCATGTCGAAAGTTCATGGTAAGCATAATCGTATGTTCTTAGTTCGTCTCTGTCGATTGCGACTTGGGCCCAGTCTAGGCTGTCAAACGTGTCAGCACCACAGTATGCATACAAAGCAACAGAAAGAGGGTTTCCACAACCCAACACGTGAAGAATCACAGTTTCGCAAGACTCATCCAGTATCTTTCGCAATTCAAGCACCGTCCGTGCCCTCTCTGACAGAGACACTCCGCAATCTCTTTCGCTTACAGCAATCATCCTGCTAATTGAAGGATGAGAGTTTAGTATTGCTTTGACTGTGGAGATCATCTGATACGGTTTTGTGCCATGCACTATAGGAATATACTCGCTACTCCTCGAAACAGATTCAGACAGAAGGATTCTCTGTTCTGTCGACGCAACAAACTGACTTTCGGACTGTGAAGGTTCTGGCAAGACATCAAAACTAGTATAGAAGTCTGATGCAACTCGTGTGACTATTGTCTTGTAACCTTCAAAGTCCCAGGTACTGTCCCCCCTCCAGAAACTTTCGAATATGCCGCTATCCAAGAAGACAAGTAACCCACTCCTGCTGTAGTCCGCAAGTTCTCGGCCAAGCTCTTCTCTATCCCTGGCGTTCATCTTGAAAAGATCATAGCTGGAAACCAGAATCCTGGGGTAAGATCTCTCTACCAGAAACTCGACAAGTTGCCTGACAGGAAGGCTAAGTTTTGCACCAGACACCGCTGGGAAATACGTCGGTGTCACCAGTTTTTTTCCATTTCTGACCAACTCTACTACTTTGGCCGACTTAGGAGATTGGTAGAGGCGCCTTAACGAAATCATGCTTCAGTTTCCTCCAACCTTGGTTGAACAGGAGGAATTCTGTCTCCTTGCCTCTTCTTCCAGTGTCTAGCGATTGTCGTGGCTATTCCCCCTCGAACATTCACCTTTACTTCTATGTATGCCCACCTAGGTCGAACAGCTGATATGAAGTCATCAAGTATCCTATTGGTGATTTCTTCGTGGAGAATCTCCACATTGCGATAAGTTATCAGATACAACTTGAACGATTTGAGTTCCACGATCTTTCTCTCAGGTTCATATGTGATTCTCAGGGTGTAGAAGTCTGGAAGTCTGGTCACTGGGCACACAGCAGTTAGCTCTGGAAATATGTGAGTACACACATACCTTCTCTTGACGTTCTTGTTAGGGCGGGTATCGATTGTCGGAAAAGGCATCGTCTACTCGTTCGTGTTTGAAGCTGTACGCTTTATCAGTATTATGTGTCGAAATAACGCAAGATGTCATGATGGGAGATTCTGCGAAAAAGCTCACGGTGTGTGGCAGCAATATTCTTGCAGATTGTGCTGGTTGAGCTGTTTCTTAAGAAGCTCACTGCAATCAGATCGAATCGCTTCTTTGCCCATAATCGTCAGAAATCCTCTCACGTGGAATTTGTGGCTTGTCTAGGAACGGACAAGGCCTAGCGACGACTCTGATCTCGCAGAATGTTCTTAGGGTCCTCAAATGAAATCCTTCTTGGATGCCGAAACTAGGAGCACCAAGCGTTATGAGATCAAGCCCTGATGCGATAGTTACAGAAGCTTTCTACCATACTTTCAAGGAGTTGGAGATCCTGAACATACTGGAATCCCTTAGGATTGGTGGTTCGGAAATTTACAATGCTCATGATTCAATACATGAATTCATCCTTCTGGCTCCCCTTTGTTTACCTCACTCAGAAGAGGTATCTTGGCATCAGAAGTCCGCATATCTAACATATCATTGGGAAGCATTCAACAGATCCCGCCGGAAGAGATTGAACTAGCCCTCATTAGGATATTGGAAGAAGCCTTGAGCATGCCTCGAGAAGCACTGACTACCCAGGTTGGACGACTATTCGGGTTCGATAGGATAACCTCGGAGTCCCAAGACTTGCTGAACCAAATCCTTTCCGGAACAATCTCAGAAGAGAAGATAGTCGAAAGACAAGGACGACTTACTCTACCATCACCTTTAGAGGCTGTAGACTCCGCTGAGCCGAGTGTCTTCTGTATTTCATGTGGATCAGCAATTCCAAACGATGTGGCATTCTGTCTGAATTGCGGCACGAAGAGAGTAAAAATCTATCCCAGTCACCTGTGGCCTTGAATTAAGTGTCTGCCCACGCGCTAGCTCGACTTTTTCTCTTGCTGAATTCGTTCTAATGCTTTCTCTATGCGTTTCAAGGTTTTGCGATGTGTGTGCGCGCGCTTGCTCGGCCCCTGTCACGAAGATACCTCCACTTTTGACTGACCTCCTGTTTTGGTCACTCGAAGAATATGCGTGGCAAAACTCTCGAGTTCTGTCTCATGGGAAACCATGACGACTTGCGGACACTGAAGTTCTCGAAGGATTTCCCTAATCTTGTACAGTTGCTCTTTGCTGAATCCGTCGGTTGGCTCATCTAATATAAGGAGATTTGACTTCATACCAATCGAGACTTGTTGGACGATGCTGTTCAGGGCCAACCTATATGCGAGTGCAACGCTCGTCTTCTCCCCACCGCTGAGGAAGTCCACGTCTTGGTCATAGCCATCCTGCCTAACGGTTGGTGTGAAATCTTCGTCTACGTTAACATCCTTGGTCAGATCATCAACCAAAAGTGCAAACCATTTCTGGAACTGGTTGTTGAAGTCTTGATTGATTGAGATGAGGACCTGTCTTTCAATGAGTGCCAGAGTGTTGATGAAATACTCGCTTAACCAAACGTGGAAGTCTTTAAGCCTATCTGCGGCCTTCTTGGCGTTCTCCATCTTCTTGATTTCTTTGTTAAGCTCTTGAATCTCACTCGTCAGGTCTGTGATTCGTTGCCTCATTGATGAAATGTTGTTTCGTGTGTTCGTTAGTTCCTTATCTGTTCCTTTGATCGAGTTCTCGAGTTCGTCTATCTTTTTCTGAACATCCTTGAGACCTTCTGCCTCTTTCTTCTTCTGTGTGAGATCCTTTTCGAGAACCGCTATTTCCTCTTTCAGCTTCTTGATCTTCAATCCATTCTTGTCTAGGGTTTCCTTGTATCCTTTGACCTGTTTGCGAAACTCCTCCAGTTTCTCCTGGTTGTTTTCGAACCTCTCCAGAGCCTTCAATAGCTTGTGGGCCTGCTCAAGTTTGTTCACGCAGCTCTCGACTGCTTTGGCGGCCTTTTGCTTTTCCTTCTGTTTCTTTATTACCAGCGCATGAAATGCTTTTGCGTCTACAGGCCGATCGCAGGTCGGGCACTTCTTGTCTTTTTCTATCTTGGCATAGTCCTCAAGCTTGGCCTCTATCTTGTTTTCAATACCCCTGAGCTTCCTTTCTTGCTTTACAAGCTCCTCAATGCTATTCTCAAGTTGCTCGGAAGTCTCCGAGGTCGGGCGCTTCTCTTTCTCAAGAGGTTCCAGTTTTTGCTTCAGTTCGCCAAGCCTCTTTCTTGCTGTTTCGCAATCGTCGGTCAGGCTACTGACCTCGCCATTCTTGTCGCCTATTTGTGTCTGGAGTTGCGGTATCTCTGCTTGTAGCTTGCCGAGCTTGACTTTGTCGTCCTGCAGCTTCTGTAGGTCGTCTCGCAACTTCTCGAGTCCCCTGTCTAGCTCGTTCTCTCTGTCTTTCAGCTTTCCAAGCGTTTCCATCTTCTCGTTCTTTTCGGCCTCTTTACTCTCCAAGATTTTCTTCTTCGGCTCTAATTCCCTAGCAGCGGTCTCGAACTCCACTGTTTTGTGCCTAATCTCGAAATCCAGTTTGCCAGCATTGTCTTGGGCAGTCTTGTATTCCTCAAGCCTGAATGCCTTTCTCAAGGTCTGAAGTCTAATGTCCGGCTTGTACGACAAGATCGTCTTCATTTCCTCTTGCGGTGTGAACACTGCATATCGGTATATCCAGCTCTGTGCCTTCGGGTCTTCTGGCTCGTTGAAGTGCAGTATCTCGAGGACTCTCTGTTTCAGCTCAGAGGCTTCTAGACTAAGCCTACCGCTGGGTTCAACGATGTATCCCAAGCCCTGATGGATGGATTTGCCTTTGCGCTCAAGAGTTCGGTGAACAGTGTACTGTTGCCCCTCAACCTCGAACGTCAGTGTGACAGAGCCTTGTTTTGCCCCAAGTCTAAGCAGAGAGCCGCCTTTGAGTGAACCAAGCCCAAATAGAGCGAATTCAATTGCCATGAGGAGTGTGGATTTGCCAGAACCGGTAGCACCTTCAAAGAGGATTGTGCCTTGGGGGAAATCCACCTTGACATTGTCGTAGCTTCGGATATCCTCAAGTTCAAGTGCTTTGAGAATCATTAAGAGAACACCTCTTTGAGCCCGAGCGCCTCGATGCCTTGTTCCTTCATCCGCTCAGCGTAGTTCTGCTTGGACTCGCCGGCCTTTACAGGTGGTCGGAGAGCGTTCAACAAGCTGACTGCAAGCTTCAGGCCGTCCTCGCCTTTGAGTGTACTTTCAGAAACCTTCACAGTTCCAAGGTTTTCTTTCAATAACCTGTTTTCGATTGTCTGGGCGTCTTCTCCAGCGGCTCTGATGGCTGCGAACTCCTTGGAGGTTAGGCCATGCTTGTTCACATAAACGGAAATCGCACCTCTTTCAGCCAGATCACGTATAAGTCTTCCAAAATCGATGTCAGAGGTCTTGCCGCCCGACAGCTCGCCCCTAACTCTGAGCATTACAACCTTGTTGCCGACATCAAGCGACTCAAGATTTTCCTCAAGCCACTCCTGTGCTTGACGGACGTTTTTTCCATCCACACTAAGATCCCTGAAAATAAAGTCGCAAACTCGGACCGGTACGAACTTGACTTCGCGTACCAATTGATCAAAAGACACTATGTGGAAGCCACGCTTCTCTCCCTTGCCGCTTGCCTCATGATCGCGCGTCTGGCTGCCAAACAGCGCACCTGGGAAGATTACATGGTTGTAACTCGGCAGAGTTCCCTCGATTCTCCCATGAATGTGGCCTCCTGCATAGTAGTCAAATCCCTTTGGCAGAAGAGAGATTGGGATTGATTCCATTCCTGACAGATACTGTGGCTTGAACTCATCTAGGCTGGCGTGGAAAGCGAATATTCTGAAACCTACTTCGTTCTCTAAGCTCTCACGGTCAAGCATCTCGTAATACTCACGGTCAAGTCCCCCTTTTCTTCCAGAGATACCAGCTATCTTTGCCCCAGTCTTTGGATCAACAAAGAAATTGAGCTTGAGCTTGTCTGCCTCAATCTCGCCGCTGACTATCCTCTTGATGAGTCCAGCGCTCTCAATGATATCGACAATGGACTTGCCGCCCGGTGTGAAGTCGTGGCTACCGTAGATTGCGTAGACAGGAATCCCACGGTCGGCGACCTGTCTTAGCTTTCGAACTGCGTCATCCACCACGCGCAAGTCTGGTATGCTGACATGAAAGAGGTCGCCACAAATGAGGATGAAATCAACATTTTCCTTGAGGCACTCGTCCATCGCTTGGTTGAAAGCCTGCAACTCAAGCCGCGATATGGCTGGGTCAGAATTCGCGCCCAAGTGAATGTCGGATACATGTGCGAATCTCTGCATTAAAATCACCCAGTGAACCGAACCTTCTCCTTCATAGTGACCTGAGTTGCCTGACTTGCCACGTAGTCCTCGAATTTCGGAATCTGAATCGGCACCGCGAATTTCGTGAAGATGCTGGTTACAATTGCTTCGCCCTTGTCAAGGCTGGCAATATTCCTGTCATTATCGGAAAGGTCTTGCGCGGCGCTGTCGATAATCGAGTGCCTTTCAGTAGACATCTCATTGCCGAGAATGATCTTTGTGTTGAGATTCGTCAGAATGTCACGAGGTATCGCACTCGTGATCTGAGTTATGGCAATCAGTCCAACTTTGAATTTCCTTCCTTCGCGCGCTATTGTGCTGTATACGTTGTCTCCGATCTTCTCAAGCTTGTCTTGACCAAGAACTCTCGGCGCTTCTTCGATCACTACGCTGACAGTGGGTTTTTCTTCAAGAGTACCGTCTGCCTTGTACCCTTGATACCTCTCCAAGATCTCGTTAGCAATGATGCTCCCAACAAGAAGCTCTCCCTCATCTCCGAGCTTCGAGGTATCCAGGACGACTGTCTTCCCTCCTTCGAGAGAATGGACAATGTCTGAAATTGTCGATTCACCGGCACTCTCTGAGAAGACTCTGTTCGCACAGACCAAATTACCTTGATCGTCAACTCTGATTCCGAATCTCGTCCTAAAGATTCTTTGAAGCACTACCCTGGTTGATCTGGCCACTCCTTGAACATCTGTGCCGCGAGCTATGTTCTCTATCCAGTCTCTACCAAACATCTGGAAATAGCTTCTCACACCGTCCTCTTGCGCGTCTGTCAGCCTTATGATGCCATTCAAGTGGTCGGGCTCTATGGAGCGCACGCTGATGACGAGAGTGTTGGCGCCACTTGGTGGGTTCACTGAATAGTAGAGAAGGTTCACCTTGGCGTCTTTGTGGTCTTTCAATCCCTTCGAGTTCCTGCCGTAATATTCGTCATGTGGGTCAAGCACCAGAATGCCAAACTTATTCTGGCCGAGAATGCTCCACAACATTACCTTCACGAGGTTGCTCTTACCTCGACCTGTTGTAGAAGGCACGAGCATGTGATGCCGAAGCGCTTCCTCTCCGTCAAGATAGACATCAACATCGATTACCTTAGTTCCGCTTCTCACCTTGCCCAAATATACTGGATTTGGGGGCACTGTGAGAAACTTCAGATCTTTCGCTTCGACATGTCTGACTGTACTGAAGAATTCCGGGAGAACCTTGGGCACATGAGGCTTCTCTGTGACTCTCAGAACACCCTGGGCTTCAGCAATGATGTAGTTCCTCAACTGCGGCTCTAGGAATTCGAGTCCGGCACCCATTCCCTCAAGATTCATGCCGGAAATCATTTCACGAGCCAATTGTGTGATCTGGCTACCATAGATCAAGTCGAACACCTGCAGCATCAGGTATCCTTCCTTGTCTTCTGCAACCAGAAGGTCGCCGAGCTCTATTCTCTGCCCGCTCTTCTCGCGGATGAGAATCTTTCCAACAAGACCTGCTATTATCTGACCACATACTTCTGTTGCCATTCATTTCACCCCATAAGCATGTTCAGGATGCTGTGAGCATCCTCGGATTGCATGTGTCTGGAAAACTTGGACCATGAGCCAAGCTTTGACACCTCAGAGAGGAGCATGACACGATAGGTCTCAACCTCGTCGTATCTCACTCGTGCATTGGCATCAGCATCTATGAGACCGTACGGATATCCTGGAAAGCTGGCGTCACAAGAGTTGACGTGGAATTGACAGAGCACTTCGTTGATTTCCCCTGGTGTGAGATCCTTGGCCTGTTCTCCATAGATTTCGTAACGAAACACTCTCTGAGCCTGTTCGTGAAGTTTGACAATGAAAAACGCGGCCTCGTGCTCTGGGCTCAGCGAGTCGGCTATGGGATAGTAGTACCACAGCGGACCCACCTCTGAATTCTCCGCGAGCTTCCTCACCGCTCCAAGCAGGGACAATCCGGTTGTTGTGAAGAGTCTACTGGTTTTCGACAAGCCTGAGTAGATCACGCCCCTCTTCTTCGCAATCTTGTACGCTTCTCCGGCATACTTCGATTCGTTCACGAACGCCGTCCTGAGCGCGCCATCCATGACCAGCACATCTCCTCTCTCCAACTCGTTTTCAACAACATGGCGCGAAAACCTCCATTCAGCAAACCTCCTTGCAATAGAAGCAACTCGAGATATGTCAGCCCTTGAACTTCCGACCATGAGCCTCCTGTCTGCTGAACTGAATGACAAGTCAGACTCGCTGGGCATCAAACCGCTGAATTTGTCATCAACAGGAAAAATGGACGTGTCAAAAAAGATCTGGTTGTTCTTGAAAACTGCAAAGGTGACTGAGAAAAACTCGACAGCTTGAGGCATACTGGAATTCTGAATTCTCCTCCTTCCTTCAAATATGTTGAAGTAGACTCTGTTTAGTTGTACGGAGAAGTTCGGTGCGGCCAATAGTTCACGATTCCCACCGTCTACAAAAGCGATTTTTCTATCCGACTTCACGAAGCTAATCGGCTTGAAATGTTCCACATTGAACGGATGCGTTCTGTAGTTGTGGCTACTGAGAAATGGCTCTCCTAATTCACTCTCGCCCATCATTCCATCTAAGTCTTTGACAACTTTCTTGACAACTTCACTTATCATATTGTACACCTGCTAAACCCCATCGCTCAGAACCAGCACCCTAGCAGAGCGCACTTCCCTACCTGAAGATTCACGCGCGCTATCAACATAAGGCTTCTGGGAGCTTTGCGTTGACCGACTGGTCCATGGAGACTCTTGCCTCCGCATCTAGGGCGTGTTCCTTGGATTCGAGAAATGGCAGTCTATACTTGTAGTAGTCGCCCAAACTGTGAGGCCACCGGAGCTCGAACCGCTAGAGGGCAAACTTCTGGCTTCGTAAGATCTCTAGGTACGCTACGTTAAGATGACTCCGCGCGCGCTTTCAACCGATTGTGAGTTCATAGTTGATCGCACTAAAAATACCAGATACTTGTTTTGAGAAAAAATACAGAGTACTTCTGGGTATTTTCTGAGAAAGCATTCTGTATAAAAAAGACCGGTAAGAGAGTTTTGTATAGAATTTCTAGTCCTCAATTACTAAATGCTCAATTACTAAACACTCTGTATAGAATGCCTGATTCAATACAAATACACTGAATGTAAGGGTCGTTTTACTCAAAGTACATAATACAGAAAGCACCCTTCCACAAAAAAAATTGAATTTCACCTGTAGTGTATTCGTGTTTTGTACTAAAAACACACAGAATTGAAGTGATTATCAGTCTAGTACTTCCTTGAACCATGGAGACTTATCGAGTGACTAAAACACACGTAACGTGAGACGTGTGTCTGAGAGGTGAGAACCATTTTCTTATTTACATAATTCCAAAACACTGAAGAAACCCAGAGTGTACGATCTTACATGAGGCACTCAGCGTCACGCTCTAGCTGAGATACTGTTACTATAGTAGTAGAGAGTAGGCGAGCGGAGCGAGCCTACTCTCTACGCTACCAGTCTATGTCTTTACGTAGTCGCCTGCGCCTACGTGCATTGTTGGGAGTATCCCACAATAGTATGATACGTATAGTACACATATCATTATATCAGCTTGTGCGAAGCGTTAGCGGAACACAAGGTGAAGACTGCAAGAGTTCTACAGGAATCCTATGACGCGCAATTCAGATTTCTCAGTCGCGAGAAAGCCAGAAAGCACGAAACATCATTGAATCCTAGCGGTTTTTGCGGGAACAATATTACCAAAGAAGAACGACCCTACCAAGTTCCCCTTTCACCTAGACCCCTTTGACTGACTTCCGCGTTATTTCATTGATGAAACCAATCATTTCACCGTAATTCTTGAAGCCCCAGACAATTCTTTGGCCTTTCCTGTCAAGCCGCCATATTCTTCCACCTTGACGGTAGACGTAATCACTGGCTCTGGGAGTTGTCTTTCCTCTGATTGCTTTGGCATGATAGAAGTACAGTAGAAACCTGACTGTGCCCTTGATTTCTCTCATAATGCTTCAGGAACATCTTCAGATCGGAGTGTATCACCATCTTCAAGCACGTTCCTAGACAAACCTGCCCTTGCCATGGCCAGTGCTCACTCTACCCGCTTTCCTGAGCCAATGCTATGATTGAGCGTGCACTGAGAGATATCGGCGCGCTACGACGGAGCGAATGACGATAATCAGGAGGCGATTGCCACGACCTCTCTCTTTGAACTGTCAATTCGGTATAGATGCATCTCAATGTCGTGGTTTCCTCCTCACCGAATGTCCAGACAGGTAGATTCTAGTTGACTCAGCTTCTTCTCTGTTGTGCGACTTATTGATAATGCTTCTGTCTGTCAATACCTCCGAAGAATGCGATTATTGCCTTGGAGAGCACAGGATCAGAAAGCCCAGCCCGAAGTTAGACTGAATCCACATAAGGTCGAGAACGTTCGGCGTAGAGACAAGATTCAAGAAAGCGAGCGTCTGCGAATTTCCTCCAATCTGCGCCGCAGGTCATATCGCTGAAACATCTCACGGACTCCTTCAACAATCATTTCGAGCAGAGCAAGCTTTCCTTCTATCTTGTGAAGATTCTCTGCAGAAGAACTAGTCTTGGTTTCAGCTTCGATACGATCGATCTCTCTGCTCACCTTGTCCTGCCAGAATCCAGGAATCTTCATGTCAAATACTCTCTTGTTGTGACTTATGAATTCATGAAGGCTTGTCGCACGTCTCCTAGTCTCGTCCACGCCCTTTGCCAGTTTGGATCGCAACCTAGCGACCTCTTGACGATCGTTCTCTTCTTTTCGAATCAATTCACTGTATCCACGTGCAAGTGCGACCTCCAAGTCCTGCAAGAGTTGCAGTCTTCCTCTTGGCAGGACTCTACTTGACACTTCGCCGGAGGACTTTGATCTCGTGATCGAGTATAGTTCACGTGTGAATTTGTCTGATCTACTCCACACCTCGGCCAGGGTCCTATCAGTCTCCGATAAGTCCTTCTGAACAGATAGTAGTCTTTGGCCCATTAGTTCAAGAACCTTGTTTGTCGCAAGGCAAAGCTTCGTGACTCCAGCAATATTCGCTGGCCAAGCTGAGATCTGATCACTTACTTCTTGCAAAGCACCGGTATGCAAATCAGCTTTCAATAGATCTGTGGCATTTTGGAGTTCCTTCCTTGTGTGAGCCAACGTGCAGGTCAGGTATTCCGCTTCTCTGTTATGACGATCAACATGTTGCCCGAGAGCCAGCGCGGTCTCTGCGAGAATGCGTGAGATTTTGAAGCCCTTTGAAACCATTGATTCTCTCGACTGGGCCAGAATCCATTCAGCACGTCCTAAGTCATCCAGAGCCTGCTTGTCGTCTTGAGAGACAGACTTTCTCACATCCATCATGAAATGCTGTAGATCTTGAATTGTTTTGGAGACAGACTCTTCTTCTATTGCCTCATGTTGCAGTATCCGGTCATATCGCTCTCTAGTATCACGAAGTAGCTTGTCCAAGTGTGAGCGTAATGGATCCACTAACGCGTCACCTGATGCAAGATATCTCGTGGCTAGCTCAAGACCATGAGCGAATCTCGTTCCATAGTCCGAGCTCATCACCTTGCGTAGGTTCAAGCCCAATGCTTGTAGTAGAAAGTTGTCGAAAACACTCAGAGCTTCAGCCTTCTCAGCAGATCGATCTTCAACCTGATATCGCTCAATCTGCTCACCTATGTGGTTAGTACTCTGCTGAATGAATCTAATTAGAATGTCCAGAAGGTCAGTATCGTTTATGGTCCCAAGCTTTCCGATGACTCTATTCAGGGACTCAAGAATATCCTTCTCATGTTTGACATCGCGGCCTGCCTTTGTCAGCGTTTCCAGCAACTCTTTCTCCTCGTCAATGCGAGAAAGAGCGGTGGCTGTGAACGCTTCAGGCGGCTTCCTGCGTCTAGGCCATGCTATTGGCAACAGACTCTCACATGTAGCAGTATACTCTTATGAATCAAAGTCTTTCTTTGTCTGACGGAGTTCTACTCTGTGATTCTCAATTTCCTTGAGATATGACTGCAGCTGAGCGAAGTACTTGTCGACTTCATCTTTATCTAGCCTCAGCCAACTCTTGGATGAGAGATCAACTCTGTGTGTCCTCGCGTATGCTGCCCCGACACGGATAATTCTCTCAAGTTTTCTCATCTGAGGCGAGTTCAAGATAGCTAGCACTTCAACGACAGGCTTGGACACTGCCGCTACGCCAGCCTTGACATCGCTCCCTACGATTTCATTGGATAGCCATCTTCTTGCGGCCTCAACATCATCCAGATTGACATAGGACGGATTCCCCGACACTACAAGTATGGCTTTGGTTGCGGTCTTGTAATCACATTCCACCATTGGGCCATTTTTCACCGCTTCCTCCGTAAGTTTCCGAACGTTACAACTCGTTGCTTCCGATTGAGCATAGCACGGAACACAAAACCCGGCCTTGTCCAGTACCCTTGTATAACTCTGAATGTCCGCCGCGTCAACAACCAGATGAGATGCTATATCAGTCCGCCCTGGATAGAAAAGGACTTCAAGTTTCGAAGCGATCTCCTGATTCACTTCAGGCAACTCCGCGAACAATCTCTTTCCCTTCATGATCGATTCATTGTCACAAAGGATAACCCCATCCACATTGTCCATAAGTCGTGCAAGAGCACATGCAGCATTGAAGTAATACAATGGATTCGGTTCAGGAAAGATGCTCATAGCAAGAGAAGGCACGTGATACTCTTCCGGGAGCCTCGGATCAACGCTCTCCTTTTCAGGGATGGCCTTCAGGAATCGTTTTCTGAATGCTTCCAGAAGGATGGGCGTGGCACCAGCGCCAGTCCCTCCTCCAAGACTGAATGTGAAGAAAAGCATGTTTGATTTAAGTAAGTCATTTTTCCTGCCAGAATCTTCAGCTGCTTCCAGCACATTCCCGGAATCAGATATCGCCGACATTTCGCCTATTTTCCAGCGTCTTCCAGTACCCGTTCCTCGAGTATATGCTTCTCCGATTGCGAAAAGCTTTCCCTTTGACTGACTAACCGAGAGGGTTTCAAAGTCCTTTTCGTCTGTGTTTACGAATAGGTATCCTACAATGTCTTTGGAGAGATGCTTGATTAGCCACCCCTCGGTCCTAAGAAAACACTCAGCGAGCTTCCCTCCTCCCTCACCTACTCCGCACACGAAAATCCGCAAATATCTGCCTCCTAGAGCTTCGCAAAACGTGTCTTTTTCGCAGTCACGTATCTGATGAAAATGGCAAAACCGACTAGGCCAAACGCAAGGAATGCAAAAGCCATCAATACATCAGGTTCAAGTCTGCCAGATCTAATTTGACTCAGAAAGATATTGAGAAGCGGAACCAGATAGACATAGGTCACGTGAAGTTCAAAAGCATACCACGATAATTCAGTGCAGAAGATGTGGATAAACTGTCCACGAATCCTGACTATCAGGTCGGATAGCCAAAGCGCTACTGAGAATGCCGTTGCTAGGACAAAAACCCACGAAATGTAAGATTCTCGGCTTTGCCTGAGCATTGCGTCTAGAGCTATTGTGCCGAGGAATGAAGCAAACAAATAGAAAGTCCTGTCTTTCCGCGAGAGCGATAGTCCTAGGTGATATCCGAAGCTTATCCCCAGTACGGCAAGAAAGAGACCAAGTTCAATCCTTTCCGTAGATGGTTGTACCCCAACACCTTCTTCAAGAATACGGGCCAAGATAACAAGGAGTCCTCCAAGCGCCACTCCTCCTATCAGTGCTGCGGCGTCTCTAGCTTTCTCACGGGGAAACGAGAAAGACTTGAACAGTGAGGCAAACCTATTGGCACCTTTGGACGCGGCCATGATCTATGCCTCAGAGAGTAGATACGCAGTCAGAGAATATAGCTCTTTTTTGTGAGCCAAGCGCAATAACCGTGTTATGCTCGGAACTGAATAATGCTCCTCTGTATGCTCAGGAGCGGTCTTCCATCCTGCTGTCCGTCTCTTTTCGAGAGGTCTTGTAAGAGAGAGTGTTAAGGGCCAAAAAGAACCCGTCTGCACCACGTGAGTCTCAAAGCAGTTAGTACTCCGATTCGTTCCTATCTCAGCAAAGAACGTGCGCTTGGCGCAGGAGCTGAACAAACCGATAGAAACAGCTTTGCCCGACGATCCCGAAGAGAGCTACATATCAGAGATAAGGCTTGGTCCAGCGACTCCGGTGAACACCCTCTGAGAACATCACCAGAGACCAAAATAGAACTTCGGATCAGTGATGAATGGGGATAGGAGTGCGGAGACTGCGATACACCCTAGCTCTGGCGCTACTTCTTCTGGCATTAGCCTTTCAGCCAACAGTCTTCTCAGCGTCCACTGGCCCCAGCTGGGGAACAGAAGAGTATGGCGACTTCGCACGATCATTGATTGTCTCCAATGACTACCGCGTTCAGAATAGGCTGCGCAGTGTGGCACCGAACCAAGACCCCTTGCATTTCGCGCAGAACTTGCAGAACATCTATGATAGTGTATGCCAGCTTGCCTATCCCGGCACTTACGAGGAACGATACTTTGCGGAGAATTGGATGAGCGCCTCAGAGGTCATTCAGGCAGGGAGAGGGGACTGCAAGAACCATGCCATACTGCTGGCGACGCTTATTGAAGGTCACTTGCATAATCACTTCTCTCGCTTGAACTAACAAAAGCAAGAATAGGCACAAAAGGGTAAGTAAACGGTATGGCACGTCTAGACGATCTTGTAGCCCAAGTGAAGGATCAGCGTGTTCGCGGAGAACTTCAAATTGCATTGGCTGAGCTAAGGAAAAGGCAACGGTTCGGTCTAGTATATGAAGAACATATCCCCGAAACGAGTGCGCTATTTGGGTTTCCAGTTCGAGTCGGATCAATTGTCCAGCACAGGCACGAAGCAGAAGCAAAATCGTTGTACCGCGTTACATCATTGTCTGGTCACGCACGAAAGGCAACAATCGTCCCAGTTGACGGTGGCGACGAAACCTCGATTTTCGCTAAAGAGCTTCTTGTTGTCAAGCGCTTCGGCGAGCCTATTTATCCAGTCTTGACCCCGCTCGGTGCAACTAGTCGAGGCGGAGACAGACCCTTTCATGCGATCATAAATGGTGAGAATTTTCACTCCCTCCAGTTACTCACATATCTCCTAGAAGGACAGGTCGATTGCATCTACCTCGATCCGCCATACAACACCGGTGCTCGAGACTGGAAGTACAACAACCAATATGTCGACGCATCCGATGGATGGCGACACAGCAAATGGCTTAGCTTCATGGAGAAGCGCCTTCGTCTAGCCAAACGGCTACTGAAGAAGGATGGTGTTCTCATTGTCACCATCGACGAGCACGAGGTTCATCACTTAGGTATGCTTCTGGAGAGGCTTTTTTCAGAGTACCTGCGATACATGATAACGATCGTGATAAATCCCAAAGGAACTGGGAAGGCTAATCTTTCTCGTGTTGATGAGTATGCATTTTTCGTCGTTCCTGACACAGGTTATGATGTCATCCCAGAGAAAACAGCTGAATTCTCTGCCGAGAACGCAATAATCACTACCTTGGATTCTGAAAATTGGTTTCAGGAATCACCAAAAGGAGAGGAGGCTGAAGACCTTGAGGATGAAGATGACACAGATGAAGAAGAGGATACTATTGAAGAGTCAAATGATTGGGAGTACAGGCATGCTCGACGACGTGGTGCTGAGTCGTCATATCGTCATCAGAGACCAAATCAATTCTACCCGATATTCATAAATGAAAAATCGCGCAAAGTAGTCCGAACAGGTCCTTCGATTCCAGCTGACGCAAAGCCAGACTTCACGAAGGTTGACGGACTGAGGCCCATTTGGCCTATAGATGCAGAAGAACGTCATCGTTGTTGGGCTTTTGTCTCTGAGCACATGCAGGAATTGATTGATGCGGGTGATGTGGTTCTCGGAAAACACAATGCGAAGCGAGACAGTTGGACGATCAACTATCGTGTTCCAAGAAAGCCTACGCGAAAGCTAAAGACAGTGTGGGTGAACAAAGCGTACGACGCGGGAACGCATGGCACAGAGCTCCTCAGAAGGCTCCTCGGGGAGCCAGGTTTGTTTCAGTTTCCCAAGTCCGTATATGCGGTCAAGGATTGTCTGGCTGCAGTTGTTCGAAATCGTCCGAACGCTCTAATCCTCGATTTCTTCGCAGGATCAGGAACGACGTTCCATGCCACTTGCCTTCTGAACGCTGAAGATGGAGGACGTCGGCGGACAATCCTCATTACAAACAACGAAGTCTCGAAAGATGTAGCACAGCGTCTTTCCGAGAAAGGTCTATTTCGAGGAGACCCAGAGTTCGAAAAGTATGGAATATTCGATCAGGCGACGCGACCTAGGTGTGAGGCAGTTGTTACTGGAATTAGGCCAGATAAGACGCCAGTTCCTGGGAATCATCTCGATGCTGACGGACGCACACGCGGTCGCCCCTTCGCGTCGGGTTTTGAGGAGAACATTGAATTCTATCGCCTTGATTACCTTGACCCGGAAGACATAGACCTAGGCCGCCAGTTCGAGTCAATCCTCCCATCGCTTTGGATCGCGGCAGGAGGTATTGGAAGACGTGATGTTCCTTCCAAGAAGGCTGATTTCTCGATTCCTGGCAATTCGAGTTACGGTGTGCTATTCAGGGAATCGCGGTTTCAGAAATTCAAAGAATCCTTGAGCAATCGTCCCGATGTCACGCACGTCTGGTTTGTAACAGACTCGGAAGAAGCCTACGCTGAAATGAGAACAGAATTGCCGCGCAGATTGTATACCTCGATGCTCTATCGGGATTACCTCCGCAACTTCCAAATCAACACAAGGTGAGACCTTTGAAGCTGAAACTCAAGGAGTTCCAAGAAGATGCCGTAGAACGTTTGGTGAAGCAGCTCCGCTTGGCATCCATGGAAGCAGGAACTAGCACCCAGGCAGTCGTTCTATCATCTCCGACCGGTTCAGGTAAGACAATGATGGCAACCGCCGCTATTGAGAGATTACTGGAAGGTGATGCAGAGTACGCTCCTGATGATGAAGCCACTTTGCTTTGGCTGAGTGATCAACCGGAAATAAACGAGCAAACGCGCAGAAAGATTCTTGAAACATCTTCTGTGTTGGAAGCTTCGCGGCTTGTTGTAATGGACGCGTCTTTCGATCAGGAGTCATTCCATCCCGGACGCGTGTATTTCCTGAACACCCAGAAGTTAGGAAGAGAAAAGCAGCTCGTTACACACAGCGACGACCGAACTTTTACCATCTGGGAGACCATCGCCAACACTGCAAGAATCCGGCCTGCACACTTCTACGTCTTCATTGACGAAGCACATAGAGGAATGTCTGTAAGTGCGAAAGATGCAAGAGACGCTGCGACGATAGTTCAGAGATTCATCAAGGGTTTCAACGAAGAGATGCCCCCAGTTCCGATTGTCGTAGGGATTTCTGCGACGCCTGAACGATTTGAGCGTCTTATCCAGGAAACGCCACGCATAAAACGACCTGTAATAATCTCCCCAGAAGCGGTGCGTACTTCAGGCCTTATCAAAGACACAATTCGACTGTTCTGTCCGACTCAGAGCCAACCTACTGACATTACCATGTTGCGCGCGTCGGCGGAATCTTGGCAGAAGTTCACTCAACACTGGAAGAACTACTGCGAATCGCAGAACGAACGAGTTGTGCAACCTATGCTTGTTGTGCAGGTACAGGATGGGAGTGGTGAACGCATCTCTAATACCGATATCGCGCAAGCCATCGATTCGATTAATGACATGGTAGGACCGTTCGCGCCGGAAGCCTTTGCACACGCTTTTCAAGAGGGTGACGAAATAGATCTTGGTACTCACAAACTACGCTATCTTGCTCCTGCCGATATCACCGCTGATCCCGATGTCAAAGTCATCTTTTTCAAGACGAGTCTCAACACTGGCTGGGATTGCCCGCGCGCTGAGGTCATGATGTCCTTTCGAAAAGCCATCGATTCTACTCTCATTGCGCAGCTTGTGGGGCGGATGGTGAGAACCCCCTTGGCACGTCGAATAGACAGTGACGAGTTTCTAAACACGGTGGCACTCTACCTACCTCACTACGACGAAGAGGGCCTAAAGGCCGTAATTGACCGATTAACTGCGTCAGATCCGGATACTCTGCCGCCTGCGGACATCGAAAAGGGAGAAGACATCATCACTCTTACACGAGCAACTGGAAGTGAGATCGCTTTCGAAGTTCTCTCTCAGCTTCCGTCTTATGTCATTCCTAGAGCAAAGAAGACAACTGGGGTTAGACGCCTTATGAAACTCGCTCGCCTTCTTGCGAATGACGAGATACGGCCGGCTGCTGTGGAAGAAGCGAGGGAGAGACTCCTGAGCGTCTTGAAGTCCGAGTATGATAAGGTCAACAAGAAACCTGAGTTCACCGAGATAGTTCAATCTAAAGGCAAAGTCAAGATCAAGGCGATCGATTGGCAGCTCAGCGGGCAACTTGGTAGTAGTGAGACAATTGAACTTGACATTGCGAAGGAGAATCTCGATGACCTATTCGAGACAGCAGGTAGAAAGCTCGGAGAGGGCCTTCATAAGATTTGGTGGAGGTCCCGTGTGGAAAGAGACGAGGAATCAAAGACCACGGCAAAGCTCGAGGCCGTTGCCTTCTGCATCATGCCAGAGCTGCTACAGAAAATTGATCAGAAAGGGCAAGAGATAACACGACAATGGCTCGAAGAGCATCGTCAAGTGATTAACGGTTTATCCGAGTCACGCGAGCACTTATACAATGAAGTTAGACGTCTCGCTGCGGAGCCAGAAGTGATTAGAATTGCTTACCCAAGAGCCATCGAGGTTCGAAGAGGAGACAAGTTCTTCGCACAACATCTCTACGTGGATGAAAAGGAAGGATTCCCTTCTCAGCTAAACGCCTGGGAGAGTACAGTTGTTCAGACAGAATTGGGGCAAAATGAAGAAGTTGGCTGGCTGCGCAACTTCGACCGAAAGTCATGGTCGTTAACTATTCCTTATGAGAGCGGTGGAGAGTTCCGAGCACTGTATCCGGACTTCCTGTTCGTCCGATCCACTCGCGATGGCCCTCGGGTTGACCTGTTGGACCCTCACCACCTTGACCTCGCAGACGCTCCAGCAAAGGCAGCGGGACTTGCGAAGTACGCGACCAAACACGCACATCAGTTTGGGCGTATCGAGTTAATTGTGATTGAAGGTGAAGAAATCAAACGCCTTGACCTCAGAGATGAGACAACTCGAGACAAGGTCAAGGCCGTCACAACCAAGGAACATCTACGCCAACTCTACGAGAGTGCTTAGCGATAGATCATCCAGGCGAATTGTGATGTGAGAGATATACAGATGCGTTTACTGGGATGTCTAGTGGTGCGATGGAAGAGAACAGACTATTTCTCACTTATCAAATGAAGTGTCTCTCAAGCCTCAAGTGGACGTTTTCACGCGGCCATGGCCTTTAGCTTCGACAGCAAAATCTCTTTGACTTCAGGGTCTTCTTGAGCTCAGGAGTGGGAATACGTAGGGCGCGAACCAACTACGAACGGATTTCCTATGTCTGCCAGATGAAAGATCGATTGGCCTACTGGGAGATTTGGAGCAATCTTCGAGAACTCGCTCCCGAGCATCTTGCCTATTGCGTCTAGGTCTCCTCCATACTTGGTCCTGAAATGGATGCTGATGTTGATTGCCGCATCTCATCGTTGGACCGAAGTCGCACTCACTGATGATGCTACCGCGACGAATCTGATAGAATCACGAGAAGAAACAACGGTCCTGCGTCGGCTAGGAAGACGAGGCCAAAGGATTTAGGCAAGATCTCTCGATTGACTTCTCGGGTTACTTTCTTGAAAGTGCACCTGCTCGAAAACAAGCAGTATGAATCTTCGATGAAGAATGAAATTGAACTTGGGTTGCGCAAATGCTCTCGGGCAGATATCGCCGTCGCTTACGTGACCAACAAAGGCCTGAGCCAGATACTCCCCTCACTGAGGAGCGCCATCAACAGGAAATGCAAGGCAAGAATCTTGATAGGGCTGTCATCTGATGGCTTCAATGAACCGGATGCCTTGAAGACAATTCTGAATCTGTACAGGAGCAGAAAACTCAGATTTGGCATATCGACGTTAAAGGACGAATTTCATCAGAAGACATACATCTTCCACCGTCTACAGAAGCCATTGTTCGCAGTATTGGGATCGTCGAATCTGACGGGAAAGGGCTTGGTCGGCCCCGGAGAATTGAACGTGGTGCTCGATCCTGAAGACGCGCACGATACACGGGTCTTCACTCAACTAGACAGGAGTTATGAGAGAAATTGGAGCAACTCATGCCGCAGCCTCCGAAAACTGACACAAGTAGTGGAGAGTTATCGGAAGCATAGACAGAGAACTTCTGGGCGAGCGCCATTATCCAAGAAGAGCTGGAACAGGATAGCCAAGCTAATCGGAAAACCAGCAGAGGAAGATGAGGATTCAGAGACGAAGTCGAAAAGAAGAGGCGTAAAACCCGTGCAAGCATGGTACATGCCCATTACACGCACTCTCAGCAAGAGAACCGATGACGCAATAGAAGCTCAATTTGGATGGAGTGACCAAGGCTTCACATGGGTATCCATAACGAAGGGAGAATACGACAGGTTAGTGAGCGTTGCATCCGACAAAGGAGTAGTGCTGTTTATCCATAACAAGGTAGACAATCCGGGGTGGCTCCTGCGCAGATATGCAGAAGACATTGACGTACTACCCCGTGCAGCAAACAAGTCTGACGGTAAGTACTTCCTCGCCTATCAAGGCAAAGGGAGGCGAAGGAAGTTCTCGAAAGAATTCAAGAATGACCTGCTTCAAGCTGACTTTGTGAAGAAGATGGGAGACTTAGGGTACACTAGGGAGATCGCAGACAAAAGGCACCTAGACGTGTTTCTCAATCTGTTCAAATGAGTCTATCACTCGGGGAAAGACACCGCTTCCACTTGCTGCAATAGAAAGAATAGTGTGCGCTGGAGGAAAGACAGGCACAAAGTTGTCTCATAGATATCGTATATTCATTTTAGCGCACTAGAGGCTGTCAAGACCCAGAGCACGCTACCATGGCGCCATAGGTTTCTTGCTGCGTTTTGGCCCATTCCATACGGAATATGAAGAAGGCAGGATAAAAAGCCTCGACTTTCAAGCCAGGCGTTGCTGGAACTTGTCAGTCTTTCTGGTTCTTTTGATGAGCAGACGATCTCCTTCCTTCTTGAAACAGTCTTCGCAGAAGGGTTTGGAATGCAGGGTTTGCAGGAACCGGTCTGTTGGATTCTCTCTGTAGTACGTGCTGCCAATGTCTATCGAATGACCACAATTAGTACATGTGTGACGAACTCTCGCTTTAGCGGGTTTGAAATCTCCTCTGTACTTCAAGCTCAATCACACATGTAACAGATTTCATACGTTCCATGTCGGGTGGGGTCACTATCTCAAGTCGTAGGAGTGTTGGACAAGTTTGACAGCGTAAGGCACGTCTTCCGGCGATATCACAGTCACGCCCCTTTCTTGCATGCCTGGTACCTTGAAGAACCAACCCTTGTACGACTTTGAGAGATTCTTCGGATCAGCGAAAGTCTTCGGGTCCACCATAAACCTAACGTGAACCGACTTCTTCGAAAGAAGCAGAACAGCAAACCAGTTCCTGTCTTTCTTTCCTTTGTAGAAATAGTACCACCTGTATACAGGGTCATGCACTACGCCTGGTAGTTGACTGATCTGAACTTTGAGTTGCTCAACTAGGTCACGTGTGGCTGGGAGACACCAATTGTAGAGATCATTCCAAAGTTGAATAGGTGTCTTGACTGGGGTCTTAGCCCATGTCAAGGGGGTGAAGCTAATAGCGAGTTCTTTTCCGCTAGTGAACTGTTGAACTTCCAGTACCCTTACCTCGCCATAAAGCCTGCTCCATTCCTCTGAGAGACCTTGGATTTCTTCCGTGAGATCATCTATGACAACAAGGACTCCTGACTTCTCATGCAAGATCTGACTTAGGAAATGGTGAATGTCTCCATCTGATCCAATTCTCTCCCTTATTCTTCGCTTGATTTCGCTGTCAGATTGAACCTTCTCGTAGATCACGCTCAAGATCTGACTGATTGATTCCTCCTTCTCAAACGCCCTGAGGAACCCTCTGATTTGAGGCTCAACTTCCTGCTCCAAGTCATGTCTCGAAAGTTCAACCTCGACTATCCAGAATCTAGGCGGTTCACTCAGGTCGAGAAGAAGCCCGTCAGTCACCCGCTCCTTGAACTTCGACTCAAGCCGTTTCTTCACAGGGAAGTAGAGTGCGTGTTGTCCGAACAGGAGATTCGCGTTCTCCTGAACTAACTTCTCCAATTCTTCCTCGTTCTTGAAATTCGACCAATGGTATTGCTTGCCCCTACACATAAAACATCGAGAAGTCTGCTCCGAAGAACTCAAGCGTAACCCCTGCTGGTCAGTTGGCAGACCTTGCTCATTAGCTTTTGATTTCGTACGAGGCTTACTAGCACAGCAAGCTCAAGTCAGGTAGTCTCAAGTACGTCCTAGACGAAGATTCTGTTTGAAGGGGGAGCCGGGTTATGGAAGAGAAGGAACTGCTGGAAATCGAGGCGAGGGAGAAGGAGCAGGCAAAACTGCACAGTAAGTTTACTCTGCGATATACGGCAATACAGGTCACTGACCTTGACCGAGCGTTGGGCTTCTATTTGGATATTCTAGGAATGAAATTGGTGACCAGGGTCAGGGTTCCAGAAACGAAGGGTGAGTTCGCCATTGTCAAATCTGAAGGAGCTGAGCATTGGCTTGAGATCAACTGGTATGCAGACCAAGAATATCAGTCAGGGAACGGACTCGACCACATTGCCTTCCAAGTCGAAGACCTTGACGAAGCACTCTCCGAGCTGAAGCAGAAGGGGATAGAACCCATATCACATGTAAGAGAGTCAAAGAACTCGCGATGGACATATGTTGCTGATCCTGACGGAATTTGGATTGAGATATTCCAAAAGAAAGACTGACTGAAAACGTGGACCCTGGCGCTATGATTTGAACTCAGCGCACGGTACAAGCTTCCGAACTCATTCCTGCACTAAGTTGAGGGTTTAGTCAGACATGGCACGTTTATGTGGATGGACTCAGTAGATACTGCGGAAGCTGGTGGGCGCAATAAGCGAGAAGCTGGGGGTGACTTTCTCTCAAGGGAACTTCACCTTAGAAGAGACTAAGGAAATCGTTGAATCTCTTTCCGCCCTCTTTCCTGTGGACGAGCGTGGATTAGTAAGAGAGTCCGCAGAAGAGCTGCCGGCTGTGCTAATCATATCCATAGGGTTTGTGAGCGCAGCAATCGCTGGGGGTTTCTTCAGCGCTATGGGTTCAGACATATACCGAATTGCCAAGGGAAAAATCATCGCAGTATTGGGGAAAAAGAGGAGCCCAACTCTCAAATTCGAGATGACACATGGCGATACGAAGATTTCAGTAGTGACCGAGACTTCGGACAGTGAGAAATTAGGAAGGGTTTTCGATACCATCGACAAGGCTCGTGACTTGGCAATCAATGAACTCAACAAGAAAGAGACCCCAGAAATGACTGAGATGACAATTCGCTACGACGCAGATTGGACTCTTGACTCAGGGCAAAACTGGAAGCCACCGAAGATCATTAAGCTGTACAAATACAACAGGGAGACTGAACAATGGGAATTAGTTCGTGACTGGAGTCAAGTCCTATCCTCTCTCAGGAAAGAATGACGCCGTTCTCGGTATGCTTGCATCTTCGTGTCTTCAGGCGCCTACAGTGTCTTTGTTCTTTTCGATATCAGACTGACTCAGGTACTTCGGGTATGTGTCGATGATACCAGTTCTTGGGATGGAAGAGGGAGGTGTCTTAAGTTCGTCACCTTGCATCTTATCAAAGAAGTTTCGTGCTCTCTTCCCTGCACAACCACCTATCTCTCCCCTTGGATACCCTTGTACCCAAATGTCCAACCCAGAAATATCGAGCGGCAAACGGAACGTTGTCCTCTACCTCGACCCGCACCTAGTCCATGAAGCTAAGGATCGAGGGATCAACCTCTCCCGATTCTTGGAGTACGACCTGAGACTTTTCTTTAGTCGATTGAACGAACCCAATTCAGATAATTCTCCCAGAATCGAGAATCAAATAGAAGCAGACGTCTACACACGCACTCAAAACCTTGTGAACATCGTAAATCCCGTTGGATGGCGCGGGGGGGCGGAATTCGCGCACCAGTTTACTAGTAAAAATCCGACTGCGGAAGGCCCCTGAAATATCGATCGGCGGGCTCGTGGAGACTTGCCGCGCCCTGCGCGTGCGTGTATGGATTCGGCCTAGAAAGTCAGAGGCTTATCTTCCATAGTATTCCCGTAGTGTCTTCTGCTTCTCCACCAACGCGATTTCGATTTCTCGCATCTGGACATAGAATACTAGGGAAAGCACAAGAACTATGAGCGTCAACATGTACAACGGATTTTCTAGGATACCGACCGGCAGTAACCCGAGCACAAGGGAAACTAATAGAGGGATAGTCATGCTAAGATAGAATCTAAGCAGAGTAGCCAAAATGCTTCTCCACTTTTTGTGCCTATTCTCCAGAAATCTGATGAAATAGCCTTGCACCTTTTTTCTCATTTCTTTCCTTTTTTCCAAGAACCTGTTGCTAATCCTTAGGCATTTTTCAAGTTCGTTCTCAGCTCTGGTGGCGTAACAGATGGACAATGCTGACATAAGAAAAATCAAGATCAAGACCGATAGATGAGAAACTGTTACTGTCGTTAAGGTCTGGCCTGCTCTTAGTTGAAGAACTAATGAGGCTGCAAAGGCTACAGCAACACCGTACATGACCGTTCCAGAAATGCCAAAGATAGACATCCATCTTTCCCTTTCCAAGTAGATCGAACGAATATGCCATTCATAGCTTGAACGAACAAACTCTGACAACGGATCAACGCCTGAACTCTCTATCTGAGCGACAGAGTCAAGAGCACCCTGTCGTATGACACCCGAATCGTCGTGCAGTAGTCCGATCAGATGCGGGACAAGGTGATATGGGTCGACTGAATTAGATTGGCACAGTTGGCCAACCAGTCTGACTATTCTTGAGGTTTTCTCGGGTCTAAGGTCTCTGAACTGTTGCACTAAGTATGGAACCAACCACGCATGCCGGCCTTCGCGCATCCGCGAAAGCGCAATGCAACGAAGGCCATCAGTACCCTCAAGCACTATTGTATCGAAGAACTTGTCTATATATCGGAGAATAGGGGGTTCCGTGAGATCTTCAACGAGGTTTGTGAAGAGCAGCACTGCCCATGCTTGGGTATCAGGATCTGTGTCTTCGAACGCGTTTGGAAGAGGTATCTCACTATCTATCTTAACTGTATATTTGCTGAAGTCTAAGGTCTCGACCATGTTGAATCACACATGCTATGCACGATGGCAGGCAACCCAGCGATGTTTATCTGCCTCAGCCATCTTTGGTTTTTGAAACCTACAGCTATCCCTAGCGTATGTGCAGAATGGGTGGAATGTACATCCAGAAACGTCATTGAATGAACCGAACTGGGAGGCGTTGTCAAAATACCATTCAGGGTCGTCTAATCCTTTTTCTCCATAACTCTTCAGGAACCTCGAATATGGATGAATAGGGTCTTTGGCGACATCTTGTCCTATCTCGACAATTTCCCCCAGAAATATCGTAGCTATTGTATCACACACTTGCTCTAGAGGCCCCAAGCGCTCCTCAGTAAAAAAGCACGTCAGACCTAGGGTGCTTTTCACTTCTCGTAATATTCGCAATGTTTCTTGCCTCTCCTCACTTGATGATCCTAAGTATTGACCAAGAATCAGCAGCTTGGGTGCAGAGATCAGAGCCACAGCAAGTTCTACCTTCCTTAGTTGATCAGTGGAATAGGAATACGCGCCAAGTTTTTTGTCAGGATTGACCCATAGTTGAAAAGTTGCCTGCATCTTCTTGGCGACTTCTACAGGCTCGGCTCTTCTTTGGCTTTCGGGAGTTTTACACTTGCTTGACTCTTCGATGACTTCAAGAAGTGTCTTCGAGTAATCAAGCTTTGGCTTCTGAGTGCGAAAAACCTGCCGTATCATAGGGCTAAGTTCATCCATGGATATCTGAGAGATGTTTCTTCCATCAAAGAAAATCTCTCCTATGTCTGGGTTGGATTCTCTCAAGATCAACCGAACAAGGGTTGAGATTCCGCAACCCGGTAGGCCAGCAAGCCCAAAGGACGAACCAACTTTGATTTCGAATCCAACTTCCGCGAGAATGGCCCTTCGTACAACACTATCCGGCATCTTGATCAGAAGGTATTTTGTGAGATTCCTTACTTGTAAGAGATATTGATCCTGAGCCACCACACTGACACCCTAGAAGCTTGCCTACGGGGCCATACTATTCACTTGGCTTGTAGTAATCATTGCAACCAAGAACCTCTTAAGATAACTCCCACTGGAGTGGGATTCGCGCACCAGTTTACTAGTAAAAGCGCCCTCACGCCAGGCTCATTCGCCTTTTCGGGATATGGTCTTTCTCAAGACAATTGCGGCAATAGCTATCGCCACAAAGGTGAGCATGAATACTATCGTCACTTGCTGCAATAGAAAGAATAGTGTGCGCTGGAGGAAAGACAGGCACAAAGTTGTTTCATAGATATCCTATATTCATTTTGCATTTCACTCAGCCTTTGAATAACTATGAGAAGACTCACTTCGTACTCGATGAGTAATGCCTGTACGCGGCAGGAACCTTGCGCCTGTCATAGTGTCGTTTCAGTCTTCTTCTCTCTTTCAGCAACCGATACCACATCAGTGCCCTGAATGTGATGCTGACTACACAACTTTTCTCCATGATTAAGGTAGAAACGAGACGGTCTGCAGGGGTTGTGGCCCAGTGTCAGATCAGTGTCGCTTTATGTAATATCAGAGATTTAACGTAAGACCCATGCAGTTTCTACACGTGTAGAATTGCTTCACAAATAGCGCATAGGAGGATCATTTTCGGTATCGCAGAACTCTTATGTAAAGTCTGCCGTTCTGTCTTCATACACGTGCTGGTGCTGTATGAAACCGAGAGGCGTGAGATGTGACTATGGACAAGACAGGGCCCAGAGCAAACAGTGCGGCCCTTGCCCAAGATTGAGGACAACCGTCAAAGCTGAGAGGAATTGGGCTTGAAAGACCCCTTACCTGCCTCTCGCCTGACTGGCTGCAAGAAGAGGAAAGCAAGCATCTCAATGAGGCGTTTGAAGACACACCTGGAGGAAATCTGTCCTTCAGATATTGTTCGTCCTGGCTTTTCCCCTAGGGCTCCTAGTGATGAGGAACATGTCGCTGAACTTGCTGAAAGTCTTGAGAAAGATGGCGGACAGAGAAGCAAAGTCCTAGTCACATACCGAGACAAGAAGCCTACGCTGATTGACGGTGGGCACCTGGTCGAAGCCGCGATCAGGAAGAGGATGCGGAAAATAGAATGCAAGGTTTATGATGCCATATCGGATGAACAGGCATTTAGCTTGGCTCTACGATTTCACGCCCTCAACAAACCTCTGAATTTGCTGGAGATAGCTGGCATCTGCAAGCGCTTGATGGACAAGCGCGGTTGGACAGTGGAGGATCTGGTGAACATGCGAGTTACACCTCTAGAATACAGAAGTCAATCGCATGTCTATTCTATATGTAAGCTATTGGATTTGGATCCGCTGGTACAGAAGGAGTTTGTAACTCCGGGCGTAATTGTCAGTAAAGACAAGGCCAAGACAAGGCTCACGTACAGTCATGCGAGAGCATTGACAAAGCTTCCCCAGAAAGCGCAGGTTCGAGTTGCCAGAACAATGCTGAATTATGGTATGAGTGTCCACGATGCCGAGCAGTTAGTTACCCAAACAAGAGATGAACTGCGAGCTGGGCTTACTGAGCAAGAAGTCAAAGTCGTGGAACGCGCAATAAAAGAAGGTAAATCACTCAAAGACTTCGGAAAGGAGATGCCGCCGAAGCCAAAAGGAGCATTCGTAAACGCCGCTGGGCTACAGTACTTCAAGCTTCTGCGCAACATCAGTCCCAGACTAAAAGAAAGGTTCAGAGGGATCAACAAGCTGCCCTGCCTCAAAGATATGCTGATTGAAACAATCCAGAAGGACCTGGCTAGACTGACAGGCTGAGCAGTTTCCGAAACACACTGTACTAGTTCCACCATACAGCGAAATGGCCACGGAAAATGCGCTATTTTTACTGCATGACAAGTGAAGAGATCCTGTCTCGTCTACCGGGATGGGCACGCATAGTCATGAAAATAGTGGAAGAGGCAAGCAGCACCCAAAAACAGTCCAAACAGGACTAGTCCATGCATGCAATATGGCCAGGAGGAATCAGCGGGCCCTGAAGAGCCGAGCATGACAGGAAATGCTTCGAAGAGCACTTCTTTCTACACAGACTATGTTGAGCATTGCAGAAAGAGGGAATGCTGATTCGTGCCAAGGACAAAGAAGCTCACAAAAAATAACTCCAACAGGACTAACCCATATATGCAATAGCCACATGATCAAGCAGCTCTCACATTGAAAGAGATCGGCTGGATGGTGAAATGAAACTCTCGAACAGAGTGCTGTCAACCGAGAAACTATCATACCTTGAGGTGGCGAAACTAG
>Ga0315280_10001717_pt1 | contig 36988 bp, 24 predicted proteins | sample YL17G06_40_MG_FD_203697 | JGI IMG/M metagenome (GOLD analysis project Ga0315280, IMG submission 203697) | Sediment microbial communities from Yellowstone Lake, YNP, Wyoming, USA - YL17G06_40 | ecosystem: Environmental > Aquatic > Freshwater > Lake > Sediment | place: USA: Wyoming | collected... | reverse complement strand
GAACGTCGTCGAGCGGGCCGAGCAGCGGCCGACGATGCCCCTGGTGATCTGCGAGTACTCGCATGCGATGGGCAACAGCAGCGGCGGGCTGAAGCAGTACTGGGACGTCTTCTATTCCGGCACGAACGCGCAGGGAGCGTTCGTGTGGGACTGGGTCGACCAGGGTATCCGGCAGCCGATTCCCGCCTTCGCTCGCGGCGCGAGCTACGGCGTGGCAGGCTCCGCCTTCGCTCGCGGCGCGAGCTACGGCGTGACAAGCCCGGTGGCGGGCGGCGGCGACGGGGGCGAGCGCTCGACGTTCTTCGCCTACGGCGGGTACTGGGAAGATCGGACGGGTATTCCGCACGACCTGAACTTCTGCCAGAACGGCCTCGTCGGAGCCGATCGCACGCCTCACCCGGGACTGCGCGCCATCAAGTACGTCTACCGCTACCTCCACGCGGCGCCGGTCGATCTCTCGGCCGGCACGATCACGGTGAAGAGCTGGTTCGACGAGATCAACCCGAAGGACTTGATCGCCGGCACCTGGGAGGTGACAGCCAACGGGAACGTCATCGCCGCGGGACCGATGCCGGAGCTGGACCTGGCCCCACGCCAGCAGAAGACGATGGCTCTCGGGCTGCCGGCGCTGCACGCCGAGCCGGGCACCGAGTACTTCCTCAACGTGAGCTTCGCGTTGAAGCACGAGACCGCGTGGGCGCCAAGGGGGTTTGAGGTGGCGTGGGAGCAATGGCCGCTGCCCCTGCCGGCGGTGCCACCTGCGGCGCCGGTGGCGTCGGACGTTCCGGCGGCGTCATGGCCCCTCCGGATTGCCGAAGCCTCGCCGGTCGTGCGCATCACCGGCCGCGAGTTTGCCATGGTGTTCGACAGGTTGAACGGCGTCATGACGTCGTACGCCTACCGCGGCGTGAAACTGATTGACAGGGGGCCGCTCCCTGATTTCTGGCGCGCGCCGACTGACAACGACATCGGTGCCTGGAAGGCCGTCGGAGCCGGCGCCCGCACGGACCCGGCCCTCGACATTTTCGCGTGGCGATCGGCCGGCCGCGGCTGGAAGGTCAAGGACGTGCAGGTGCGGCGCGTCGATGAGACAACGGCCATCATCACGGTTCTGACCGATCTGCCGCTGGTGGGCGGGTCGTACTCGATGACCTACGAGATCAAGGGCGACGGTGAGATTGTTGTCGGCGGCGCGTACAAGCCCGGGCGGGGTCCGGTCGCGATGATGCCGCGCTTCGGCATGCAGCTCGTTGCGAGTGCCGGGCTCGAGCGCATGGCGTGGTACGGACGCGGGCCCGGGGAGACCTACCGCGACAGGGCATTCGAGCGTGTGGGGCGGTACGTATCGACCGTCGGCCGGGAGTGGGTGGAGTACTCCAGGCCCCAGGAGAACGGCAACAAGACCGACGTGCGGTGGGTCGAGTTGACCAACGCCCAGGGGTACGGCTTCAGGGCGGAAGGGCTGCCGCTGCTGAACGTGACCGCGCATCACGTCTCCTCGGAAGACATCGAGCAGGCCGCCTACTCGTTCGAGCTGCCGGCGCGGCCGGAGATCTATCTCAACCTCGACATGTCGCAGATGGGTGTGGGCGGGATCGACAGCTGGACGACACTGGCGTATCCGATGGAGGCATATCGCATCGCAGGCGATCAGCCCCACGAGTACCGCTTCCGCCTGACGCCGGTGGCGCGCGGCTTCACCACCGCGATGGAACCGCCGCGCGAGTGGATCGAACCATCCACCGGCCATCGCGTGATTCGCCTGTCGGACGAAGGCGGAAGTGGATCGCTCTACTTTCATCAGAACGCGTACACGGCGGCCGGCGACAAGATGCTCATCACCGTGCCCGGCGGTCTCGCGACGATTGACTTGAAGACGAGGGCCATCGAGCGGGTGGTCGAGGGACGCGTCAGTAACGTTGTGGTCGGACCAAAGACGCGCCAGGTGTTCTACGTCAAGGACGGCGCGGTGTTCGCGACGAACCTCGACACGAAAGCCACGCGCCTCATCGTGAAGAACCCGCAGCTACGGTCGGGGTCCGGACTCACGCTGAACGCGACCGAGACAGTGCTCGCCGGGAGTTACGTCGAGGCCGGCGCGCCGCCGGCCCCGCGCGGAGGCGGACAGGAGGCCGGATTGGAGGCCAGGTGGGCGGCGCACCTGCCGATGGCGCTCTACACCATCGATATCGCATCGGGCGTCGTCACGGCGTTCTACCGGAGCACCGACTGGCTGAACCACGTCCAGTTCTCGCCGACGGACCCGACGCTGCTGATGTTCTGCCACGAAGGGCCGTGGCACAAGGTGGACCGCATCTGGACCATCCGCACGGATGGTACGGGCCTCACCCGGCAGCACACGCGGCAGATGGATATGGAGATTGCCGGTCACGAGTTCTTCAGCGCCGACGGCCGCACGATTTGGTACGACCTGCAGACGCCGAAGAGCGAGGTGTTCTGGCTGGCCGGCGTCAACCTCGCGACCGGCCAGCGCACGCGGTACTGCGTCGCCCGTGCGCACTGGTCGGTGCACTTCACCGCGTCACCAGACGGGACGCTCTTTGCCGGTGACGGCGGGGGACCGCACAGCGTTGCGGCGCCCGGCAACGGCCAGTGGATCTACCTCTTCACTCCCGGACCTGCGGGGCTGACTGCCACGCCGCTGGTCGACCTCTCCGCGAACGACTACGCACTTGAACCCAATGTCACATTCACGCCGGACGGTCGCTGGCTCGTCTTCCGCTCGAACATGCACGGCGCGCCACACGTCTACGCGGTCGACCTCGCGGCGCCGCGGGTGCCGTGAGCAGTGGAACCGGCGGAGTTACTGCATCGTGTAAGAGAACCGGTATTCGCCCGAGCCGATGTCGATCACGACCGAGTCCTTGTCCTGGCGCAGCGCGGTGATTCCCGGACCGATCGCCACGGCGCGCTCGCCCTCGGTGAGGTCAGCGAGCCGCGCGGAGGGGAGCGTCACGGTCGCGCGCGTGTTCGCCGGCACGGTCACGGTGAGGGTGAAGCGACCGTTCTCCAGCGTCCATTTCGAACCGACCGTCCCGTACATCGTTTCGTGCGTGGCGCTCACCTTCGTGAAGCCGCCGCCCGGCTGCGGCCGGATCAGGATGTGCCTGTAGCCCGGCGCCGTGGTGTCGATGTCGATGCCGGCCACGACCGCGTACATCCAGTCCCCGATCGCCCCGTATGCGTAATGGTTGAACGAGTTCATGCCCTGGTCCTGGAACGACCCGTCAGGCTTCTGGCCATCCCAGCGTTCCCACACCGTGGTCGCACCCTGGCTCACCGGGTACAACCATGACGGATACTCGCGGCGGTTCAAGAGCAGATACGCTTCCTTCAGGTAACCGTAACGCGCCAGCACATGACACAGGTACGGGGTGCCGACGAACCCGGTTGTGAGGTGGCCCCGCTCCCGCACCTCGCGCGCCAGTCGCTCGGCCGCCCGCGCCCGCACGCCATCCGGCAGGAGGTCGAAGTGCAGGGCGAGCACGTACGCCGTCTGCGTGTTCTCCCCGACGCGCGCGTTCGGCGTCACGAACTCCCGCACGAACGCGGCCTTCGTGCGTTCCAGCTGCTCGTGATACCGGGCCGCGTCCTCCTTCCTGCCGAGCACGAGCGCAACGCGTTCCATCAGGTCGGTCGAGTGGACGAAGAACGCGGTGGCGATCAGATCCTTCCCGGTCGTGGCGCCCGGATAGTCGGACCGCGTGGTGGCATACGCCAGCCAGTCGCCGAAGTGCTGGTCGCCGTCCCAGATGAAGTCGTCGCCGGCGCGGCGACGCTCGAACTCGACCCACCTCGCCATGCTCGCGTACTGACGCTCGAGAATCGCGACGTCACCGTACGCGAGGTAGATGGTCCACGGGATGACGACGGCAGCGTCGCCCCAGGCGGCCGATCCGCCCGCGGGTCGTTCCTCGGAGCCGATGACATCCGGGATGACGTGCGGGACGCGGCCGTCCCGCATCTGGTCCGCCGCCAGATCCGCCAGCCACTTCGTGAAGAACCCGGAGACGTCCATGTTGAAGGCGGCCGTACGTGCAAACACCTGAGCGTCCCCGGTCCAGCCCAGGCGCTCGTCCCGCTGCGGGCAGTCGGTGGGCACGTCGAGGAAATTGCCCTTCTGCCCCCAGGCGATGTTGTGCTGGAGCTGGTTGATCATCGGGTTCGACGTCTCGAACGACCCGGTGACCGGCATATCGGAGTGGATGACGACGCCAGTCAACTTCGCGGGCGTGAGCTCGCCCGGATAGCCGTCGATGGCGACGTACCGGAACCCGAAGAACGTGAAGTGCGGCTCGAAGACTTCCCGGCCGCGGCCCTTCAGCGTGTACCGAGCCGTCGCCTTCGCGGCGCGAAGGTTCTCGGTGTAGATGTTCCCTTGCCTGTCCAGCACCTCGGCGTGCCGCAGCGTGAGGGTGACACCTGCCGGTCCTTCTGCCTCGATGCGCACCCAGCCGACCATGTTCTGCCCCATGTCGGCGACCACGTCGCCGCCGGGCGTCCTGAACACCTTCACCGGCTTCAGTTCCTGGACCCTGCGGACGGGCGGGCCCTGGGGTGCGACGAGCAAGTCCTTGCGGTGATCGGCCACCGAGACAGCGGTCCACGCCCGGTCGTCGTAGCCGGGCTCGGACCAGCCGGCCTTCTCGAGGCGCGCGTCGTACGTCTCGCCGTCGTAGATCTCGGACATGAGGATCGGCCCCGTTGATGCCTTCCACCGTTCGTCCGTGCCGATGGTCTCCTCGCGTCCGTCCGCATACGTCACGTGAATCTGCAGCAGCAGTGCGAGACGTTCGCCGTAGATGTTCCGGCGCCCTTCCCAGGCGAGGTGCCCGCGGTACCAGCCGTTTCCGAGCGTCGCCCCGACCGTGTTCTGGCCGCGCTCGAGGAGCGATGTGACGTCGTACGTCTGGTACTGAAGGCGCTTGTTGTAGCTGGTCCACCCCGGCGTGAAGACCTGGTCGCCGACGCGTTTGCCGTTGAGCACGATCTCGTAGAGGCCGTGACTGGTGACGTAGGCGCGGGCGCGACGCACCGTGCCGTTGAGCGAGAAGTCGCGGCGGAGCATCGGCGAGGCCCCGGACTTCGTGACGTCCTCCGGCAGGTTCGGCTCGATCCACTTGGCGGTCCAGTCGGCTGGCGCCAGCAGCCCCGTTTCCCAGGTAGCGACGTCGCTCCACGGCGTCGGCGTACCGCCGGCGTCCCATGCGCGCACCTGCCAGCAGCAGGTGGTTGCGGACGGGATCGGCGGCCCTCCGTACGGGCGGTGGATCGATTCGTCCGACGCGATCTTCCCGGAATCCCAGAGCAGTCGGCGCCCGGCGAGCAAGTCCCGTTCGCTGCGCGCGACACGCACCTGGTAGGCCGATTGCGACACCCCCCGCACCTCGGATCGCAGCTGCCAGCTCAGACGCGGCTTCGCGGCATCGATGCCGATCGGGTTCTGCAGGTATTCCGTCCGGAGCGCAGCGACGGTCACTGTTGATCCTTGTGGTCCGATGTCCGGTGTCCGACGTCCGATGTCGTTCGATGGCGACTTCGGACCCTGGACCTCGGACTTCGGACAACAAGCGTCACCGCCGCCTTCGGGGGCCGCCCCGCCAACAGAGGCGGAGAACGTGGTCCAGGTCAGGCACGCAGCGAAGACAAGGCACCCGCCAATCCACCCCAACGCGGCTGCCGCGTTGGGGACCCCGGCAATGACGGTTCCCGGCTGTCGTCGCATGACATTCTCCTTATCTATGCAGCCTCGACACCTTGACTATACTCTGCTGGTCATGAGGGCCCATACGCGGATGTCGACTGGTTCCGCATCCAGTAGGTGAAGGATATGACCTCCAGGTTCGTGATGGCGAGCCTCGCGCTGTTGTGCGTGGCGCACGGCGGCGAGCCTGTTCAGCGCGCACCCGTCACGCCTTCTCGGGCCGTGGAGCGCGCCGACATCATCGTCGCCCAGGATGGAACCGGCCAGCACCGCACCATCCAGGAGGCGCTCGATGCGGTGCCCCGCGACAACGCGGAGACGAAGATCATCCTGATCCGGAACGGGATCTACAAGGAGAAGATCTACGTCAGGTCGGGCCACCTGGCCATCGTTGGCGAGGACCGGGACAAGACGATCATTGAGTTCGCCGAGCTGAGAAAGAACTGGCGCACGACACACCCTGACGACTGGGGCGCGGCGGTCATCAACATCGGCGACGAGGTGACCGACCTGTTTCTTGGCAACCTCACCGTCCACAACAACTACGGCAACCTCCACGGCGACCACGATCACCAGTTCGCGATTCGGAGCGGCGGGATCGCGACGCGCATCAGCCTGGTACACGCACGCGTGGTCGCTGACGGCGGCGACACGCTCAGCATGTGGAACACCGGCAACGGCATGTACTACCACGCGGACTGCGAGTTCGAGGGGTGGGTGGACTACGTCTGCCCGCGTGGATGGTGCTACATCACCAATTCCCGGTTCTTCGGCCACAACCTGACGGCCAGCATCTGGCACGACGGCAGCAAGCACAAGGATCAGAAGCTCGTCATACGGCGGTCCTCCTTCGATGGCGTGCCGGGATTCCCGCTCGGCCGGAACAACCGCGACGGGCAGTTCTTCCTGCTCGACAACCAGTTCTCGGCGAACATGGCCGACCGGCCCATCTATCGGCCATCACCCGAGAGCAGCTACCAGTGGCCGCCGCGGAGCTACTTCGCGAACAACCGGCGAGCAGGCGGCAACTTCGCGTGGTTTGCCGACAACCTGCGCGACGCGGACCCTGCCCTGCGACCGCAGGATGTCACGCCGGTATGGACGTTTCAGGGCCAATGGGATCCCGAATCGGCACTTCCGGCGGCGCTGCCGTTTCCCAGCACGCCGAGGCCGGAGACTGGCGATCGCGAAGTGAGCGCCGCGGGAACCGTTCTGCGGTGGGCCGGCGCACGCAACACCACGCGCTACCGGGTCGCGTTCGGCACGGTGTCGCCGCCACCGTTGCGCGCGGAGGTGGTTGAAACCCGCTACGACCCTGGCGCGATGAAGCCCGCCACTTCCTACTACTGGCGTGTCGACGCGTTGACGCCCTCGGGACCTGTCGAAGGGCCTCTCTGGACGTTCTCGACGTCGGACGCGCAGCCGGCATCGGGCGGAGCCTCTGCGCGACGTGCTGCGGCGCCTTCAGCATCAAAGGCCCCAACTGGCGGCGTCCTCGCGTATCCTCTGAAGTAATGACCAGAATCCCGGAGGCTGGGAGGTGAGCCGCGCGGAGCCGTGGATCCCGGGTGACTTATCCGCCATGCACAGCACGGTGGATAAGACACCCTTCAAAATGGGACAACCTCTTCTCAACTGCAAACCGCGCCGTCCCACGCAGCGAATCGACGGATTGACGCAATTTCGGCGTGGAATGCGGCGCGGCCCGTCTGTTATGATCGGCGCGCCGTGGTGTCGCCGGTGGGGTTTCTACTGAATTGGTCTGTCCAGTGGGCGAACGGGGAGGGCCAACGTGCCGCACTACGAATCGTCCCGGCGCGCGTTCCTGAGACTGGCGGGCGCGGCCGCGCTGGGGTGGCTGGCGCCGTCGCCGACGTTTGCCCGCGGCGCCGCCGGGGACCTGGCCTTCGGGACGCCCTGGGCGCCTGCCGCCGCGCCGGACCGCTGGACCACGGTCGATGCCATCCTCGCGCGCATCAAGCCTCCCGTTTTCGCGAACCGTGACTTCCTCGTGACCGATTTCGGCGGCGTTGCCGACGGGCAGAAAGACTGCACGGCCGCCATCCGTCGCGCGGTCGCCGCCTGCTCCGCGGCCGGGGGCGGACGCGTCGTGGTACCCGAGGGAGCGTTCCTGACCGGCGCCATTCACCTGAGGACCGGCGTCAACCTGCACCTCGCCGACGGCGCCATCCTGCGCTTCAGCCGCGACCCTCGAAACTACCTCCCCCTCGTCTTTACGAGGTGGGAAGGCGTCGAGCTGATGAACTACTCGCCGTTCATCTACGCGTTCGGCCAGCGCAACATCGCGATCACCGGGCGCGGCACGCTGGATGGCCAGGCGAGCGAGGAGTACTGGTGGCCGTGGAAAGGCGGCGCCGGGCGCGCGGGAGCCGACCAGTCGGCCGGACGCCAGCGCCTGATGGACATGGGAATGAAAGGCGTGCCGGTCGCCGCTCGGCTTTTCGGCGAGGGCCACTACCTGCGCCCGAACTTCATCCAGCCGTATCGATGCACAGGCGTGCTCGTGGAGGGCGTGACGATCGTCAATTCGCCGATGTGGGAGATCCACCCCGCGCTGTGCAGCAACGTGACCATCCGTGACGTCACGATCAACAGTCACGGGCCCAACAACGACGGGTGCGATCCCGAGTCCTGTCGCGACGTGCTCATCGAGAAGTGCCGCTTCGACACGGGAGACGACTGCATCGCCCTGAAATCGGGACGCAACAACGACGGGCGCCGGCTCCACGTCCCGGTCGAGAACGTCGTGGTTCGCGATTGCATCATGGCGGACGGCCACGGGGGCGTCGTCATCGGCAGCGAGATCTCAGGAGGCGCGCGGAACATCTTCGCGGAGAAGTGCCGCATGGACAGCCCGCGGCTCGATCGCGCGCTGCGCATCAAGACGAACTCCGTTCGTGGCGGGCTCGTCGAGCACGTCTACATGCGTGATGTGACGATCGGCCAGCTGGCGGAAGCCGTGGTCACCGTCGACTACTTCTACGAAGAGGGCGACGCAGGTCCGTTCGCACCGATCGTCCGTGACGTCGAGCTGCGCCGGGTCACCAGCAGCAAGAGCAAGTACGCCATGCGGCTACGAGGCTACGCGCGCGACCCCATCCAGGACGTTCGCCTGGTCGATTGCGCGTTCGACGGCGTGTCGGACGCGGACGTCGTCGAGAACGTGCGCGGGCTGAAACTGATGAACGTGAAGATCAACGGGCGGGTGCGGAACGACGAGATCACGCGGCGAGCCGCGCCGCAGGCGCCGCGACGAGCGGAGAGTGGGCGCGCGCCACTGTTCACTGGTCAAGCCACATGAAACTGCGGCCGCCATCTGCCGCTGCCCGGCGAGGCGGCCGGCGCATGGCGGTGTACCTCGGAAGGGCATGAACACTCAGGCACTTCGGCCGCATCCGGCGGGCCTCGCCTCGGTCTTCCAGGCGCCCTACCAGCACAGTTGAGAGAATCAACTTGATTTGGAATTCGAAAGTGGTTATACCATTGGGCCGGATTTGGTGTCTGGGACACCGCATGGGGAGAACCGGCATGCGACAAGGGGCCATGGGGATGAACGCGATGCTGCGGCTCGCCGCACTCGTGGCGCTCGTCGGCACGGCCGGCAGCGCGTTGGCGCAGGTGCCGGCCGGCAGCGGCCAGGCGCCACCCGACCTGCAGCGCCGCGGCCGCAGCGACCCGGCGTTCACGCAGCCGTCGCTGGCGCCCGGCGTCGACTACACCGTTCCCACCGAGGACGAGATCCGGCAGGTGCTCGACCGCATCCGCCAGTACTTCGAGCGGTCCACGCCGTACCGCATCATCGACGTCGCAACCGGGCAGCCCCTCGCCGATCTGAACACGCCGTCGAAGGCCGCCGGCATCGATACGCGCGCCGGGGAGTTCAACGACTGGACGTACTCGATGGGTGTCGTGCTGGCCGGGATGCTCCACGCCACGGACGTCACGGGGGACCAGCGGTTCCAGGCGTACGCCCTCCGGAACTTCGATTTCATCTTTGATCACCTCGACTACTTCCGCCATCAGGCGGCAGCCTTCGGCCCGCAACCGGCCGGGTACCGTCGCCTGCTCGACATGCGCGAGCTGGACGATGGCGGCGCGATCGGGGCGGCGCTCGTGAAGGCCTACGCGAAGAAGCCCGATGCCCGCTACCGCGCGACGATCGACGTCGTCGCCGACTTCATCAGCAGGAAGATGCTGCGCCTGCCCGACGGCACGCTCGCGCGGCCGCGCCCGCAGCCCCTCTCGCTCTGGGTGGACGACCTGTACATGAGCGTTCCCTTCCTCGCCCAGATGGGGCGCCTCACCGGCGATCGCCGGTACTTCGATGACGGCGCGCGGCAGGTGCTGCAGATGTCGGACCGGCTCTTCGATCGATCAAAGGGCCTCTACGACCACGCGTGGTTCGCGAACACGGACCCCGATCCGAGGTTCTACTGGGGGCGGGGCGCCGGCTGGGCGGTGATGGCGATGGCCGAGTTGCTCACCGTGTTGCCCGACGATCACAAGGACCGGCCGGCCGTGCTCGACACGTTCCGGCGCGCGGTCCAGGGCGTGGTGGCCGTGCAGGGCGGCAACGGCATGTGGCACCAGATGCTCGACAAGGTGGACAGCTACGCGGAGTCGTCTGCGACCGCGATGTTCACCTTCGCCATCGCGCGGGGCGTCAACCGTGGGTGGCTCGCGCCGACCTACGCGCCCGCCGCCCAGGCGGGCTGGCGCGCGCTCGAGCAGCGCGTGCGCGACGATGGGCGAATCGAAGGCATCTGCGTGGGAACCACCGCGGCCTACGACGCGGTGTACTACTACAACCGTCCCACGAATCTCGGCGCGATGCAGGGGTACGGACCGGCGTTGATGGCCGGCGCCGAACTGATCACGATGCTCCGCACCTTCGAGATCCGGCGCATCAACAACACGTTTCACTACTTCCCGAAGAGCAGTGACGGCGGCAAGACACCGCGCCGGTAGCACGAGGCACGACATGAACCGGACATCGAGCGCGCTCGCGCTGGCCCTGGTTGTCGCCTTCCCGGCTGTCCCGGTACCTGCGCAGGCGCCTCCGGTCAGCCTGACGGTCCGCAATCCGATCGACCTGGCGCGGCCGGAGGAAAGCGTCGTGCTGCAGCGCGCCGACGTCCGGCGCGTGCTGGCCGTCGATGATCTCCGCAAGGTCCACGTCCGGGACGGTACGACCGGCCAGGAGCTGCTCGCCCAGGCGATCGACGTCAACGACGACGGGACCTTCGAGGAGTTGCTGTTCCAGGCCGACTTCGCACCGCGCCAGACCAGGAGTCTTACACTGGTGGCCGGCGAGCCGCACGCGTACACGCGCGAGCAGTTCAGGGCCTACGGCCGGTTCGTGCGCGAACGGCGCGACGACTTCGCGTGGGAGAACGACCTGGTCGCGCACCGGATGTACGGTGTGGCGCTCGAGACGTGGGCCCAGGAACCGCTCACCAGCAGCGCCGTCGACGTCTGGGTGAAACGCACGCGCCGGCTGGTGATCAACGACTGGTACATGGTGGACGACTACCACCGCGACCACGGCGAGGGCGCCGATCTGTATTCCGCGGGCAAGTCCCGCGGGTGCGGAGGAAGCGGCGTCTGGGACGCGGGCAAGCTGTATGCGTCGACGAACTTCACGCACTCCCGGGTCCTCGCGAACGGTCCGCTGCGCGTCATGTTCGAACTGACGTATCCGGCGTGGCAGGCCGGCGGCAGACAGGTCAGCGAGGTGAAGCGGATCACGCTCGATGCCGGACAGCACCTGAGCCGTTTCGAGAGTCACTACAAGACGGCAGACGATCGCGCGCTGCAGCACGCGGCCGGCATCAAGCGGCAGGCCGACTCGCTGGTCTCGAAGAACCGGGATCTGGGCATCCTTCGCACCTGGGAAACCGTGAAGGAGGCGGGCCATCTCGGCTGTGCGGTCGTGGCCGACCCGGCGCTCGTCTCCGACTTCGCGGAAGAGGGCGGCAATTACCTGCTGGTGGCGAACGTTCCGCCGGGTTCGCCGGCCGTGTACTATGCAGGCTTTGCCTGGGACAAGGGCGGCGACATCGCCGCCGTGGGGGATTGGGACACGTACCTGGAACGCTTCGCGCGGCGGACGGGTTCGCCGCTCGAAGTTCATCTCGGCAACCAACGCTTCTGAGGATATCTGTCGATGGGAAACGGTAACGAGGCGCCGGCGGGAGTGCCGCACGTCAGGAATGCGGAAGGCAGCACCGAGCAGGTGGTCACGCACGTGCGGACGCTCATCGAGAGTGGCTCGCTGCGGCCGGGCGACCGGCTGCCGGCCGAACGCGACCTGGCCGTCGAGATCGGCGTCAGCCGCCCGACGGTGCGCGCCGGACTGCGCGCGCTGGCGGCGATGGGCGTCGTGCAGTCGCGACACGGGTCGGGGACCTACATCCCCGCGGGCCCGCCCACCCTGGGCAGCGAACCGCTTCGCTTTCTCGCGGCCCTGCACGGCTTCACTCGCGAGGAGATGTTCGAAGCGCGACGGATCCTCGAGGTGGGCGCCGCCGGGCTCGCCGCCGAGCGCGCGACGTCCGACCAGATCGCGACGATCGCCGAGGAGGTGACGTGCCTGTTCGCGTCGATGGAGGACCCCCAGGGGTTCCTTGTCCATGACGTGAAGTTTCATCAGACCGTCGCGGTGGCGTCGGGCAACCCGATCGTGACGTCGCTGGTCGGCATGGTGTCGGAGCTCTACTACGCGCACCGGCGAGAAACGGCCGCCCGCGCCAGCGACCGCAACCTGCGCGACGCGGCCGAGATGCACCGTCGGATCTACCAGGCGATTCGCGCCCGCGATCCGGAGGCCGCGTGCCACGCGATGGCCGAGCACCTCGCGCATGCCCGCGCGTTCCAGGCGGAGGAAGCCAGCGAAAGCACGCCGGGCGGACAGCCTCTGGATCGGGCGCACGACTCGCCACGCGAGACGAAACGAGGCCAGCGGCGGGACGCGAAAAGCGCGGACTGATACGTCGCGCGGGTCACCCGGGCGCGACCGGGGGAGAGCCGACCGTGAACATCATTACCGCCGAACAGTCAACCTCCGCGGTCACCGGGGCCGTCGCGCGCGTGGGCCGATACCGCTGGCTCATCTGCGGGCTGCTGTTCTTCGCCGCGACGATCAACTACGTCGACCGCCAGGTGATCGGCTTCCTGAAGCCGACGCTGCAGCTCCAGTTTGGCTGGAGCGAGGTCGACTACGGCGACATCATCTTCGCCTTCCAGCTGGCCTACGCGATCGGCCTCCTGCTGGCGGGGCGGCTGATGGACCGGCTCGGCACCCGGATCGGGTTCGCGCTGGCGCTGATGGTGTGGAGCATCGCGGCCATGGCGCACGCCGGCGCGCCGGCCTTCGGTGGTCCCATCGTGGCGATGCTCGGCGGGGTCGGTCTCGTGTACTCGACATCGGTGGCCGGTTTCATGGCCGCGCGCTTCGTCCTCGGTCTCGGCGAGGCGGGCAGCTTTCCCGCGTCGATCAAGGCCGTGGCGGAGTGGTTTCCGAGACGCGAACGCGCGTTGGCCACGGGCATCTTCAACTCAGGCACCAACGTCGGCGCACTCCTCACGCCGCTGGCCGTGCCGTGGATCACGGTCACCTTCGGCTGGAGCTGGGGGTTCATCGCCACCGGCGCGCTCGGATTCGTCTGGTTGTTGCTGTGGTGGCCGACCTACCGCGCGCCCGACAGGCACCCGCGCGTCGGCCAGGCGGAACTCGCCCACATCCGCAGCGACCCGCCCGAGCCAGTCGCCAGGGTGCCGCTCCGCATGGTGCTGCCCCACCGGGCGACCTGGGCGTTTGCGATCGCGAAGCTCCTCACCGATCCCATCTGGTGGTTGTATCTGTTCTGGGTGCCCGACTTCTTCAGCCGGAACTACGGCCTGGACCTGCTCGGGCTCGGCCTGCCGGTGCTGGTGATCTACCAGATCGCCACCGTCGGAAGCGTGGGCGGCGGGTGGCTCTCGTCGACATTGCTGCGTCGCAACTGGAGCGTCAATGCCGCCCGCAAGACGGCCATGCTGGCCTGCGCGATCGCCGTGCTGCCGATCATGTTCGCGTCGCAGGTCCATCACATCTGGCTCGCCGTGCTGATCGTCGGCGTCGCCGCGGCCGCCCATCAGGGCTGGTCGGCCAATCTCTTCACGATCGTGTCCGACAGCTTCCCGAAGCAGGCTGTCGGCTCGGTCGTGGGATTCGGCGGGATGGCCGGCGCCATCGGCGGCATGTGCATCGCGAAGCTCACGGGGAAGATCCTGCAGGCCACGGGCAGCTACATGCCAGTGTTCCTCATCGCGGGCGTCGCCTATCTCACCGCGCTGGCGATCGTGCAGGTGCTCGTCCCGCGCCTCGGACCGGTCCATCTGAAATTCGACGAGGCCAGTCGATGACCCTCGATGACCTGTCGCGTCAGTACGATTTCAGCGGCCGGACCATCGTGATCACCGGCGCCGCCGGCGTGCTCGGCGGCGAAATCGCGTGCGCGCTGGCCGGCTGCCGCGCGAACGTCGCGGTACTGGACTGCAACCTCGAGCCGGCCGGCCGACTGCTCGAGCTGATGGGCAAAGAGGCCGCCTCGCGCGTGGCGCTCGTCGCGGGCAACGTCCTGGATGTCGAGAGCCTGCAGGGCGCGGCCACACTCGTCCTCGAGCGCTTCGGTCGGGTGGATGGGCTCGTCAACGCTGCGGGCGGCAACAGGCCCGAAGCGACGACTCGGCCGGACCGGGCTTTTTTCGATCTGTCACCCGACGCACTGCGCTGGGTCTTCGACCTCAACCTCATGGGCACGATTCTGCCGTGCCAGGTGTTCGGCCGGCTGATGGCTGACAGCGGCGCGGGGGTCATCCTCAACATCTCGTCGATGAACGCCTTGCGCCCGCTGACGCGCATCCCCGCGTACTCGGCCGCCAAGGCGGGCGTGAGCAACTTTACCCAGTGGCTGGCCGTGCACATGGCGCAGGAGTATGCGCCGCAGATCCGCGTCAATGCGATCGCGCCCGGCTTCTTCCTGACGCGCCAGAACCGGTTCCTGCTCACCGACGAACGGACCGGCGACCTCACACCACGCGGCCGCACGGTGCTCGCGCACACGCCGATGGCACGGTTCGGCGACCCGTCCGATCTGCTGGGCGCCACGTTGTGGTTGCTGTCGCCCGCCTCATCGTTCGTCACGGGCATCGTGGTCCCGATTGACGGAGGGTTCTCCGCGTTCAGCGGAGTGTGAGACATGGTCCTCGGACAGGGCGCGATCGATCGGCACCTCGACGAACACGACGTCCGGCGCATCGTGGGCGAAGCCCTCGATTCCCTGCCCCTGGACGGCAGGCGGGTGCTCGTCGTGATTCCCGACGGCACCCGCACCATGCCGATGCCGCTGATGTTCGACGTGCTGGACGGGGCGCTGGGCCGCCGCGCCGCCGCTCTCGACTATCTCGTGGCGCTCGGCACGCACCAGCCGATGTCGGACGCGCAGCTTGCCTGCCTCGTGGGGCGTCGAGTCGTCGATGGCATGGCTGGACGCAGCCGCGTCCTCAACCATCGGTGGGATGAGGCGGAGACGTTCGTCACCGTGGGCACGATTCCGGGCCCGGAGATCGGCGAGATCACGGGCGGCCTGCTCGCCTCGGACGTGCCCGTCGCCCTCAACCGGCTGATTACCGGTTACGACCAACTCCTGATCTGCGGTCCCGTGTTCCCCCACGAAGTGGCGGGATTCTCGGGCGGCAACAAGTACCTCTTTCCCGGGATCGCCGGCGCCGACATCATCAACGTCACGCACTGGCTCGGCGCGCTGATCACGAACTACCGGGTCATCGGCTGCGCCGACACCGCGGTTCGGCGTGTCATCGATCGCGCGGCCGCCATGGTGGATCGGCCGGTCACCTGCATGGCGCTCGTCGTGACGCACGAAGGCATCAACGGCGTGTTCGTCGGGCCGGCGCGGGAAGCCTGGCGCGAGGCCGCGGCACTTTCCGCGCAGGTGCACATCGTCTGGCACGACCGGCCGTTCCAGCGCGTGCTCTCCGTGATGCCGCTGATGTACAGCGACCTGTGGACGGCCGCCAAGGGGATGTACAAGGTCGAGCCGGTCGTCGCCGACGGCGGCGAGGTGGTGATCTTCGCCCCCCACGTTACCGAGATCAGCCACACGCACGGAAGGCTGATCGACGAAATCGGCTATCACTGCCGCGACTACTTCACCGCGCAGTGGCATCGTTTCGCGCGTTATCCGGGTGGAGTGCTCGCGCACTCGACGCACGTCAAGGGAATGGGCACCTTCGACGCGGCAACCGGCGCCGAGCACCCGCGCATCTCGGTCACGCTCGCGACCGGGATCCCGGAATCACGGTGCGTCCGCGTCAACCTCGGGTACCTCGCGCCCGCCGCGGTGCACGTCGGGCAATGGGACGGCCGCGAGTCCGAGGGGATTCTCGTGGTGCCCCGCGCCGGTGAGCAACTGCATCGGCTGAAGGGGGAACGAAGGCTCTAGGATGGGCGACAACATCGGCATCGTGGGTCTCGGCGTCATGGGGATGAACCTCGCGTTGAACATCGAGGGCCACGGTGCCGCCGTGGTCGGTTACGACCTCGACACCCGGCGCGTGGATGGGTTCACCGCGAGGGCCGCAACCGGCAGCCGAATCGCGGGAGCGGAATCGCCGGCAGACCTCATGGCGAAGGTCGGGCGACCGCGCCGCATCCTGCTGATGGTGCCTGCGGGCCGGCCGGTGGATGACGCGATCTCGCAGCTCGAGCCCCACCTCGACACTGGCGACATCCTGATCGACGGCGGCAACTCCTGGTTCCTCGATACTGAACGGCGCAGCAAGGCCCTCGCGGCAAGGGGCTTCAACTATGTCGGAGCCGGCGTCTCGGGCGGCGAGCTCGGCGCGCTCACGGGGCCGAGCATCATGCCCGGCGGGCAGAAGGAGGCGTGGGAGGCGCTCGCACCGATCCTGACGGCGATCGCGGCAAAGGCGGAGGATGGAGAGCCGTGCGTCGCCTACATGGGTCCCGGTGGTGCGGGCCATTACGTGAAGATGGTGCACAACGGGATCGAGTACGGCGACATGCAGTTGATCGCCGAGACGTACGACCTGCTGCACCGCGGTCTGGGACTCGAGGCGGCCGAGCTGTCCGCGATCTTCTCGGCCTGGAACGAAGGCGAACTTCGGTCCTACCTGATCGAGATCACCTCGCGGATCCTCGCGAAGAGCGACGGCGAAACGGGCGCGCCGCTGGTGGACGTCATCCTCGACGAGGCCGAGCAGAAGGGCACCGGCAAGTGGATGAGCCAGAACGCGTTCGACATCGGCGCGCCGGTTCCGACGATCAACGCGGCGGTCGAGAGCCGCATCATCTCGTCGCTCAAGCACGAACGCGTCCTGGCGAGCGCCGTGCTGCGGGGGCCGTCTCCACGATACACGGGACCGAAGGAGCCCCTGATTGCGGCGGCGCGCGACGGGCTGTACGCGAGCAAGATCACGTCCTACGCGCAGGGATTCGGTCAGATGCGCATCGCTTCCGCGGAGTACGGGTACGGTCTGCAGCCGGGCACCATCGCTCGCATCTGGCGGGCCGGCTGCATCATCCGGGCGTCGCTGCTCGACGAGATCGCGTCGGCCTGCGACCGCGACCCCGGGCTGACGAACCTCCTGCTCGACGCCGCCTTCCGCGAGACGGTGGACTCGCGGCAGGAGTCGTGGCGGTTCGTCGTCCAGACGACGGTCGCCCTCGGCATCCCGGCGCCCGCCATCAGCGCGTCGCTCGCCTACTACGACGCCTCCCGCACGGGACGGCTCCCGGCGAACCTCACACAGGCGCAACGCGACTGCTTCGGCGCCCACACGTACCGGCGCGTCGATCGCGACGGCGTCTTTCACACGGAGTGGCTGTGAACACGCTCGCGATCCCGGGTCTGGATATCGCTGCCAGGTCGGTGGCCACGTGCGGCGAGGCCACGTGGGGCATGGCGCAGCTGGCCGATCGTCTGCGGCTGGTCGTGCTCGCTCCCTTCCACGCAGGCTTTCTCGACCGGTTGGAAGGGCGCGCCAGCGAGCACCAGGGCGCAACGCTCGTCATAGGGCCGGCGAGCCCCGGCAACGCGGCGGTACTGCGCGAGCGCTTCCCGTGGCTGGTCCCCGCGCCAATTGGGATCGCGACCTCGATCGGGCTGGGCGACCGCCTCGGGCTCGCCACGCCCGGGCACATCAGGGCGATGCGGTCGGCCGGGGCCGGGATCAGACCGGTGTTCGCCCAGCAGTCGATGCGCGAGATGGCACGAACCGGGCGGACGCCCAGGCAGGTGATCGACGACGCGATGTGGGGGGTGTTCGCGGAGGGCTGGCGAGACGGGTTCGGCGCCGATGCGGATCACCTCAAAGAGCCCGAGGACGTCGACCGGACGCTGGCTGCCGGTTTCACGCTCTTCACCATCGACCCCGGCGCGTCGGTCGATACGTCTGCGGGGACCGCGTCCGCTTCCCAGCTGCAGCAGGCGCTCGAGTCGCTTCCCTGGGCGGAGCTCGAAGATTCGATCGGATCGTGCCGGCAGCGGTACCTCGGTCGCACGTTCGACTGCGACGGGATGCTGATCGCCTTCGACGAGCGGACGCTGGCGAAGTCGGCGGTGAAGTACGGGCGGGCGGTCGCGCACGTGACGAGGATGTATCGCCACCTCGAAGGCGCCGCGGCGGGACGGCCGTTCGAGATGGAAGTGTCGGTGGACGAGACGGACGAGCCGACCTCGCATGCCGAGCACGTCTACGTCGCCACCGAGCTCGCGCGCCTTGGCGTGCGATGGGTGGGACTCGCGCCCCGCTTCGTCGGCCGGTTCGAGAAGGGCGTGGACTACATCGGCGACGTGCGGGTATTCGAGGATCATTTCGCGGGCCACGCGGCAATCGCGCGCGCGTTCGGACCCTACAAGATCAGCCTGCACTCCGGGTCGGACAAGTTCAGCCTGTACCCGATCGCCGCGGCGCATGCGCGGGGACTCGTGCACCTGAAGACGGCCGGCACCAGCTACCTGGAAGCGCTTCGCACCGCGGCGCAGCTGGACGCGCAGTTCTTCCGGCAGCTCTACGGGTTCGCGCGCGAGCGCTACGAGGCGGATCGGGAGAGCTACCACGTGTCCGCCAGCCTCGATCGGGCCGCCGACCCGGCGGCGGTCGCGGATGCCGATCTGATCGCGCTGCTCGACGACTTCCACGCACGCGAGATCCTGCACGTCACGTTTGGATCGGTTCTCGGCGCACGGGAAGGTGCGGGGCCGGCGTGGCTCGGCGCCAGACTGCTCCGGCTGATCGCAGAGCACCCGGAAGCCTACGCGGCGAACCTCGAACGGCACTTCGCCAGACACCTCGTTCCGTTTTCGCGGAGGAGCCATGGACAGCCTGACGATCCCGAAGGATCGTGACCTGGATTTCGTGGCGCTCGGCGCGCTCGTGCATCGCCTCGATCCCGGCATCGTCCCGTTCAGAAAGGCCACCCGGTGCGGGATCCACGTGAGCGGGGGCGAGTTCAACTGCGCCGCGAACCTCGCCGACTGCTTCGGCATGAGAACGGCGATCGTCACCGCGATGGTGGATTACCCGATCGGCGATCTGATCGCCGAACGCGTGAAGGCGATGGGGGTGACGCCCTTCTACAAGCGGTTCACGCACGACGGCGTGAGAGGACCGAACATGGCGGCCGTCTACAGCGACCGCGGTCACGGCGTCCGCGCGCCCGTCGTGTTCTACAACCGCTCGAACGAGGCGGCCGCCCGGTTGAAGCCTGGTGACTTCGAGTGGGAGCGCATCTTCGCGCGCGGCGTCGGCTGGTTTCACAGCGGCGGCATCTTCGCCGCGCTCTCCGCAACGACGCCCGAGCTCGTCATCGAGGGGATGCGCGCGGCGAAGGCCGCCGGCGCGGTGGTGTCCTTCGATCTGAACTTCCGGGCGAAACTGTGGGCCGCGGCGGACGGCGGCTCGGCGCCCGTCCAGACCCTCTCGCGGATCATCGAACACGTGGACGTGCTGGTCGGCAACGAAGAGGACCTGCAGAAGGGACTCGGGATTCCCGGCCCGGACGTGCGGGCGGCGTCCGCGCTCGATCCGACCTCGTTCCTGGCCATGATTCAGCGCGTGGTCGCCCGGTTTCCGAACATCAAGGTGGTCGCCACCACGCTGCGCGAGGTGCACTCGACGAACCGTCACGGGTGGAGCGCCGTCGCCTGGATCGACGGGCGGGCCTGCGTCGCTCCCACGATCGAGCTGGAGATCCTCGATCGCGTGGGCGGCGGCGACGGGTTCGCGTCGGGCTTCTTCTATGGGCTGCTCGCCGGTGAATCGCCCGAGACGGCGCTGAAGCTGGGGTGGGCGCACGGAGCGCTGCTCACCACGTTTCCGGGCGATACGACGATGGCAACGGCCGACCAGGTGCGGGCATTCGCGAAGGACATGTCGGCGCGCATTCAGCGCTAGTGGTATATCCTCTTGGCTGTCCAGCCGAAGACGGTCGGCAGGCTGCCGCCGTTTCGCAATAGAAAGATATCTGGTCGTTCTTGGAGGCAATTCGTGCTGGCCGCCAAAAAAACGCTTGACAACGCCGGCCAGATTGGTTTTTCCTTATGTCCTGTTTGGATGGCCTGTGGCTTTACCACTTCGCCATTGGAAGACCGGCAACCAACGCGGCGCCCGCCGACGCGGAGGGCTGCCGCTGCCGCACAGGGACCCGAACGAACTGCGAGGAGAAGCCATGAAGAAGTTCGCCTTGACTCTCGGCCTCGTCACGTGCCTTGCGGCGGCGGCGTGGCCGGCCCATGCGCAGGATTACCGCGCGCGGGTTCAGGGATCGGTCGTTGACACGAGCCAGGGCGTCCTCCCTGGCGTCGCGGTGACGCTGCGTAACCAGGCCACCAACGTCGAAGCGGTCCGCCACACCGACACCGCCGGTCGCTTCATCTTCGACTTCGTCGATCCCGGCACCTACACGGTGATCGCGACGCTCGATGGGTTCAAGACCGCCGAGCAGAAGAACCTGCGCGTGCAGCAACGCGGAGACGTGACCACGAACCTCACGCTGGAACTGGGCGGCGTGCAGGAGACCGTCACCGTCCAGGCCGAGACCGTGCACGTGCAGCTGAACACGAGCAGCTCGAACCTGACGCTCGAGCGGCAGCTGATCGACCAGGTCCCCATCAGCGGTCGCAACCCCTACAACCTGTCCACGCTCGATCCGACGCTCACCCTGAACGCCGGGAACGCCAACGAGAACCGGCCGTACCATCACGCCTACGCGAACGAGTACGACGCGGGCGGCGGCACCCGGCGCGCCAACGACGTGCTGCTCGACGGCGTCGCGCTCGGCGCCAGCTACAAGACGTCCTACACGCCGTCGATGGACGCGGTCGAGGAAATGACCGTCTCGAAGAACAGCGTGGACGCCGAGAACGGCAACAGCCTGGGCGGCATCATCACCGTGAACATGAAGTCGGGGACGAACCAGTTCAGGGGCTCCGCCTACTACTTCCTGCGCGATCCGAACTTGAACGCCCTCTCCGACCCGACCGTGAAGCTGACGCCCGGACAGAGCACGACGAGCCTGCGCGGCACGAAGCTGAAGATGGGCGGCGCGACGCTGGGCGGCCCCATCATCAGGAACACGCTCTTCTCGTTCACTTCCTACGAGCGGTGGAACGACAACAAGCCGGTCACGGTCGTGCGCACCCTGCCGACGGACCTGGAGCGGGCAGGCAACTTCAGCCAGTCGGTGTACAACGGGAGAGTCCGGACGATCTACGATCCCTTCACCTCCAAGTTGTCGTCCGGCAAGGTCGTTCGGACGCCGTTCACCGGCAACATCATTCCCACGAACCGGCTCGACCCCGTGTCGTTGAAGCTGCTGGCGCAGCTGCCGCCCCCCAACCTGCCCGGCAACGTGGACAACTGGCAGGGCACCGTCAACGAGCACGTGGACTACTGGAATTTTTCCCAGCGCGTGGATGTGAATTTCACCGACAACTTCAAGGTCTTCGCGCGTTACGGCCAGTTCAAGGCGAACGTCTACCAGCGGAATCCGACCGACGCGAAGCTGTTTCCCGTGTCGGGCAGCAACCGCTACGGCTTGAGCTTCGCCGGTGACGCCGTCTGGGTGATGTCCAACACCGCCACCCTCAACGTGCGGGGCAGCTACTACAGCATGGTGGACGAGTACGCGAACCCGCCAGTGCTGCTCGGCACCGACGGACTGGAGCAGCTCTGGCCGGGCAACTCCTGGTACTCCTCGCTGTACGTCAGTCCCTACGTCTACTACCCGGCGGTGGATGTGAGCGTGGCCGCCCCGGCCGGCGCCGACCGCCTCGGCCGGCAGGGCCGGGAATGGTACCAGCGCCCGAATGCGTGGACCGCATCGGCGCGAATGAACAAGTACGTGGCCAGCCACAACATGAAGTGGGGCGGCGAGCTGCGGGTCTACTACGGGGAAGCGGCGCGCTTCGAGCCGATCAACCTGCAGTTCCGGGCCGCGCTCACCGCGAACAGTTCCGACAGCCCGGACGTGGTGAACACGGGCAACCAGTGGGCCACGTTCATGCTCGGTGCGCTCGACAACAACAGCTCGGCCCGTCTCGTGCCGCTTCAGACGCCCGATTTGAACGCGTACGCCGCCTACTTCCAGGACGACTTCCGCGTGAACAACCGGCTCACGCTCAACCTCGGGCTCCGCTGGGAATACCAGCCGGGTCCCACCGACTCGGGGAACCGCCTCTCGCAGCAGATCGACCTTACGCAGCCGATCCCCGAGATGCAGACGACGCCGCCGAAAATGCCGCAGCAGGCGCTGGACATGATGGCGGCCAAGAACCACAGCTACAGCTACAACGGCGCCTGGATCTTCACGAGCGACAGCAGCCCGCATGGCTGGCACGTGAGCCCCTGGAACTTCCTCCCGCGCCTGGGCGCCGCCTACCGCCTCGGTGCAAAGGACGATTCCGTGGTGCGGGTTGGCTACGCCCGCTTCATGATGCCGGCGCAGGCGCTGCGCGAAACCCTGGGTGCGTACGTGGATCAGTACTCCGGCTACGCGCAGACGACCAACGTGCTGCCGCTCATCAGCGGCGTGCCGCAGGCGAGCCTGGTCAACCCGTTCCCCGCCAGCAGCAACCCGGTCATCCAGCCCTACGGACAGGCGTACGGCCGCTACACGAACCTGGGCGGCACCGCGCAGCTGGATCAATACAACCAGGAGCCGCAGCTCAACGACCGCTTCAACGTCTCGTACCAGCGGAAGATCTGGTTCGGGATGATCTTCGAAGGGAACTACTTCTTCAATTACGCCCACCGGATCCCGTTCACGTTCAACGTGAACATGATGGACCCGGCGTTCAGGTACGAGTACAAGACGGCCATCAACACCAGCGTGGCCAACCCGTTCTACAACTACCTGACGGTCGACAAGTTCCCGGGGCAGTTGCGCAACAGCAAGAACGTCGCGTTGAGCACGCTGCTCGTGCCCTACCCCCAGTACCAGACGCTGAACCAGTTCAGCACGAGCGGTTTGAAGGGCAAGACCCACACGCTCGAGTTCAGGGTCCAGCGTCCGTTCCTCAAGGGCAGCAGCGTCCTGGTTTCCTACGCGTACAACTACGACGTCTGGCAGCAGTGGTTCAATGACCAGGCGCAATACAAGTTCCAGCAGACCGGCGACGACAGCGTGCTCGAGTGGCGGCCGGTCATCCAGTCGGGCGTCTCGGCAGCGGCGCCGCGCCATCGCGTCACGGCGGCCGCGACGCTCGAAATCCCGATTGGGAAGGGGCGCGCGTACCTCTCGACGATGCCGGCGGCGCTCGACGCCGTCGTGGGCGGCTGGCAATACAGCGTCGCGGCCAGGGTCTACTCCGGCGGCCTGCTGTTGTTCCAGAACTCCTATCTGGTCGACGGCAACCCGAAGCTCGACAATCCCACCCGCGATCGATGGTTCGACACCAGCATGTTCCACGTCGCGGACGCCTACACGCCGAGGAGCAATCCCTGGTACTACGACGGGCTGACCGGGCCGGGCACCTTCATGACGGACATGACGCTGACGAAGATGTTCAACGTGACCTCCAAGTACCGCCTCGAGGCACGCATCGAGGCGTACAACGCGCTCAACAACCTGGTGTTCGCCGATCCGGATCTCACGCTCGGCAGCGCGACGTTCGGCAAGGTCACGCGCAAGAACGCGGCGTACTTCGGCCGCGAGGTGCAGGTCGGTCTCCGGTTCATCTTCTAGCTGGGCAGAGAGGCAGGAATCGGGAGTCGGGAATCAGGATCCGCTCATCGCGCGCGTGTCCTGAATCCCGATTCCCCGGTCCTGATTCCTTGTGATCGTCCGGCACATCATCCTCCCCTTCGCTCTCGCCGCGGCAACGCTCGCGACGGCGCCGCTCTCCCCACCGGCGTTTCCCGGGGCGGAAGGCTTCGGCGCGCGCACGCCCGGAGGGCGCGGGGGCCGCATCATCGTCGTCCGGAACCTGAACGATTCGGGCCCCGGCAGCTTTCGCGACGCCGCGACGGCCAGGGGCCCGCGCGTGATCGTGTTCGGTGTCAGCGGTCTGATCACGCTCGCCTCACCCGTCGAAATCCGGGAACCGTACGTCACGATCGCCGGGCAGAGCGCGCCAGGAGACGGGATCTGCTTTCGAGGAAGCCAGGTCAGCATCCTGACGCACGACGTGATCGTGCGGTTCCTTCGCTTCAGGCCCGGCGACATCTCAAGCGAGGACGTGGACAGCCTCGACGTCATGGGCGACAGCCACGACGTGATCATCGACCACTGCTCGGCGACCTGGTCGATTGACGAAAACCTCTCCGCGAGCGGCCGCATCAAGGACGTGACCATCCAGTGGAGTCTGATCGCGGAGGGCCTGAACCAAAGCCATCACAGCAAGGGGGCTCACGGGTACGGGTCGCTGGTGCGCGCAGTCGGAGGCGTCACGCTGCACCACAACCTGTGGGCCCACAACAGCGAGCGAAATCCCCGCCTGGGCGACAACTACGGCACGCCGCCCTGTCCGGTGTTCGACGTCCGCAACAACGTCATCTACGACTACGGGAAGTTCGCCAGCGGCCTCACCGGCGATCAGCTGAGCGCGAACTACGTCGGCAACTACGTTCGCCCAGGCCCGAGCAGCGATCGCGCACGCGGCGTCATCGTGTTGACCGACACGGCGGCCGCCACCTATTTCGTCGAAGGCAACCTCGTCGAAGGCCGCAGCGCGTGGACCGCCGACAACGCGCTGCTGTTCGACAGGACCGAGATTGAGGGCCGCCGCCTCGTCACCGTCGTGAAGACGCCGTTCGCTGCCCCGCCGGTTCGCACGACGAGCGCGACGGACGCGCTTCGCGAGGTGCTGGATGGAGCAGGCGCCACCCTTCCCCGCCGGGATGCGGTTGATCGGCGGATCGTGCGCGAGGTCGAGCAGAGCACGGGAGCGATCATCGATTCGCAGGTCCAGGTCGGAGGCTGGCCCGAGTATCGTTCCGCGCCGGCGCGGCCCGATACCGACAAAGACGGCATTCCCGACGAGTGGGAACGCACGCACCGGCTCGATCGCAAAGACCCGTCCGACGCCTCGAGGGCCGGCGGCAGGGACGGCTACACGAACATCGAGGCCTACCTCAACGAACTGGCGAAGTCGGCACCTGCCGCTCGACGGCCCGATACCGCGAAGCAGGTCGTGTGGTACCTCGACAACCTCGCCAGCATCGCAGGGCATCCGGTGACGGTGGTCGGCGCTCCGCGTGTCGTGGAGGCCGCGGTCGGACGCGCCGTGGAGTTCAACGGCCGCACCGATGGGCTGTTCCTCGACGTGAATCCGCTGGCGGACCTCGAGCGATTCACGATCGAAGCGGTGTTTGCACCCGACGCCGACGGTCCCGAGGAACAGCGCTTCCTGCACGTCCAGGAGACCGGGTCGGAGAACCGCGTGATGATGGAAACTCGGATCCTGCCGGACAGGTCGTGGTGCCTGGATACGTTCCTTCGCCACGACCCGTCCTCGCTGACGCTGATCGATCGCCGCGCCGCACATCCGTCAGACAGCTGGCACGTCGCCGCCCTGCGCTACGACGGCAGGACAATGACTCACTACGTTGACGGGATTCGCGAGGCCGAAGGACCGCTGCAGTTCGGGCCGATCGGCGCCGGGCGCACGTCGATTGGCGTACGCCAGAACCTGGCGTACTGGTTCAAGGGAAGGCTTCGTCTCATCCGCATCACGCCGGAGGCGCTTCCTGCGGATCGACTGCTGGCGGTCCCTCAACACGTGCGCGGGAAGGAGCGATGACGCATGACAGGTGACCCTGCTCTCACTGGCCAGCACGTTCGGTGGGACGACGTGCCCGCGCAGGTTCCAGCCCCAGGCATCGAGCGCCGAATCGTCACGGGCCGGCAGCTCATGGCGTGCCGCCTCCGCTTCGACGCGCACGTCGTGACGGCCGTGCATCGCCACCCGCACGAGCAGATGACGCTCGTCCTGGCGGGACGCGTCCGGTTCACGATCGAAGGCACGGAGCGCATCGTCAAGGCCGGCGATGTCGTGCACTTTCCTCCGAACGTGGAGCACGGGGCGACCATGCTCGACGAGGAAGTCGTGCTGATCGACGTGTTCACGCCGGTTCGCGAGGATCTCCTGTTTACGGCGCCGCGAGCGCTCGATACTTGAAGCCGCGAAACCGCACCTCGCCGGTACCCGCGGCGTAGAGCGCGGGCCGCAGGCTCAGGAACTCGCCTGCCACGTTGTGATGGTAGCCGGAGACGTCCATGCGCGTGCCGAAGCGCTCCCATTTCCCGCCGTCGGCGCTGTAGAAGATGGTGACGATGTGGCGGTCGTTGACGAGACGCAGGTGCAGGGTGGAACCCAGTTGCGCGGGCTTCGGCAGCAGGCGCCCGGTTCCGTAGCGGTGGAGGATCAAGTTGCCTGCGGAATAGCCGAGGCCCGCGTAGAGCCGGCGGTTGTAGAACAGCAGCAATCCCGCCGTGGCCCCTGGATCGATGGTGATTTCGACCTCGACTTCATACGCCTGGTCGCCGCAGATGAACGACAGCGGTGAACTGTCAGCGGGCGTCGCCCCCTTGGCCCGCAGCACCAACGTTCCGTTCTCGTAGCGATAGCGCCCGCGGTCGGCGTCCGAGCCGTCGTAGAAACTCCACTGCACGCCCATCTTGTTCGCGGAGAAATCGTCCGAGAGGCGCATTCCGTGCGGAACCGCTTCGCCGGCAGGCTTCGGAATCGGCCGTGCGAGGTCGGCGCCCCCGGCGCGGAACCAGCCATCGGCGGTCCATTCGATCGGTTCGAGGAGCGTCTGGCGGCCGAGGTCGTAGAACCCGTTCTCGTAGGCGTGGTAGACGGCGTACCACTTCCCTCCCGGCCCTTCCACGAGCGTTGCGTGTCCTTTCGACCACCATCGCTCGGTGTCCGACTTCGTCCGGATGATCGGATTGTAGGGTGAGTTCTCCCACGGGCCCTCGAGCGCCTTCGAGCGCGCGGCGACCACCATGTGACTGGTCGGCGGGCCGGCCGTCCCGCCCTCGGCAAGCACCATGTAGTAATAGCCTCCGCGCGAGAGGATCTTCGGTCCTTCCTGCGAGAAGCTCTCGACGACCCAGTCGTCGGGGTACTGCCACCCTTCGTAGACCTTCTTCAGCTCGCCGATCACCGACAGTCCGTCGTCGGCGAGCGGCGCCATGTAGCCCCCGCTCAGGAAGAGATACCGCCTGCCGTCCGGCGCGACAGCGTGACCAGGGTCGATGCGTCCGATCCGAAGATCGATCGGGTCGCTCCAGGGGCCGCGGACGTTGTCCGCCCAGATGACGTAGTTGGATGGGTGTCCCGGTTTCTGGCCGGGAAAGTAGATGTAGTAGCGTCCTTTGTGCTTGACGAGGTCTGGCGCCCAGACCGAACCGACGTTCTTGAAGAGCGCCGGTCCGACCGGTTCCCAGTTGACGAGATCGCGCGAATGCCAGATGACAAGGCCCGGGTACGCGTCGAACGACGAGAAGGTGATGTAGTAGTCCTGGCCGTCTTTCAGCACCGAGGGATCGGGGTGATCGCCGGCGAAGATCGGGTTGAGGTACCGGCCGTCGCCAAGATCGGCCTTTCGTTGACCTTCGAAGCCTTGGGCCCAGACCGAGCTGCCTCCGGTCGGCTGCGACCGGACAGCAACGAACGGCAGCAGCGCAGGAACGCACGCCGCGAGCAGAAGGCACGACATCGTTCTCTTGTTCATGTGGAACCCCGGAACACGATGCCCTGAGACAGATCGCAAGGCCGTCCGTGAAGACTTGCTTCAACTTTCACGATCCCGGCCTTGGGAGATGTCCAGGTACCGAATCAACGCGCTCATGTTGCGGATGTAGGCCGCCGTCGAGATGCCCAACAGATGGTCCACGCGGTACGGCGAGGTGTCGGTCTCGTCGCCGGCGAGCGTCTGCGAGAAGTCGCCGGGCGCGGCCTGCTTCGATCCGTCGCCGCGGTAAGGATGGCTGGTCGTCCCGAGCTCGGCCGGCCAATAACCTTGTCTGTTCAGACTGCTGACGAGCCGTGCGACGCTCTCCTCCGCCCGCGCCCTGCTTGCAGCCCCTGGCGGTTCCGGCTCTGTCACGGCGAAGTACCGCGGCAGGGGCGTTGACCCGGGCCCCGCCAGCAGCGGCGAACCTCTGGTCGCCTCCGCGCGCGGCAGCGCCCGGGTCTGCTGGTAGCGCCTGCGAAGGCCATCGACGTCGATCTGCCGGAACGAGCTGTAATGGCCGACGGTGTTCCGGGGATCGTAATCGAACGTGTAGGCGCCGTTGACCACGTTGGAGCCGTGGCGGTGGACGTAAAGCGGTTTGTTGGTGCCGATCTCAACGAACGTCGGATGCGTGCGGTTTCCCGCGAGCGCGAGCACGTTGGGCGGAAGCCTGACCTGGTCGAGCCAGTCGAGCGCCTCGGGGACGCGCGCCAGGAACCTGGTGTCGCCGGTCAGGCGATAGAAGGCCAGCAGGTGCCCGATGTTCTGCGCGGTCGTGTGGGTCGCAAGCGCTCTGGGTTCATAGGTGCGCGCACCGGCCGGCTCGAGATCGGGTGTGTACTGCAGGGACCAGCCGGACCGGGGCGCCGCCTGCTGCGTCACGAGAAAGGCGTTCATGCCACGAGTGATCGCGTCCAGCAGTCGTCGATCGCCCAGCGTCTGGTAGCAGAGGATCAGGAAGTTGACGTTGCCCGCGGTCACGTCGTCGTTGAACGTGATGAATGACGTGTAGTCGGGCCTGCCCTGCTTCGAGAACTCGTTCAACAGCGGATAACGCTGCGGCCATGCCCCGACCGGGTACTGAGCGTCGAGGACGAACTGGATCGCCCTGTCGAGGGCGGCCTTGTATTTCAGGTCGCGCTTCTCGACGTAGAGGCGCAGCAGCAGTTTCGCTGACTCGGCCGTGACGCCGTCGTCGAAGGTGGCGTTGGTCCAGTAGTGCTGGAACTCTTCGAGCCGCCAGCCGTTGCGGCCGACGGTGTCGTACCAGTCGCGCAGCGAGCGGTCGCCCGCGAAATCGACCACGTAGTTCCATCCGCCACAGGGCAACTGGCCGCGGATCAACGCGTCGGCTGCCGCCGCAGCCGCGCGGTAGTAGTACGGGTCGCCCGTTGCGTGGTAGGCGTCGACGAATAGGTGCCCCATCGTCGGCGTGCCGGGGGGCTGGATCCAGATCATCGTGTCCCGCGCCTCCATCTCGCCCCAGCGGCGCGAGAGGTCGGGCAGATAGGACCACACGTAGCCGCCTCCGGTGCTGACCTTCTCCACCATGAACGTCGTCGCGCGCTTCATGGCGTCCAGCACCTGCCGCGTGTCTGACGCAGGTGCCTGCACGCAGTGAACCGAGGCCAGAGTTCCGAGCGTGAGCGATGCGAGCAGAGCCGTGGGGAACGGACGGCGGCAGCAAAGGCGCGCTTTCTCCAATGGCATGGCGATACCGTCCGTCAGGTGCCCGGCTGAACGTAGGGAACCTTCTCGAACATCCTTCGTTCGTCGCCGCGCGGATCGTTGACCACCTTCGACACCGTGTCGAACACCATGGCCGCCCGGCGGGGCATCTGGTAGGACGGCCATGGCGGCAGGTTCCCGGAGCGTGGATTGCCCGCGCGCGCGAACGCGATCCAGGCCTCGCTCATCTGGTCGGCCATGAGAGTCGCGCACTTCGCCCCTCCGCCCGACTCGCCGAAGATCATCACGTTCTTCGGATCGCCGCCGAACGCGGCGATGTTGTCGCGCACCCAGGTGAGGGCGAGCCCCAGATCGAGCATGCCCGCGTTTCCGGAGTCGGCAAATCGCGAACCACCCAGTTCGGCGAGATACAGATGGCCGAACGCGTTCAGCCGGTGATTGACGGTCACGACCACCACATCGCCCCGGCGTGAGAGCCGAACGCCGTCGTACGCGGCGGTGTTGCTGGTCATGCTCGAGTAGCCTCCGGGATGGAACCAGACCATCACCGGCCGCCGGCCGCCGTCGCGGAGCGCCGGCGTCCAGAGGTTCAACCTGAGACAGTCCTCGCCGATCGATGTCGCCTCGTCGCGCGGGAAGAATCCGTTGCCGCCTCCGCTCGTCTGGGGCGCGGTGGGACCGAACTCGATAGCGTCACGCACACCCGTCCACGGTTCTGGCGGGACAGGGGGCAGGAAGCGGCGTGTGGAGGTGTCGGCTCCGTACGGAATGCCCTTGAAGACCTTGATGCCCTGGTCCACGAAGCCACGGATCGTCCCGGCTGTCGTGGCCGCGACCGGCGATTCACCCGACTGCCGCGCGGTGTACGCTGTCCGTCCAAGCAGGCTGGACGTGCCGAGGGCGCCTGCGGCCGCGCCGAGACGCCGGAGCACCGTTCGGCGGTCCATCAGCGGCGCTGGCGAGCCCCCGGCGTGATGGTTCGTCATGCTGGTCCCTCCGAGCACGACCGCCGGCCTGCTTTGTCGTGGCTGGGTGCGCGTTGTCCGATCTCGCGAGCGACAGGTCTCGTGCCGGGCTGTTCGCGCACGAGAACTTATAGGACGCCGGGCGTCAGCTTGTCAACGATCTGGTTTGACCACTCCAGACATCAGAGTGATGGCCGTACGATCTCACTGGAGAGATGGCCATTGTTTTCCCAATGTATCGCGGGAATCTGCCGCACACTGTCAGGCCGGCCTGGTAGCGAATCGATGACGAAACAAGTGCGAAACACTGGAAGTGGCTATTCCACCAGGGATGTGCCAAGCAGGCTCGAATGTTATCATCGGCCATCCCACCGCCGAGGCGAGCATCATGTCGCGCATCGTCCCCCTGAATCCGCGCTTCGAAGCGACCTTCCTCGGACTGGAGCACGCCCTGCCCCTTCTCCACAAGAAGGCGACCATGCCGGTCTCCAGCCTTCCACTCCTTGCCGCTCTGACGCCCGCCGAGCACGACGTCACGATCATCGATGAGAACGTGGAGCCGATTGATTTCGCCCGCCTGGCCCGCGCCGATCTGGTGGGTCTCACCGGAATGATCGTCCAGCGGAAACGCATGCGCGAGATCCTGACCGCTGTCAAGAAGCTCAACGTGTTTACCGTGGTCGGTGGCCGCTGGGTGACGGTCCAGGAAGAGTACTTCGGAGATCTCCCCGATGCGGTCTTCATCGGGGAAGCGGAGGAAACGTGGCCCCGGTTCCTCGAAGATATGGAAGCAGGGCAAGCCGGGGAGGCGCTACGAGCAGACGAAGCCGTCTGACATGACACGCGTGCCGCCGCCCCGTCTCGACCTGCTCGAAACACGAAAGTACCTCTTTGGAGGAGTCCAGTTCTCTCGCGGATGCCCGTTCCAGTGTGAGTTCTGCGACATCATCGCGACATCCGCGGGCCGCCGACCGCGCTTCAAGACGGCCGAGCAGGTGATCGTGGAACTGGACGCTCTGCGCGCCCACCACCTCGAAGTCGTCTTCATCGTGGACGACAACTTCGTCGCGAACCGGGCTGCCATCAAGGAGCTGCTGGGTTCCGTTACCATTGCCGCATGGGCCGCGACATGGTCCGTGACGGAGGCCCGATAGTGAATCCCTACTGATTTCCGTGCGCAGGCTCTGCCTGTGCGAATCGCGTGCGGGCCGAGACGAGTGCCCGCAGCGAGGCTCTTGACTGGACTACAACTCCCTCAGCGCGACCACCACCGGCACTCGGGCGGCCCTGACGGCGGGAAACAGGCCGCCGATGAATCCGATGGCGACCGCGTAAACGATGCCGCGCACCAGCAGCGCCGGCGTCACGGCGAAGGCAAATCCCACCTGGCTGAAGCTCTGCCAGTTGATCGTCGAGGTTTCGTAACCGTTCAAGCCAATGTAAGCAATCAGCCCGCCCGCGATGCCACCCACCAGGGCCAGCATCATCGACTCGGCGAGCACGGAGACGACGACCGGACCGCCCCGAAAGCCGAGCGCGCGCAGCATGGCGATTTCGCGCGTGCGGCTCGCGACGGCCGAGTACATGCTGTTGACCGCCGCGAAGACGGCGCCGATGCCCATCAGGCCGGCGATGACCATGCCGATCGTCGTGATGATGGTGTAGACGGCCGTCGACTGCTCCGCGTAATAGTCCCGTTCCCGCAGGACCTTCACGTTCAGGCGTGGATCGGCGGTCAACGCGTCCTTCACGCGGTCGAAGGCCTGCGGCGATTCGAGGCGGAGGTACACCGACTGGAAGCTGTTGCCGCGGCGATAGGCCGGCGCCAGCACGCGCACGTCGCACCACAGCTCCGAGTCGACGACCGTGCCCCCGCCATCGAAAACCCCCACCACCTGCCACTGGTTCTCGCCCCACTTCAGCACGGACCCGACCGAGAGGTTCGCGTACTGCGCGGCGGCGCGGCGACCGACGATGATCTCATTGCGGCCGGGTTCGAAGCGCCGGCCTTCGACGATGCGCACCCTCCGGCGCACCTGGAACGCCTCCGCCGTCACGCCGCGCAACGGCACGTTCGCGGTCGTGCCGGTCGATCGCTTGAGCAGGTCGACCTGGACGGCCAGTTCCGGGGAGGCCATGGGCCCGGTCGCCGACCGCGCGATTCCGGGTGTGTCCGCGATCGTGCGCACCTGGTCGCCCAGCAGGGCGCTGGTCATTTCGGCGTCCGCGCCGACCCGCAGCACGATCGCCGTGTCCGGCTCGCCCGTGCCTGCCATCGTCGCGCGGAACCCTTCGGCCATCGACAGGACGCCGACGAACACGGCAGCGACCGCGCCGATGCCGACGACGGCGACGCCCGACGAGGCGAGGCGGAGGCGGACGGTGCGGATGCCGAGCGCGGTCACGGCGCCGATCTGTGACAGCGAGCCGATCATCTCAGCCCCTCCTCAGCGCGTCGGCGATGCGCAGCCGCATGGCGCGCAGCGCGGGAAACACACCGGCGAGGAAGCCCAGGGCGAGCGCGAACCCGATCCCGGTCAGCACGTCGCGCGTGCGAAGGATGAAGCCGGGGATGAGGCCGCCGGTCGGATCGCTCCCGCTCGTGAGCACGGTGACGAGCGCGAGGCCGAGGCCGCCGCCGACCACCGCGAGGCAGCACGATTCGAGCAGCACGAGCGCCAGCACGCCGCCGTTGGAGAAGCCGAGCGTCTTCAACACGGCCAGCTCGTTCGTACGTTCGCGGACCGACTGCGCCATCGTGTTGGCCGTGACGAACATCAGCACGAAGAAGACGATCCCCAGGATCCAGCGGATCATCAGGCCGATGTCGCCGATCTGGTTCAGGAACGCCTGCGCGAACGCCTTTTCGGCGGTCGTCTTCGTCTCCTCGGGCGAGTTCGCGAACATCGCGTCGAGCCGTTTCGCCACCTCCGGCGCGTGCTCGGGCCGGTCGACGCGGATCACGTACCAGCCAACCAGTCCCCGCGCCACCCAGCGCGCCTCGTCGAAGTAGTCGTAGTGGAACAGGAACTGCGTGGTGTCGGTGCCCTTGGTCGCCCCGTCGTAGATGCCGTCGATCGTGAACGTCCACGTGATCTGCCCGTCCTTCTTGCGCCAGATCGTCGCCTGCAGCGGCACGCGATCGCCAACCTTCCACCCGAAACGGTTCGCGAGCGACCGGCCGACGATCGCGCCGGTCCGGTCGGCGAACCACGCCTTCTTCTGCGCATCAGGCATCAGGAATTCCGGGTACAAGCGGAACAGGCACTCCGGCACGACGGGCATCTGCATGAAGAAATTGCTCGGCTTCTGGTAGACGCCGCCGAAGTAGGTGAAGTGACAGACGTCCACCACCCCCTCGGTCTGCGCGATCCGCTTCTCGTAGCTGATCGGCAACAACTGGATCAGCGACACCTTGTGTATCAGCACGAGGCGGTCGGCACTGGCCAGATCGACGCCGGCCGAAAACCCCGCGGAGAGCGCCGCGAGGTAGCCGTAGAGGGTGAAGATGAACACGATGACCAGCAGGGTGGAAATCGTGCGGATCTTCCGCCGCAGCAGGTTGTGCCAGACGAGCGGAAGGAACTTCATGCGGTCCGCTCCGCGTTGAGCACGCCCTTGTCCAGGTACAGCACGCGACTGGCCCGCGCGGCGACGTGCGGATCGTGCGTCACCATCAGGATCGTCTTGCCGTGCTTCGCGTTCAGCGTGGCCAGCAGGTCCATGATCTCGTCGCCCGACTTGCGATCCAGATCGCCGGTCGGCTCGTCGCACAGCAGCAGCGTCGGATCGGTGACGATCGCGCGCGCGATGCCGACCCGCTGCTCCTCGCCGCCGGACAGCTGACGCGGGTAGTGCCTGGCGCGATCGGACAAGCCGACAATCGCCAGCGCGGTCTCGACGTGGCGCTTGCGCTCGCGGCGGCGGAGGCCGGTCAGCAGCAGCGGCAACTCGACGTTGCCGGCGGCCGTCAGCACCGGCAGCAGGTTGTACAGCTGGAAGACGAAGCCGATGTGCCGCGCCCGCCAGCGCGCCAGCCGGCCGGCCGACAACCGGTCCACCCGCTCGTCGCCGACGACGACGGAGCCCTCGGTGGGCGTGTCGAGGCCGCCAATCAGGTTCAGCAGCGTCGTCTTGCCCGACCCGGACGGTCCCATGAGCGCGACGAAATCGCCGTCGGGAATCGTGAGGTTCGTTCCCTGCAGGACGTCGATTCGCTCCGACCCGCGGCGGAACACCTTGTGAAGATTGGTGACTTGGACGAGATCAGTCACGGTGCCCTCCCACATGGCGCGTCAAGTCGATAGTCGATAGGTGATAGTCAATCGTCGCGCACACGCCTGCGCAACGATGAACCATCGACCATTGACTATCGACTGCGCCACCTATGGCGTCTTCACAATCACCCGCATCCCGGCCTTCAGATCCGCCGGTCCTTCCACGACGACCCGTTCGCCCGCCGCGACGCCGGCGACGACGACTGCCGTGTCGCCGCGAGCGGCGCCGAGGCGCACCGCGCGGCGTTCGAGCCGATCGTCCTGCACGACGAAGACCACGTCGCGGCCGGCGTCCTGGCGGACGGCCGCGCGCGGTACGACAATCGCGGCCACGTCCCGCCGGCCGGCCGGCAGCACGCGATCGGCCTCGAGGAATGCGACCTTCACGCCCATGTCGGGCAGGATGCGCGGGTCGAGCCTGTCGAACGCGATGCGCACCAGCACGGTGGCCTTCTGGCGATCGGCCGAGGGGATGGTCGTGATGACGGCGCCGGGAATCTTCCAGTCGGGATAGGCATCGAGCACCGCCTCGATGCGCTGGCGCGGCGTCACGCGGTTGATGTAGCTCTCGTTGACGTCCACCTCGATCTCGAGCGAGGACATGTCGACGATGGTGCAGATGCCGGTGCGCGTGAAGCCGCCGCCGGCCGAGACGGGCGACACCATCTCGCCGGGCTGCGCGTCCTTGGAAATCGCGACGCCGGAGAACGGCGCGGTGATGGTGAGATCCGCCAGGTCGTTCTCGCGCACGGCGACCTGGCGCTCGGACACCGCCACCTGCTCGCGCGCGAGCGCCAGCCGGGCGTCCAGCGCGTCAACCTCCGCCTGTGCGGCGTCGAGGTCGGCCCGCGTCATGATGCCGTCGGCGACCAGTGCACGGGTACGCCCCAGCGTCACGCGCGCCTGCGCGAGGCGCACCTCGGTCTCCGACAGTGCGCGGCGCGACGCCGACAGTTCCGCCTGCGCGAGCGACAGGTACCTGGTGGCCGTGCTCGGATCGAGTCGCGCGAGCACCTGGCCCCGTTGCACCGCCTTGCCTTCCTCGACCAGCACCTCGATCACTTTGCCGGTCACCTTCGACGAGACGGTGGCGCGCCGGCGGGCGGTCACGTACCCGGACGCGTTCAGCACGGCCGCCCTCGCGCCGCCGGCTTCCTCCTGGATCACGCTTGCCACGCGAACCGGCACCGGGCGTTCGCCCATCCACCACCAGGCCGCCGCACCGCCAGCGGCAACGGGCACGACGAGAACCAGGATCACGAACAACGGCCCGGTCCGCCGCTCCCGGCTGCGATCGATGCGCAGGTCGTCGATGGAAGGCTTGTCGGCAGGCATGCTCGGCTGGCTGGCAATGATACCCGATTTGTAACCGGGTCAGGCGCGTTGAGCGCCCGGAAACCCGGCCAGGCGGACCCCCGCATCATTGCGGCGTACCACGCTCGCGACGTATGATCCGCCTTTCGGAACAAACGGCCGCGGAAGAACGTCAAGAAGGACGATCATGAGCGAGAGGAAAGGCTGGGGATCGACCGTTCTCGGCTGGTTCATCGTCCACGACGACTCGGGCACCGCCGTTGAAGAAGCGGCGGACGCGGCCGCGCCGGCATTTGTCGAGCCGGCGGCCGTGGGCGCCACCCCCACCTTCTTCCAGAAGGATCCACCGGCCGCGATCGGCGGGCAGGTGGATTTCGACGCGGTCTTCGAAGCCGCCGGGATCGAAGCCGACGAGCGGCAGCGCGTTGGGAAAGCGATCGACCTGCTGCAGAGCCTTCCCGCCGAGACGCCGGTCGGCGTCCGCAAGCAAATCGTCGAAGCCTCGCTGAGAGCCTTCGGCGTGCCGATCGACAAGATCATCGAGGCTGGCGTCGGCGAGGTCCAGGCGCTCGAAGGCTACATCCGCGCCGGCGCCGCCGACACGCAGAGGCTGCTGCAGGAATCGGCGCAGCGCATCCAGCAGTACGAAGACCAGATCAAGCAGATCAGGACCGTGATGGATCAGCGCGTCCAGGAGCAGCACGCGGTCGTGAAAGGCTGCAACG
>Ga0315280_10001716_pt1 | contig 36994 bp, 26 predicted proteins | sample YL17G06_40_MG_FD_203697 | JGI IMG/M metagenome (GOLD analysis project Ga0315280, IMG submission 203697) | Sediment microbial communities from Yellowstone Lake, YNP, Wyoming, USA - YL17G06_40 | ecosystem: Environmental > Aquatic > Freshwater > Lake > Sediment | place: USA: Wyoming | collected... | reverse complement strand
CACTCTGCGCCGATTTTCAGATAGATCATGGAAGAAAAAAGCACTCAGCGCCGCGAGATCTCTGTAAGCCTGAGGGTCAAGATCATCCTGGCCTTCTGCGCCCTCAGCGCCCTGGTCAGTGTGGCGCTGGCCTTGTCGACCTACCAGATGCTGAACCGCAACCTGTTTCAGGAGCTGCGCAGCCGGGTCCGGGACCTCACCGAGATCGGCAGCCTGCTCCTCGACCGGGGAGCCCTTAAGCGGCTGGTCGGCCGGGTCGCGGAGGGCCTGAGCGAGGAGCGGGTCGCGGCGGTGGAGCAGAGCGCGGACTTCCGCCTCATCTCCGACCAGCTGAACCGGATCCGAGCCGTAGAGCCGAATCTGGTGCGCTACATCTACACCTACGTGCCCACCGCCGACCCCAATAAGGCCCTGTTCCTGGTTGACGGGGATGTGCTGGAGGACACGGCGCAGCTGGAGAAGCAGCGCCAGGCCGGGGAGGAGGTCGACGAAAAAGGCATCTCCCACTTCGCTTCGGAGTTCGACGTCTCCGAGTTCCCCGTGGCCAGGCAGGCCATCCGGGAGAAGAGAAACCTGGTCGAGGAATCCTATTCCTACGACGCGGAGTTCAAGGTCAACTCGATCAGCGGCTACGCCGCATTGCCCGCCGAGGACGGCCAGACCCTGCTGGCCGTGCTTGGGCTGGACATGGTCGACACCGACGTCCGGGCCGTGCTGAGCCGGACCACCACCCTGTCCTTCCTCATCACCGGCATCGCCCTGCTTTTGGCCATCGGCACCTCCATCGGGGTGGGCACCGCCTTCACCCGGGGGATCATCTCGCTGGACCGGGTCGTGCGCAGCTTCGGCGAGAAGAACCTGCACGTCCGCGCCCGGATCCGCTCGCGGGACGAGGTCGGCCGCCTGGGACTGAGCTTCAACCGGATGGCCGAGATCATCCAGCAGCACAGCGCCCAGATGGAGACCCTGCTGGGCGCCTACGGGCGGTTCGTGCCCCACGACTTCCTGCGCTTTCTGCAGAAAGAGAGCATCGTGGACGTGCGCCTGGGCGACCAGGTGGAACGGGAGATGACCGTGCTGTTCTCGGACATCCGCTCCTTCACCGAGCTTTCGGAGTCCATGACCCCGGAGCAAAACTTCCGCTTCCTCAACTCCTACCTCAGCCGGATCGGGCCGGAGATCCGCACCCACGGAGGATTCATCGACAAGTACATCGGTGATGCGATCATGGCCCTGTTCCCCACCCGCCCGGACGACGCCGTAAAGGCCGCCGTGGCCATGCGCCACAAGCTGCGGGAATACAATCGACACCGCGCCTCCAGCGGCTATGCCCCGGTGGAGGTGGGCATCGCCCTGAACACGGGCCGGCTCATGCTGGGCACGGTGGGCGAGCAGGAACGGATGGACGGCTCGGTGATCGCCGACACGGTCAACCTGGCCTCCCGCCTGGAAGGGCTGTCGCGCCTGTACGGGAACACCATCCTGATCACCGGCCCGACCCTGAGCCTCCTGGATAACCCGCGGCAGTACCACACCCGCTTCGTCGACCGGGTACGCGTGCGGGGGCGCAAGGAGCCGGTGCTGATTTACGAGCTCTACGACTGGGCGCTGCCCGAAGAGATCGAGAGGAGGCACGGCCTGCGTCCCAAGCTGACCGAAGCCTTGAACCTCTACTATGGCAAGGACTTCGTGGCCTGCTTCCGGCAGCTTCGCCTGCTGCAGGAGAAGGATCCCGAGGACCCGATCATCGATCTGTACCTGCGCCGCTGCGCCCTGCTGATCCGCAAGGGAGTCCCGGAGGGCTGGCAGGGCGTGGAAGTGATCGACCTCAAATAACGCAATAGCGTTTGCCAACGCAGGGGGCGCTCCAAAGCCGCCTTGCGCCGCAGGGGCCGCAGGCGCTACCATGCCGCCGTGAGCTGGTCTTTCGGCTCCGACCCGGCGCCGCTGGCCGCGGTGGCTGACAACGGCGCGGTGCTTCTGGGGCGCAGCCTGGCCTGCGATGCCCACTATCGCCGGCCTCTGCGCCTGATCAGCCATGCCCACGCCGATCACCTCTATCACCTGGCCGCCAGCCTGCGGGAGTGCCGGCAGGTGCTGGCCACTCCCCTGACCCGCGATTTTCTCGCCGTGCTGCAAGGCAGCCGGCGGGCCCGCCGGGTGCGCGCTCTACCCTACGGGGAGCCCTTTAGCTGGGAAGGCGAACGGCTCACCCTGTTCCCCGCGGGCCACATCGCCGGCTCGGCTCAGGCGCTGCTGGTAACCCGGGAGGGCCTGCGCATCGCCTACACGGGCGACGTAAAATCCCCGCCGGCCGAGGCGCTGCGCGCGGAGCTCCTGGTGATCGAAGCCACCTACGGCCACCCGGAGCACGTCCGGCCGTTCCGCGGCGAGGTGGAGGAGCGTTTGGTCGAGCTGGCCCGCAGCTGCCTGAAGCAGGGCCCGCTGACCATCCTGGGCTACCACGGCAAGCTCCAGGAGGCGGCGGGCATCCTGGCCCGGGCGGGATTCGAGGAGCCGATCGTGGCCCCGGACCGGATCTTCGCCCTGCTGGAGATCTGCCGCCGTCACGGCCTGCCGCTGGGCCGCTTTCACGAACGGGACAGCCCTGAAGGCCAGGCGGCCCGCAAGGAGCGGCACATCGCCCTGCGGCACCTGGCGGCGCGGGGAAGGGCCGAAAACTGCTCCCGGATCATCCTCAGCGGCTGGCAGTTCGACGCCCCGGTGCGCCGCCTCGCCGCCGGCACCTGGCAGGTGGCCTTGAGCGACCACTGCGACTTCGAGGAGCTGCTGGAGTACGTGCGCCGGAGCGGAGCCCGGCGGGTGATCGCCGATGGCTTCCGCTGCCCAGATGCCGCACTGTTCGCCCAGGAGCTCGGGCGCCGCCTCGGAGTGACCGCCCTGGCCATGCCCTGAGCCCGGCCGAGGCGGATTGGCGCGGGCGGGGGAAGCTGGTACAATCGGGGCGGTTCTACCTCTGATGGATCTGCGCCTCCTGGCCACAGCCGACCTGCACCTCGGGATGCGCTTCGCCGGCTATCCGCAAGCGCAGGAGCGGCTGGCGGAAGCCCGCTTCGCCGTCCTGGAGCGCCTGGTCGAGAGGGCCAATGCCGAAGGCTGCCGCCTCTTCCTGATCGCCGGGGACCTGTTCGAGCGGCCGAACCTTCCGCAGCGGGAGGTGTTGCGCGCGGCCAACACCCTGGCGGAGTTCCAGGGCGAGCTGGCCGCCGTGCTCCCGGGCAACCACGACTACTACGCAGGGGAGGCGGGCAGCCTGTGGAAAAGCTTCCGGGAGCGCGCCGGCGACCGGGTGCTGCTGCTCGACCGGCCGAAGGTCTACGACCTGCGCCACTACGGTCTGGAGGTCCTGCTGTACCCTGGGCCGTGCACGGCCCGCCACTCCCGGCAGCACGCCCTTTCCTGGATCGAGACCCGCAAGGATCCGCGGGACGGGCTGCTGCGCATCGGTCTGGCCCACGGCAGCATCGAGGGCTTCTCCGCCGACCTGGAAGGTGAGTACTGCCCGATGCGGATCGCCGAGCTGGAAGCCCTGGGCCTGGATCTGTGGATCGTGGGCCACACCCATCGGCCCTTTCCCGAGCGCGGTGCCACCGGCGCCCGGCTGTTCATTCCGGGTCTTCCCGAGCCGGACGGCTTCGACTGCCGCCACCGCGGCCACGCCTGGCTGATCACGGCGAGCGGGGACCGGCCCCCGCAGGCCGAGCAGCTGCAGACCGGGACCTATTGTTTCCTAAAAGAGGAGCTGGAGCTGGAGCCGGAAAGCGACCCGGCGCGGCTCCTCGAGCCTTTCCGCACCCCCGAGGCCCCGCATACCCTCCTGCGCCTGACCCTCAAGGGCTTCCTGGCTTCCGAGGCTCGAGCGGCGCTGCGCTCCGAGTTGGAGGAGTTGCGCGGGGAGCTGTGCCTGCTGGAAGTGGACGAGAGCGCCCTTTCCGAATGGATCACCTTGGAGCGGGTGCAGGCCGAGTTCAGCCGGGGCTCCTTCCCCTACGCCCTCCTGAGCCGCCTGATCGCCGAGGGCGAACCCTATGCCCTGCAGTTGGCCTATGCCCTGCTCCAGGAGGCCCGCAGGTGATCCTGGAACGACTGGAGATCGCCTCCTTCGCCGGCCTGTCGGGAGTGGCCGTGGATTTCGCCCCGGGGCTCAACGTGGTGCTCGGCCCCAATGAAGCCGGCAAATCCACCCTTTTCCAGGCCATCCAGCACACGCTGCTCACCCCTGCCCGACTGAACAAACGCCAGTTCCAGGGCCAGCTCGGCCGCTTCCTGCCTCTCGGCGGGGGCGATACTTTGGGCTGCGTCCTGGTCCTGCGCCACGACGGCCTGCCCTACAGGCTAAAGCGGCGCTGGGGAGCGGAGTCCTCCTCCGAGCTGATCCTGCCCGACGGTTCGGTCGTCGCCGCCGAGGAGGCCATCCGCTCTGAGTTGGTCCCGCTCCTGCCCGGCGGGGAGGGCACCTTCCGGGCGGTGTTCCTGACGGCCCAATCGGCGCTGGCCGGCACCCTGCAGGAGCTGAAGGAGAACCCGCAGGCCGTGGGCTCCCTTTCCGACCTCCTGCGCCGGGCCGTATTCGAGACCGACGGAGTTTCCGTGGCTCGCTTCCGCAGCCTGCTTGCGACCCAGGCCGAGCGCCTCCTGGGCCACTGGGACCTGCAGCGCAGCCAGCCGGAGGACGGGAGGGGCATCGACAACCCCTGGGGGCGCGGAGTGGGCGAGCTGCTGGCGGCCTGGTACGAGCGGGAACGGCTGGCCCGCCGCCGAAGCCAGGCCGAGGAGCAGGAAGAGCGCTACGCTCTATCAGCCCGGGAGCTGGCCGAATGCCGCTCAACGCTCGAGCAGACCGGACGCCGCCTGGAGGAGCAGGCTCCCGCCGCCCGCGCCGTGATGGAGCGCAGGGCCCTGGAAGCCGAACGGGAAGGCCTGGAGTCCCGCCTGCAAGCCCTGCAATCGGCCTATGACCGCTGGCCGCAGCTGGAGCAGCGGCTGGCGGCGGCCGAGGGCGAGCTGCCCTCCGCCGCCCGGCGGGCGGCCGAACTCGAACAGGAAAAGTTGCAGGCGGAGGCCTCGGCGCGGCTGCGGGGCGAGAGGGCTCGCTTCGAGCGCCTGCGGGAGCTCAAGGCACAATGGCAGCACGCCCGGAGCATGGCGCAGCAAACCCCGGCTTTGACCCAGGCCGAGCTTCAGGCCCTCGAGCAGGCTTCGGCGGAGGTGGAACGGCTGTCCGCTCCAGGCCCGGCCGGAGGTCTCTCCCTGCGACTTCAGGCCCACGCCGGGCTCACCTTGAACACCGAGCGGGACCAGGAGCCCTTCGAGCAGCGGACCCTGAAGCCCGGGGAATCCCTGACCCTGGAGGCGGCAGAACGGGCCCGGATTTCCACGCCGGCCTGGACCCTGGAAGCACGGGCCGGCGGACCGGAAGCGGAGCGGCGGCGCCTGCAGGCTGCCCAAAACCGCCTCAAGGAGCTGCTCGCCGGCAAGGGCCTGGCCTCCCTGGAGGAGGCCCGTCAGGCCTGGAGGCGATACGAAACGAGCAACTCCGCGGCCCAGCAGGCCGAGGAGCTCTACCAACGGGAGCTGGGACCCGACCGATACGAGGAGCTGGAGCGGGCCCTGGCCGGGAGCCCCGGTCAGCCGGAACCGCGGCCGCTTTCGGACGTTCTTCCGGAGCTGTACCGGCAACAGGCGCGCCTCGATGTGCTGCGGCAGGCGATCGAGCAGGACCGGCTGGCGCTCGAGGCTCTGCAGCGTGAGCACGGTAGCCGGGAGTCGGCCTTCCAGGCCCTGGTCGGTCTGGCCGGAGAGCGCAAGGCCCTGTTGGAACGCAGCGCCGCCCTCCCTCCCCTGCCCGCCGGGATCGTGGATGCGCAGTCGTTCCTGCAGCGCCACGAAGAGGACCTGCGCGCCCTGGAGAGCCTGCGCCGCCGCGAAGGGGAGCTGGCCGTGGAATGCGCCCGCGCCGAGGAGAAGCTGCCCGAGGAGTCCGCGGAGGAGCTGGCCACCCAACTGGCCGAAGCGGAAGAACGCTTCCAGGCCCGGCTGCGCCAGGCCCAGGCCCTGGAGCGGATCCGGCGCGCCTGCGAGGACCTTTTGGCCGAGCCCGACGGCGGCTTGTCGGCCGGCTACGCCCAGCGCCTCGCCGGATACATCGAGCAGTTGACCGGAAGCCGATACCGCAGCATGGAACTGGAGGCGAGCCTGCCGGAAAGCCTGGTCCGAGCCGACGGGCGGACGTTGCCCTACGAGCTGCTTTCCGGAGGAACCAGGGACCTGTTCGCCCTGGCCCTGCGTCTGGCCATGGCCGAGGTGTTTCTCGGCTCCGCGGAGGGCTTCCTGCTGCTCGACGATCCCCTGGTAGCCCTGGATCCCGAGCGGCAGTCCCGGGCGGCCGCGGTGCTCGAGCGTTTCGCCATGGGCGGCAGGCAGCTCCTCCTGTTCACCTGCCAGCCCAGCCACGCCGAACGCTTTCCGTCGGCCCGGCGCATCGAGCTCGCTCAGCCCTTGAGCTCGTAGGGGTAGACCAGCTTCATGGCCACCCCGGGGTTGCCTTCCATGAAGTCCAGCAGCTCCGGGCGGTTCACGGCGAACAGGGACAGGGGGTCCCGAAAACCGACCGTGTAAGGCGCCAGCTCCCCCCGCTGGATGCGGGCCAGTTGCCCGATGAAGTCTCCGGCCCCCAGGGTGGCCACCAGGCGCCGCTCCTGGCTCACCTTCACCTCGCCGCGGCGGATGATGAAGAATTGCTCCAGGCTCTTGCCCTCCTTGAGCAGGACCCCCGGCCCGGCCAGCTCCCGCGGCGCCAGGATCGACTCCAGCCAGGTCTTCTGGTAAGTGGTCAGCTTTTGCAAATACGGGCTGGAAGCCATCAGGTTCCAGGTCTCGCTGGAACGGTTGGCCACCAGCCGGCGCAGGGTCTTCTCGAATTGGGTGTTGTAGATAAAACTGAGGAATTTGTCCTTCTCGATCGTGTAGACCAGTACCTCGGTCTCCGCCACCACGTCCGCCGTGCGCGGCACCTCGCTCAACAGGGCCACCTCACCGAAGTACTCGAAGGGGCCCTGGATCTTGCGGCCCACGAGCTGCTCGTCCACGATCGAGACGTTGCCGGAGCGGATGATGTAGAAGTTGCGGCCCGGGTTGCCTTTCTTTAGTATTTGCGCGCCTTTCTCGTAGCGCCGCTCCTCGACGATGCTGACGAACTCCTGGGCCTTCTGCACCGAGAGGCTGTCCAGGAAGTCCAGGTGCTTGAGCATCTCCAGCACCTCGTAGGTGCGCTCGTAGGAGGGCGGGCGGGTCTTGAAGTACAGGGTGTTCTCAATGCCGAAGGTGGCCAAAGTCAGGGCGGTTTCCTTGGGGAAATCCTTGCGGGCGATATGGTAGACGACGGTCTTCTTCTGGACCTGCTTGGGCAGCGAGTTGAGCCAGCTGACCGGGGTGTGCAGGGGCGGGATGCCCGACTCGTGGTAGATCACCTTGCTGTCCCAGGGGAAGGCCTGCAGCTGGTTGAAGCGCACCGCGTCGATCACTCCCTGGTCGAGCAGCTTCTGCTGCACCGAGGGGTCGCCCTGGTGGTCCGAGGAGTAGACGAAGGTCTGATCCTGGAAGTTGAGGGTGAACCCGATGGCCGGGATGGAGTGCAGGGTGTAGTTGAAGCTGAACTTGCCCCCGTGCATGAACACCGGCTTGCCGATGTACACGGGGCGGAAGTCGAAGAGGTTGATCAGGTAGGAGACCGGCTCTCCGGTCAGGGAGGAGTACTTTTTCAGGAAGCTCTTCATCACGGTCTTGGTCGTGTAGACCGTGACCTTGCCTTCCTCCAGGATCTTCTGCAGCGTGCCGGCGTCATGGTCCGCGTGGCAGTGGGTCAGGATGATCGAGTCAATCAGCTTGGGGTTGACGTTGGAGGCCTGCAGCCACTCGGTGGAGTTGATCGGCGGGTCGATCATGATGCCGGTGTGGTTCAGCCAGATGATGAAGCCCGAGGTGTTGGCCGTAGGGTCGAATCCGTGGCTGGGGCCCAGGCAGGTCACGCCGAACAGCGGGGGGCGGTAGGGCTCGGGGAGCCTCTGGCCGATCTGATACATCGGCTGGCATTCGAGGATCCCGGGGACCTTGGCCGCCGGCTTGCCGCCGAAGGCCAGCTCGAAGTCCACCTCGGGGGTGATGGTAATGCGCACGCTGCCCAGCGTGTAGCTGCCATCGCGGAAGTAGCCCAGGCTGAGCAGGTCGCGGAAGCGCACCCTGCCACGGAAGTAGGCCAGCTCCTTCTTCAAGTCCGGCAGGTAGGCGCCCTCGGCCTGGCCGATGTAGTCATTGCTCAGGTACAGCTCCTTGGGGCCGAACACCGCCTCCTGCAGGGCCTTGATCAGCCGCCCGGCCTGGGCCTGGGTGCAGATGACGCGCGTCTTGCGCTTGCGCAGGAAGAAGTTGTAATAGATCGGAAATTCCAAGTCGGCCAGGTTGATCCCCTTGCGCCAGTCGAACAGGGCATGAGGCAGCACGAATACCTGGGGCACCGAGTTTGGCAGCTCCATGGTGTCCTTGATCGTTTCCGGAGGAGAACCGAACTGGATGTAGCCTTCCGGGGAGTCCACCAGGAAACCCCCGCGCGGAAGCGGGGTCACCACCCCTGCCAGGCGCTTCAGCGGCTGCATGTGCTCATAACTATAGATCAGGCCGCTGCGGTTATCAACAGGAAATCGAGGAATGAAAGCGGCAGATCACCCCCGTGCGTTTGTTCTTCGCGATGAAGGATCTGCGGCTCCTGCTATGCTGGCTGTGCCTCCAAGCTGCCGGGTGCTCCTGGTTTTCCCCTGAGCTGGCCGTACGCCTACTCCTTCCGGAGCCGCCCGGGCATTGGCTGGAGGCGTTCCCGGATCTGCACTACGAGCTGGTAACGCCCGGCGCGGATGGCGCGCCCCAGTGCATCCCCTGGCCCCCGGACCGGGAGCTAAGCATTCCCAAGGAGCCGAACTGGCCGGTGCTGGCCGTGCCGCTGGTCCAGGATGGGCAGGTGCGGCTCCCGCCGGCCGGGGCGGTATGGCCGCTCGATCTTGCATCCGGGGGGCAGGAGCTCGCCTTGAGCTGGGAGGGCGGCCCGCTGGCCGAAACCCTCCTGGCCCTGCGGCGCGAACGGGTCGATGTGTCCGCGCTCAACACCGGCCGCCTGGCCCTGGAAATGCACGATCGCTTCGGGGGCGATCCGTGGAGGCTCGATCTCGTTTACCTGGCGGAAAGTCTGGCCTCGGGGCAGTTCCAGGTCACGGACATCCGGGCCCTTGCCTGCCGTGACGTTCTGCTGCCGGTGCCGGCCGGAAGGTGGTTCCTGGAGTCCCCGTTCCGGTTGCCGCAGCTCGCGGCCGAAGGCGAGGAGCTGCTCCTGCTGCAGCTCCCTTTCGGGGAGCACCGGCTGTTCCGCAGCGACGGCCTGGCCGGCTATGCCCTGTTTGTCGGGGAACGGGATGTCCTACTCTTTACTGTATCCGGCCATCAATCCGGAAACGAAGTACTCGGAGAGAACGATGAAGATCAGTAGAGGAAGGACGGACACGATCACCGCGCCCGCCATCTGGATGTTCCATTGGGCGATCTGGGAGCCCTTCAGCTCCGCCAGGATCGGCATCACCGGTTTGACCTTGGGCCCCCGGGTCAGGGCGATCGCCAGCAGGAACTCATTGTAGATCTGCACGAACACTAGAATCGCAGCCGAGATCAAACCCGGGATGGATACCGGAACCAGAATTCTGCGGTAGAACATGAACGGCTTGCAGCCGTCCAGAGCCGCCGCCTCCTGCAAAGCGGTCGGCATCTTCATGAAGAAAGTCGCCGTGATCAGCGTACCCATCGGGATGTTCAGGATGACGTAGATCAGGATCAGCCCCGCATAGGTATTCATCAATTTCAGAGTTCCAATCAGCGTCGTGATGGGGATCAAAACGATCTGATAGGGTAGGAAGGTGGCCACGACGATCCAGAAAAAAACGAGCTGCGATTGCTTGAACTCGAACATGGTCAGATAGTAGCCAGCCAGCGAGCCGAGGAACACGCATAGGAACGTGGCGGGAAGCGTGATGACGGCGCTGTTGGTCAGCCCGACTCTCAATGCCCGGAAGGCCTGGATGTAGTTCTGGAACATGATGCGTTGAGGAAGCTGAAGGAATTTCTGCGCGGCGACCTCCGTCTGCGTCTTTACGGAGGTATTCAGCATGGCATAGATGGGCAGAAGCCAGACGGCCGCCAGCACCACGAGGACGGCAATCGACGTCGCTTTGAAGCGCCTGTCCCCCATCAGCGCACCCACTTCTTGATCGCCCACTGGGAGTAGGGGATCACCATGGCCGCGGCCAAGATCAGGATCACCACGCTGGCGGCCGCGCCCATGCCGACGTTGTGTTGGCTGTAGGTCATCCGGTACATCATGTACGGCAGCACCTCGGTCTTGATACCCGGACCTCCCCCGGTCATGATCCACACTAGATCGAAAACCTTCATCGTGGTGATGGCCAGCATGGTGGTGCAGATAAGAGTTCCGTGGCCCACGTTGGGGAAGATGATCTGGAACAGAATGCGGAAATGCCCGGCGCCGTCGATGTTAGCCGCCTCCACCATGGCATCGGAAAGTCCACGAATGGCGCCCATGTAGATCACTAAGGCGAAGCCCACGTACTGCCAGAAGGCGCTGAAGATCATGCAGAAGATGGCGACGTTCGGCAGCGCGATCCAGCCGAGTTTGGCGGTATTCACCCCGAGCAGCCGCAGGAGGGAGTTGATCAGCCCGGAGCCCGGATCGTACATCCAGGCCCAGAGGGCTCCGGTGACAATGAAGGCCAGGGCCATCGGGTAAAGGAAGATCTGGCGGAACACCTTCTCGGCTCTGCGCAGCCCATGGAACAGGTAGGCCAGGATGAGTCCGAGCAAGGTCGTCGGTACGATAAAGAAAATCAGCCAGAGGAAGTTGTTCTGCACGTTGACCCAAAACCGCCGCAGCTCGAGCAGGTTGAGAAAGTTTATGATCCCGGCGAACTTCCAGGTGGCCCGCATTCCCTCCCAGATCGTAAAGGCGGATACCAGGTCCCAGAGGATCATCACGTATATGATCCCCACCGAAATCACGACGGGAGCGAGAAAAGCGATTCCGTACGCTTTGCTGTACTTCATGGGACGATCTGATTATAGAGGCAGAGGTTGGGCGATGCAACGATGCGCTTCGCCCAACCTCAAAAACCGGCTACTTCCAGAACCAATCGTTGGCGGTCTTGATGTTGTTCCGGGCTGCTGAAGCGGCGATCTCCTTGATGGCGCTGGATACATCTCCGTTGGTGAGGAACTGCGTAAGGATATCCTGCATGTCATCCCCGAAGGCGGCGGTCATCATGCCGCCATGGTAGCCATCGATCACGCCGCGCAGGCTGGCTAGGTCCTTGGCGCTGCGCTGGCGGAACGGATCGGGATACACGCTGGGGGGGACGTCTCTCACGATCGTGACGGAGCCCTTCTTCAAGTTGAAGTTCTTCTGCGCCTCGTTGGTGGTGCACATCTCGATCCAGTACTTGGCCAGCTTGGGATGCGGAGCCCCCTTGGCCAGGGGGAAGGTGTCCGCGTGGCCCATCCAGACATTCTTGGGTATCGCCGTGACACCGAAATCCTTGTTCGGCTGCATCCCGATGGCCAGGTAATAGCCCAGGATCCAGTCCCCCATCCAGTACATGGCCGCCTCGCCGCTCTTGATCAGCGCCCCCGCCTCATCCCAGCTCTTGGTGGCGTGGTAGGGGTAGATGTAGGGGATCAGGGCGGCATACCGATCCATGGACTTGCGGAAGGTTGCGTCGGTGGTGAAATTGATCTGTCCGGTGTTCGCTTTCTCGTAGAAATCGGGCCCGCCGGTGGTGAGCAGGCACATGTCGTAGAGGTAGGTGGACCAGACCTTCTCCCGGGTACCCAGGGACAGCGGCCACACATCCGGCTTGGCCGCCTTGACCTTCTTGCAGGCGGCCAGCAATTCGTCGTAGGTTTCCGGGGCCTTCACCCCGGCATCCTTGAGGATGGCGATGTTATGCCAGAGCCAGTTGGTCCGGTGGGCGTTGATGGGGACCGAATACACCTTCCCGTTGAACTTCAGGGTTTTTACCCAGACCGGGTTGATCCTGCTCTCGAACTTGGTCTTGTTCCAGATGTCGTTCACCGTGTCCAGGTATCCGGCATCGATGAACGCCTTCTGCTGGTTGCCCTGGTGATCCTGGAAGGTATCCGGTGGGTTGCCCGACTCCAGGTTGCCCATCAGCACGGCAAGCATGTTGGCCCCGCCGCCTCCGGCCACCGGGTTCTCCAGGATCTTCACCCCGGGGTTGGCCTGCTGGAAGATCTTGAACAGCTCGTCTATGGCCTCCTTTTCGCCTCCGGCCGTCCAATAGTGGAAGATGATGAACTCCTTCTCCTGCGGGAAAAGGACGGCCGCCATGCCCAGGAACAGCAGCAACGCCATTCCTGCCACGAGGATCTTTTTCATTTGTTCCCTCCTCATTTCAAAAATCTTAAAGCTGCATTGACAATGCAGCGTCACGCTCTTCCCGAAAGCCAGCGCAGAGTGTGGTGCCAAAAATCCCCGTATCCCTCCCAGGCGATGAAATCCGTCCCCCAGTGCTTAGCCAGATCGGAGGTAAAGGCCAGCGTTCGGCCCCGGCCGGATGTTCCCGCTACGATGAACGGGTCGCCGGCAATGGTAGCCAGGAGCTCGCCCTCCTTTTTGGCCTTGACCCGATTGTACCCCAAAAACATGGGCCAGGTGCGAGGCAAACCCCGGAAAATCGGGTGATCCTTCATAACGATTTCGGGCTTCACCCCCTGGGGAGTCTCGATCCGGTCGTCGGAAGGCTGAATCTCCACCGGCAGGATTTCTTCGATCACCGTCCCGTGGTATCCCGGGATGCCATTCAGCCCCTGAAAGGAGTTCCAGCCGCCGGCCATGATAAAGGACTTTCCTCTCTGGACGTATTCTTTCACCAAAGCCAGACGGTCCGGCCCCATGGGAACGACGAACATCTCGGGGTACAGGCTCACGGTATTCTTGCCGCAGTCGCTGAACACCAGCACATCGTACTTATCCAGCCGGTCTAGCCTCGAGGGGAAGGAAGTGAGGGCCACGTGGTTGGGCATGTGTTCGACCTGCAGGTCCTCGAACTTGGACATGGCTTGCATGAACCAAACTCCGAAGTCCTCGTACCCGCCCATCTGGAAAATGTCGAACCCCTTGATATTCATCTTCAGGGTGAACCACGTTTCGCCAACCAGAAGAACGCGGATTGCCGCGCGCATACCACCTCCCTATTCACTTTTTAGAAATCAACCTAGTTTTCATATGAAAGCATTGTATATTATATTCGAAGATAAGCGCGTTGTCAATTTTTTTCTAACGCAGGAGAAACTTATTGCTATTAAAAGCATCTTGACTTTCGTTCGTAACTTCGCTTTATTATTCGGTGGGTAACCTGGGGCCATGATTTTTGATATCCAGCGTTATTCAACGCACGACGGATCCGGAATTCGAACGACTATCTTCTTCAAGGGCTGCCCCCTCCGGTGCGCCTGGTGCGAAAATCCGGAAAGCCAGTCCTACGCCTCCGAGCTGCTCTACGATTCGAGGAAATGCATCCGCTGCCTAGAATGCACTAAGATTGCTCAGGACGGCCAGGTAACCCTGCGCGAGAGCCGGATCGCCATCGAGCGGGCCAGGATCACCGATCCGGATGTGTATCGAGGGGTATGCCCGGCTAATGCCCTACAGGTCGTAGGCAAGAAGTACGGCATCGAGGAGATCGCTGGAGAGATTCAGAAAGACCTGCCCTTTTACCGGAAAAGCGGAGGCGGGGTGACCTTATCCGGAGGGGAACCCTACGGACAACCGCGGCTCCTCCTGCAGCTTCTTCGCCTGTTGAAGGGGCTGAAGATCAAGGTCGCGGTGGAGACCTGCCTGCAGGCGGATTGGGAGCATATCGAAGCGAGCCTCGAATACGTCGATACCTTTTTAGCCGATGTGAAACACACCGATTCGGAAAAGTTCCAGGCCTATACCGGAGGCAACCTGCCGGTCATCCTCGAGAATCTCAAGCGCTTGGGGCGGAGCCGGCCTGAACTCGTAGCTCGGGTTCCGGTGATTCCCCGCTTCAACGACAGTGTGGAAGAAATCCGGCGCATTATCGAGTTCGCCGCCTCGCAGGCGAAGGCCAGAGAGATACACTTTCTTCCCTTCCATGTCCTGGGGGTCCATAAGTACGAGTTGATCGGCCGGCAGTATAGCTTCCTGAACGAGGTGCCCGGATGGGACGGAAGGCTGGAGCAATACGTCCACCTGGCGCAAGCCAGAGGGTTGACCGCGAATATCGGGGGTTAGCATGAAGGCAGCGAGGGTGCGAGAAGACATCTCGAAGAGGGTTCGCAGGCTGAAGGACAAGCTCCTGCATACCAAGCCCACCGTGTGCACCGAGCGAGCCAGATTCTACACCGAGGTCTATCGCCGGGAGGCAGCCAAGCCCCTGCTCGTCCGCAGGGCTCTGGCGCTGCAGGAGACCCTGCAGCGGATGAGCATCTTCATCGAGGAGGGCGAGCTCATCGTAGGCAACCAATCCTGCCGGCTGCGGGCGGCCCCCATTTTCCCCGAGTACGCCGTGGACTGGATACTGCAGGAGCTCGACGAGTTCGACAAGCGTCCGGGCGACGCTTTCTATGTCAGCCCGAAGGACAAGAAGGAACTGCGCGAGATCTGCGCCGAATGGCAGGGCAAAACCCTCGTAGAACGCGGCCTGCAGCTGATGCCCGATCAGGCGCGGGAGATCCACGAGGCCGGGATCATCCGCGCCGAAGGAAACCTGACCTCCGGGGACGGCCATCTGGCGGTCAACTTCGACCGGGTCCTCCGCATCGGTCTGGGCGGCTACCTTCAACTTGCGGCGGACCGGCGAGCGGCCCTCGACCTTGCCGACTGGGCCGATCTGAGGAAGGAGCAGTTCTACAAGGCGGTGCAGATCGCGCTCGAGGCCACTCAGTGCTTCATCGCCAGATTTCGCGACCTGGCCCTAGTGCTGAGCCAGGCAGAGAGCGATCCGGCCAGAAGGCGGGAGCTGGTGGCTATCCATGAGGTGTGCGACGCCATCACCTCCGGGCCGCCGCAGTCCTTCCACCAGGCCCTGCAGCTCGCCTATTTCATCCAGCTCATCCTGCAGATCGAAAGCAACGGGCACTCCGTTTCCCTGGGCCGAATGGACCAGTACCTGTACCCCTTCTACAGGCGGGACGTGGAGGCGGGCAAGCTGACCAAAGAAGATGCGCTGGAGCTTCTGGAGTGCACGTGGCTGAAGCTCCTTTCGATCAACAAGATCCGTCCCTGGTCCCATACCCGATATTCGGCCGGAGGCCCGCTATACCAGAACGTCACCATCGGCGGCCAGACCCCCGACGGGCGGGATGCGGTGAACGAGCTGAGCTACCTGATCCTCGATTCGGTCGGAAGGCTGCGTCTCACCCAACCCAACCTTTCGGTCCGCTACCACCGGGGGCTCAGCGACGAGTTCCTGATGAAGTGCATCGAGGTCATCGAAAAAGGCTTCGGTATGCCCGCCTTCAACAATGACGAGATCGTTATCCCCGCTTTGATCGACCTGGGGGTGGAGAAAGCGGATGCCTATGATTATTCCGCGATCGGGTGCATCGAGGTTGCCGTGCCGGGTAAATGGGGATACCGCGTCACCGGGATGAGCTTCCTGAACCTTATGCGCGTGCTGCTGGCGGCGCTGAGCAACGGCTACGACGAACGCTCCGGCCATACCTTCTGCCCTGGTACCGGATCGCTCACTGACTTCACCTCCTTCGACGAGCTCATGGAGGCCTGGAGGAAGCAGATCCGGTTCTATACCCGGGCCACGGTCCTGGTCGATACGGCGGTGGATAGCGCGCTGGAGGAGTTGGTCCCCGACATCCTCTGCTCGGCCCTGGTCGATGACTGCATCGAGCGCGGCAAGACCCTCAAGGAGGGAGGGGCGAAGTACGATTTCATCTCCGGCCTGCAGGTTGGGATCGCCAACCTGGGCAACTCGCTGGCGGCGATCAAGAAACTGGTCTTCGAAGATCGGAGGATCGCGCCGGCACAGCTCCTGCAAGCCCTCAAGACCAATTATGAAGGGCTGGAAGGGGAGAAACTGAGACAGCTCCTGCTCAACTACGCCCCAAAGTACGGCAACGACGACGATTACGTCGACCAGCTGCTGCGGGAAGCCTACACGGAGTGCATCGACGAGCTGGCGAAGCACCACAACACCCGCTACTCGCGCGGGCCGATCGGCGGGACCTACTTCGCCGGCACCTCAAGCATTTCCGCCAACGTGCCTTCGGGCGCCGCCGTAGGCGCGACTCCGGACGGACGGAAAGCCTTCACGCCTCTGGCGGAGGGCTGCTCCCCGGCCTCGGGGACGGACACCCGCGGCCCGACGGCCGTGTTCAAGTCCGTTTCCAAGCTGCCAACGGAAAAAATCCTGGGCGGCGTGCTGCTCAACCAGAAGCTGGCCCCCGCCTCGATCCAGGATGAAAGGGACAAGCGAAAGCTCGCCTCCATGCTGCGTGCCTTCTTCGACGAACTGAAAGGCTGGCACGTGCAGTACAACATCGTCTCCAGGGAGACCCTGCTGAAAGCCAAGGATGACCCGGACAGTTACCGGGACCTGGTGGTGCGGGTGGCCGGCTATTCGGCCTTCTTCACCACGCTGTCGCCGGACACCCAGGACGATATCATTGCCCGTACGGAGCACACCCTCTAAAATAGCGCCAATGGAAAAGCTGCTGTGCGGGGTGGACTTGGGAGGGACCAAGCTCTCGGTAGGTCTGGTGGAGCAGGGCGGGAGGATATTGGACAAGCTCGTAGCCTACGATCACGCCCGCAAGCACGAGGAGGAGCTGGTCCTGCAGATCCACGGACTGATCCGGCAGCTCCTCGAGCGCAACCGGACCGCGGAGAAAGACCTCCTAGGCATCGGGGTCGGTTTTGCCGGGCACCTGCGCTTCAAGGATGGTGTGGTCATCACCTCCTCCAACTTCCCCGGTATGCGCATCAAGAACTACCCCCTCCGCAAGGCCATTCAGGAGCATTTCGGCGTCCCGGTGATCGTGGACAATGACGCCAACGCCCAGGGCTACGCGGAGTTCCGTTATGGAGCCGGGGCGCCCTACGACACCATGATCTTCCTCACCCTCAGCACCGGGATCGGTGCCGGCCTGGTGCTGGACGGCAGGATCTACCGGGGCATGACCGGCACGGCCGGCGAGTTCGGCCATACCATTGTCGAGCCCGGGAGCGACCTGCTGTGCGGGTGCGGAAACCGCGGTTGCCTGTTCGCCCTGGCCGCCGGACAGTCTCTGCCCCAACTGGTAAGGAAGAAGCTCGATCAGGGAGTAAAAACCGGGCTTAACATCGACAGCATTGAAAAGGTCGACGGCCGCTTGATCAAGCAAGGCCTCGACTCCGGCGACGAGCTGGCCAAAAGGCTGGTCCTGGAATGCGCCGAATACGTGGGCATCGGCATCTACAACCTATTTCAGATCTTCAATCCTCCGGCGATCGTGCTGGGAGGCGGGCTCATCAACTGGGGTCCGCTGTACCTCGATCGCATCAAGGAGAAGTTCTACGCCCTGGTCAGAGACATGCTTTTCGACCCGATCGATATCGCCCTTTCACGGCTTGGCTCGGATGCCGGGCTGATCGGAGCCGCGGCCCTGCTTCTGGAGCAGGCATGAACCGGCGGCAGCGAAAAATCATCGATCACCTGAGCAGAGGCGGGAAGACCGCGGTCAGCGACCTGGCCAGGCAGTTCAGCGTATCGGCGGTGACCATCCGCCAGGACCTGAACTACCTGGAAGGGGAAGGCTTCCTCAAACGGGTGCACGGAGGGGCCGCCTTGCGGGATGCGGACGACATCTCCAAGCGCATGGTGGCCAACTACGACCAGAAGCTGGCCATCGCCAGCAAGGCCGCCGGCTTTGTGGCGGAAAACGACACTATCCTGATCGAGTCCGGATCGACCAACGCCATACTGGTGAAAGAGCTGGGCAAAAGGGAAAACATCAACATCATTACGACCAACGTATTCATAGCCCGGGAGCTGAGGAAAAACGCCCACGCCAACATCATCCTCCTCGGGGGCTACTACCAGCACGAAAGCGAAAGCCTGGTCGGAAGCCTCACCAAGCTCTGCCTGGAAAACATCAACTTCAGCAAGGCCTTCATCGGAGTGGACGGCTTCACGAGCGAGAGCGGATTCACCAGCAGCAACATGCTGCGAGCCGAGATTTCGGGTGCGATCGCCAAGAAAAGCAAAGAGGTTTTCGTGCTCACCGACTCGAGCAAGTTCGGGAGGGTGCACCTGGCCAGCCTGTTTCGCCCCGAGGACATCACCCACCTTATCACGGACAGCGGCATTCCCGAGAAGGACAGGCGGTATCTGGAGGAGCGGGGGGTCAAGGTCATCATCGTATAGCGGGGGGCTGGAGATGATCGGCGAAAGAATCGGAAAAATCGACGGAAGGGTCAAGATCGCCGCCGGCCTGTTCTGGGCGGATTACGGCGAGCTTGGGGCCCAGGTGCGGGAGCTTACCGCCGCCGGCGTAGACTGGATCCACCTGGAGATGCGCGACGGAGTGTACATGGGCTTTTCCGCGCCCCGGGGAGGCATCGATATCCTTCAGGGGATCCGGCCCCACACAGATCTACCGATCGAGGTGCAGATCCAGATGATGCGGCCGGATCATGAGCTGTTCCGCCAGCTCAAAGACAGCGGGGCCGACCTGATTTCGCTCCCGATCGAGACCTCAGGCGAAATGCTCATCCAGAACATCACCTACATCAAGGAAACCCTGGAGCTGAAAGCGGGCGTGTGGGCTTGGCAGGGCTGCCCGCTCGCCTTCTTCGAGCAGTACCTAGCCATCGCCGACATCATCGAATACGAAAGCAGGGCCCCGTTCTGGAAGCCGCCTAAGGCCGGGAAAAGCCCTCACACCATCGACCCGATCATGGTGACGAACATCCGTACCCTGCACCGCATGCTGGTCGAGCGGGACCTCGACCGTAGCGTGGAGCTGATGGAGGACGGGGGGCTGAACGAGGACAACGTGGCCCAGTTCGTCGACGCCGGCATGACCGTAGGGGAGTTCTCTTCCCCGCTGTTCAAGGGTCCGGCCGGCAGGCACAAGGCCGGCATGGGGGAGATCACCGGCGCGGTCCGGCGCCTGCGAGCCGCTCTGGATGAAGCGCGCCAGGACCGGCTTGGAATTCAGTCGTGAAAGCGATCGGCATCGGGCTCCTGGGCTACGGGGCCAGCGGCAGGATCCATACTCTGGGCTACAGGGAACTTTCTCTGCTGTACCCGGGCCGGCTCCCCGAAATCCGGCTGGCCGGGGTCTGCACCCGAACTCCGGATTCGGCCAGGGCCGCCGCCCAACAAGGGGGGTTTTCCGTCTGGTATTCGGAGCCCTCTGCGTTGATCCGGGACCCTGCCGTCGAGGTGATTGACTGCTCGCTGCCCAACTACCTGCATCGGGAAATGCTTCTTTCGGCGTTCGCGGCGGGCAAGCACGTCTATTGCGAGAAACCCCTGGCCCTCGATGGGGCCGAGGCTCGCCAGCTCGTCCAGGCGGCAGGCCGGGCAGGGGTCAAGGTCGGGCTCACCTTCAACTTCCGCTTCATCCCCGCGCTCATGCGGGCCAGGCAGCTGATCGCCCAGGGCGCTCTCGGCGGGATCTACAGCTTTCATGCCGAGTATCTGCATACCGGATACCAGAACCCTGAACGCCCCATGAGCTGGCGCCTGCGCAAGGACCAAGCCGGAGGCGGAGCGCTGGTCGATCTGGGCTCGCACCTGATCGATCTCATCCGCTACCTGTTGGGGGAGTTCAAGGCGGTCCGCGCGCTCCTGCAAACCTTCATCCGCGAGCGGCCCGTAGCCCAGGGCTCCCGGGAAAAGGAGCCGGTCACCGTGGAGGACGCGGCCTGGCTCCAGGCGAGGCTGGCGAGCGGCGCAATCGGCACCATTGAGGTCACGCGCTTCGCTACCGGAGCCCTGGACGATCTCAATATCGAAATCTACGGAGAAAAGGGAGCTTTAAGGTTCAAGCTCATGGACGCCAACTGGCTGTATTGGTTCGACGCCACCCGCTCGGCCGGGCCGCTGGGAGGCGAGCAGGGCTGGACGCGCCTGGAGACGGTCCAACATTATCCCGGCGCCGCTCTGCCTCCGCCCCGTTCCTTTCTGGGCTGGACCCGGACCCACGCCGAGAACCAGTTTCAGTTTCTGCGCTCCCTGATGGAAGGCACGAAAGTCGAGCCGGACATCAGCGATGGGCTGCGCACCCAACTGGTCATGGAGGCGGCGTACCGCTCCGCCGAAGCGGGCGATTGGGCTCCCGTCCAACAGGAGTGAATCACCCCGGCAGTCGATCCCTGATGTGCTCTGCCACACGCAGAGCTTGGGCCACGATGGTCAGGGCGGGATTTACCGCTCCCGAGCTCGGGAAGAAGCTGGCATCCACCACATAGAGGTTCGACAGGTCGAAGGCCCGGCACCAGGTGTCCAAAACCGCCGAGCCGGGATCGTTTCCGAAGCGGATGGTGCCGCACTGATGCTGAATCGCCTCGATGCCCCTCCGGTCGGCGATGCAGATGGGGTAGCCGGCCCTGCGCATCATCGCTTTGGCCTCGCGCACCAGTTGCCGGTGCGCCCGCCAGTTGGTGGGGCGGCGGATGAGACGAATCCTGCCCTCCTCATCCACTTCCACCCGGTTGTCCGGATCAGGCAGGTCCTCGCTCATGACCCAGAGGTCCATGCTGCGCTCGGCGATGGCCTTGCTGAAGAACCTCAGCAGCCAGCTGCGCCTGCTCTTGAGCATCTCCGGTTTGACCTTGCCCCGCAACTGGATGTTGCCCAGGGGTTTGCCGGTTGCGGATCCGCCATGATAATAATCATTTACAGCCAGGGTCTTCTGGAAATTGCTGGGGTTCTTTTTCCAGGGGTGAAAAGCAAGCAGGACCGTGTAGTGGTGTGACATGAAGTTGCGTCCGACCAGACCGCTGGAGTTGGCCAGCCCCTTCGGGTGCCGGCCATTTTTCGATCTCAAAAGCAGGGCGGCGGAGTTCACCGCCCCCGCTGCCAGGATAAACAGGCTCCCGGACACCAGCACCTCTCTGCCTTCGCGCACAACACGCGCTTGCGCGACGCTTCCCCCATCCTCGGTGGTTTCCAGGCGGACGACCAAGGCGTTCGTCCAAAGGCTCACATTGCGCGTCTTTTTCAGCAATATGGGCCGCAGCAGGCGATTCTCCGCGTCGCCCTTGGCTCGCACCATGCAGGGAAAACCATCGCACGGGCTTCCCTTCTGGCAGCGTCCCCCGGGGCCCTGGTCGATCGCCAGCGGCAGGTGGAAAGGGTGCAGACCCTGCTCCCTGAGCCTGCCCGCCAGCTTTTCGATCAATGGCTCGTGGGGGATAGGCGGGAAGGGGTACTCTCCGCGCGGCGGCTCGGTGGTGTCTTCGCCTTTCTTCCCGTGGACTTCCAAAAGCGCTTCAGCCCGCTGGTAATAAGGCTCCAGCTCGGCATATGGGAACGGCCAGGCAATGGTCCTTCCACCCTCATGGGCTCGGGAGGAGAAGTCCTGCTCCCGCAGGCGGAAGGCCGCCCCGCCGAATACCTTCGAGTTGCCTCCAACGTAGTAATAGATCCTCGGATGAAAAGGCCTGTCCCTTTGATCATACCAGGTGTCTTTTGAATCGTAGCGCTTCTTGAGCGCGACCTCGGCCACGTCCCAATTTGCTTTCTCCTGTTTCAGGAAGCCCCCTCTCTCCAGAATGAGGATCGAGAGCCTGGTATCTTTCAAGACGTGAGCGACTGTGGCCCCTCCTAACCCCGAGCCGATGATCACGACATCAAAGATGTGCTTTTCTTCCATGTACGAAAGATTTACTCCCCCAGCACCTGGACGTGGACCTGGCGCTCGCGCGGGCGGTTGTCGTGGTCGATGAGCACGACCTGCTGCCAGGTGCCCAGCAATACGGCCCCGTCCGAAACCGGAAGGGTGATGCCCGGCCCCATGAGGGTGGCCCGCAGGTGGGAAAAGCCGTTGTCGTCCCCCCAGGTGGCGGAATGGCGGCTGTGCAGGCTGCGCGAAACCAGGCGCTCCAGAAGTTCCCGCAGGTCCTCGACCAGGGCCGGGTCGTACTCGATCGTCGACACCGAGGCCGTGGACCCGAGGGCGGTGACGTTCACCAGGCCCTGCCTGATCCCCGAGCGGGTCACGATCCGCTGTACCGCTTCGGAGATGTCCCGCACCTCCGAAAACCCCTGGCTGCGGACCGTGAAGGTTTCTCCGTGCACCATGTTCACCCTCCCAAGCGCAGGAAGCGGGCCCGGGTCAGCGGCTCCGCGCCTCGCTCCGTGACCAGCAGGTCGTTTTCCAGCCTCACTCCGCCGGCCTCCGGATGGTAGGCTCCGGGCTCGATGGTCAGCACCATCCCCGGCCGCAGGGCATTCGGCCGGCCGGCGGCCGGCCCGGAGGGGCGCGGCGGGCGCAGCATCGGCGCCTCATGCGCCTCCAGGCCGATGCCGTGGCCCAGCCCGTGCGGCATGGGGTAGCCCCGGCCGGCCAGGAAGCGGTCGACGCTGGCGCCGATCTGCTCCGGGTCCGCCCCGGGCTTCACCAGGGACAGGCCCAGCTCGTAAGCCTCGGCCACCGCCTCGGACATCTGCCGCTGCTGCCGGCTCAACGGGGCGCGGAGGGCGGTGAGCGTGACGTCGCTGCGGTAGCCCTCCCAGCAAACGCCGAAGTCCAGGATCGATAGGCCGCGAGCCCCGAAGCTGCCGGCGGTGTATGGGGGAAAGGCGTGGATGGCGAAGCTGCGCCCCGGCCCGGCGGCCAGCGTGTCGAAGGACATGCCCTCGGCCCCCCGCGCGCGGGCCTGAGCCTCCAGGTACAGGGCCAGCTCGGTCTCGCTGGCCTCCCCGCGCTGGGCCAGCAGGGCTTCCAGCTCATCGACAAGAGCGTTGCTGATACTGCAGGCCTGCCTCAGCGCCTCCAACTCGCCGGTGTCCTTCACCGAGCGCAGCTCGGCCAGCTCCTCATCGATGCCCTCCCTCCGGCACAGAAGCTCGGTCCGTGGCAGGGCCTGGCCCAGCTCCTGGACCAGCGGGAAGGGGAAGGCCCCTGAAAGCTCGGCCCGGCGGATGCCGCGCTCGCTCAACAGCTCTTTCAGGGTGCGGTATACGGAGCGGTCAAACCGCCCGTAGGGCAGGAGCTCCTCCACCTGGGCCCGGCGCTCGGCCAGGGGCAGGTCCCAGGCCACCAGCAGCGCCTCGGCCGTGCAGGACAGGAGCAGCAGTGCGTCCATGGGGTGGCCGGTCAGGTAGCGCAGGGAAGCGTTGCGCAGGCCCTCGAAGTCGGCCAGCACGGCGGCCTCCAGGTCCCGCTCGCGCAGCCAGGAGGCCAGCCGAGCCCGGCGGGCGCGCAGCGCTTCCGCCGGCCCGCGGTCTACGGAGTGTTCAGGGCTGGACAACGAGGTTCACCAGCCGGTCGGGGACTGCGACCACTTTGAGCGGCTTCTTGCCCCCCAGAAGCTCCCGGATGCGGGGATGGGCCAGGGCCTGGTCTTCCAGCTCCTTGGCTGAAAGCCCGGCGGGCAATTGGAGGCGGGCCCGGATCTTGCCGTTGATCTGAAACACGATCTCCCGGCTCTCCTCGAGGGCGAGCGCCTCATCCCAGCGCGGGTAGGGCTGATAGGCCACCGAGGGCTTCTCGCCCATCTTGGTCCACAGCTCCTCGGCCAGGTGGGGGGCGTAGGGCGCCAGAATCAGCGTAAAAGGCTTCCACAGCTCGAGGTACAGCTTTTCCTCCTTGGCCAGCTCGGTGACGAAGATCATCATCTGGGCGATGGCCGTGTTGAACTGCAGGGTGCGGGTATCCTCGCCCACCTTCTTGATCGTGCGGTGCAGCAGGCGCCGGAGCCCGGAGGGGGGCTCGCCGCCGGCCGGCGGCAGCTCCGACAGCCGCCAGATCCGGTCCAGGAAGCGCTTGACGCCGGCGATGCCCTGGGTCGACCAGGGCTTGGAGACCTCCAGCGGGCCCATGAACATCTCGTACATGCGTATGGCGTCGGCCCCGTAGTCGCGTATCAGATCGTCGGGGTTGATCACGTTGCCCAGGCTCTTGGACATCTTCACCCCGCCCTCGCCGAGGATCATGCCCTGGTTGACCAAGCGCATGAACGGCTCATCGCTGCCCACCACTCCCAGGTCGTAGATCACCTTGTGCCAGAAGCGGGCGTACAGCAGGTGCAGCACCGCGTGCTCCGCGCCTCCGACGTACAGGTCCACCGGCATCCAGTAGTCGATCTTCTCGCGCGCGGCCAGGGCCCGATCGTTGGCCGGGTCCAGATAGCGCAGGTAGTACCAGCAGGAGCCGGCCCACTGGGGCATGGTGTTGGTCTCCCGCTTCGCCGCCTCGCCGCACTTGGGGCAGCGCGTGTTCACCCAATCCGTAATGGCCGCCAGCGGCGACTCCCCCGTGCCCGTGGGCTGGTAGCTCTTCACCTCGGGCAGCAGCAGGGGCAGCTCCTCATAGGGAACCGGCACGATGCCGCACCGCGGGCAGTGGATCAGGGGGATTGGCTCGCCCCAGTAGCGCTGCCGGGAGAACACCCAGTCGCGAAGCTTGTAGTTCACCGCCTTGCGCCCGAGCCCGCGGCTCTCCAGCCAGGCGGTGATCCGGCTCTTGAACTCCGCCGTCTGAAGGCCGTTGAACTCGCCCGAGTTGACGGCCAGCCCTTCCGCCGCGTCGGCTTCGCCCAGCGGATACTCGCTGCCGTCCCGGGAGACGACCTGCACGATGGGCAGGGCGAACTTCTTGGCGAACTCGAAGTCCCGCTGGTCGTGGGCCGGCACGGCCATGATCGCCCCGGTTCCGTAGGAGATCAGGATGTAGTCCGAGACCCACACGGGGATCTTCTCGCCGTTCACCGGGTTGACGGCGTAGCCGCCGGTGAACACCCCGGTCTTCTCCTTGGCCAGATCCGTGCGCTCCAGGTCGCTTTTCTGGCGCGCCTGGCGCACGTAGCGTTCCACCTCGGAGCGCCTGGCCGCGGTGGTCAGCCGCGCCACCAGGGGGTGCTCCGGGGCCAGGACCATGTAGGTGGCCCCGAACAGGGTGTCCGGGCGGGTGGTGAACACCTCGATGGAACCCTCCCCGTCGGCCAGCGGGAACTGGACGTTGGCCCCCTCGCTGCGGCCGATCCAGTTGCGCTGCATCAGCTTCAGTGAATCCGACCAGTCCAGCTTGTCCAGATCGGTGAGCAGGCGTTCGGCGTAGGAGGTGATGCGCATCAGCCACTGGCGCATGTCCCTGCGCTCCACCGGGGTGCCGCAGCGCTCGCAGGCCCCGTCCCTTACCTCCTCGTTGGCCAGACCGGTCTTGCACGAGGGGCAGAAATTGATCGGCACCACCGCTTCGTAGGCCAGCCCCTTTTCCCAGCACTTCAGGAAGATCCACTGGGTCCACTTGTAGTACCGCGGGTCGTGGGTGGAGATCTCCCGGTCCCAATCGTAGGAGAAACCCAGAGCCTTGATCTGGGTCCGAAAGAGGGCGATGTTCTTTTCGGTGGATACGCGCGGGTGCGTCCCGGTCTTGATGGCGTAGTTTTCCGCCGGCAGCCCAAGGGAATCGAAGCCCATCGGGTGCAGCACGTGATAGCCGTTCATCCGTAGATAGCGGCAGTAGATGTCGGTGGCCGTGTAGCCCTCCAGATGCCCCACGTGCAGCCCTTCGGAAGAGGGGTACGGGAACATATCCAAAACGTAGACCCGGCGCTCTTCCGGAACCCCGGGGTCTTCGGTCACCCGGAACGTCCTGTGCTCCTCCCAGTAGGCCTGCCATTTCTTCTCGATGCGGGAAAAGGGGAGCTTGCTCATTCCCGGAATCATACAGATTTGCCCCTCTAGCGTCAACGCGCGCCGTTTCCCCGCCGTAGTTGCATCCGAGTCGCTGGAGCATATACTTGAGAAAAAGAAGGCCGGTACGCATGCCCGGGCGAGCGCTCCAACCAGTGACTGCCGCGGTCTGCGGCGCAGGCGTCCGAGGCTACTGCGTATATGGACACTACGCGCGCAAGCATCCGGACAGGCTGCGCTTTACGGCGGTGGCCGAACCAAACGATGCACGTCGGCGACGGTTCCAAAGGGCCTACGGCATACCGGATGAGAGGGCCTTCCGCTGCTGGGAGGAGATGCTCTCCCGGGAAAGGCTGTGCCAGGCCGCCCTGGTATGCACCCCCGATGCCTTACACTACGCGCCCGCACGCATCGCCCTCGAGCTGGGCTATCATCTGCTGTTGGAAAAGCCGATCTCGCCTGTCCTCGAGGAGTGCCAGGAACTCGCGGTCTATCCCGTGGCTTCCGGCCAGCTCGTATTGATCGCCCATGTACTGCGCTTCACCCCGTTCTGGAGGAAAGTAAAGGAGGCGGTCGACTCGGGCCGGATCGGGCAGCCGATTCATATCAATCTGTCGGAGAACCTCTCCTTCTGGCATTTAGGGCACTCCTACGTGCGCGGCAACTACGGGGCGGGCGCGCGATCCTCACCCATGATCCTGGCCAAAGCCTGCCCCTCTCCCTCTTGATCCGGGCCGGCGTCGGCGCCTCCATCCATACGCCATGGCTGATCCGGGCGCTATTCCTCGTCATCAGACCCATGGCCATCAGCGAGGACCTTACCGTGGAGGGCAAGATGCGCGCTTTGCGTGAAGGGCCCTACGGACGCTGCATTTTCCGCTGTGGAAATGACGTGGTGGATCACCAAGTCGTTACTTTCCGCTTCCCCTCCGGCGCCACAGCTACGCTGACCGTGCACGGGTTTTCCGAATTTGAAGGGCGCGAGCTGCGCCTGACGGACCATCGCCGGCTTCACACCGAGCTTCTGTTCCGCCATGGGGTTTCACCTAGCGGGCACGGTGGAGGCGATTGGGGAATGTTCGACACGTTCACCGCGGTTCTGCGCGGGAAGCGCACCTACGAAGAGGCGAACATCAGCAGCATCGCCGATGCCATGGAATCCCACTTCATGGCCTTCGCCGCGGAACGAGCTCGACTGAGCGGCCGAGCGGCGCCGCTGGAACTATTCCGGCGGAAATCCCTTGACGCCGATCTAGGTTGAGGGCACAATGCATATATAATAGAATTTCTTATGATTATGCATCCTATCAGCCGATGATGCAGCCCTGAACCTGCACCTGATAGACGGGTGAAGGCAACGGATCGATCCTCAGAGGAGGTCCGATTGCGCAGCCTGGGTCTATGCATCGGCGCTTCTTCCCTAAGTGGCGCAATCCTGGAACAGCACGACGGCAGCATCTTCCTGCTGAACGGTTTTTCCCAAAGCCACGAGGGCAACCCCAGACAGCTCTTGCGTGAGACCATAGCCGGTCTCGGACAAATCGACCGGATCGCCCTGACGGGCAGAAAATTCAAGGAGCTCGTGAACCTCCCGACCATCACCGAACCGGAAGCAGTGGAACTGGCCGCCCAAAACGTCGCCGAACGGCATGGCATCGAGGCCATCGTTAGCGCGGGAGGCGAGACTTTTCTCATGTACCGCCTGAACCGGAAAGGGCAGATAGCTGGGGTACACTCCGGCAACAAGTGCGCTTCGGGAACCGGGGAGTTCTTCCTGCAGCAGATCAGGCGGATGGACCTCGACATCGAGGGCGCGATCCGAAACGCGCGAGGTTCTGCTTCCTACCGGGTTTCCGGGCGCTGCTCCGTGTTCTGCAAGAGCGATTGCACCCACGCCCTGAACCGGGGCGAGCCGATCAGCCACATCTGCGCCGGCTTGTGCGAAATGATGGCCGAAAAAGTTCTCGAACTGACCTCCAGCAAGGACATCAAGAGAATCATGCTGATCGGAGGCACGACGCGAAACCAGGTCATGGTGGAGAACCTGCGCCGCAAGCTGGACCGGGTCGTTGTCCCCGTCGAGGCGACCTTCTTCGAGGCTATGGGTGCCGCCCTTTGGGCCCTGCGGCAAAGCTCGGCGGCTCTATCGCCGAGTCTCGACCGGCTTTTCAAGGAGCAGGCGTCTTCCTTCAGCTTCCTTCCCGCGCTCTCGGAATCCAGGGATCTGGTCGAGTTCCACGAGATGAGTAACGGCCGCGCGCAGGATGGGGACGCATGTATAGTAGGGCTGGACGTAGGATCTACGACCACCAAGGCGGTGGTCCTACGATGCGCCGACCTGGCGATCCTCGCTTCGGTCTACCTGCGGACGAACGGCGACCCCGTAGCCGCAGCAAAACAATGCTACGCCGCCTTGGACAGCCAGCTCGCCGCGCAGGCCAGCATCATCGGCCTGGGAGTGACCGGTTCGGGGCGCCAGATCGCCGGTTTGCACGCACTCACGCTGGGGATCATAAACGAAATCATCGCTCATGCCACCGCAGCGGTGCATTTCGATAAGGAAGTAGACACGATTTTCGAAATCGGGGGGCAGGACGCGAAATACACCTACATCACCAGCGGCGTCCCCTCCGACTACGCCATGAACGAAGCCTGTTCGGCGGGCACCGGATCCTTCCTGGAGGAGGCAGCTCGCGAGAGCTTCAACCTGGATTACCGCCAAATCGAGGGTTACGCCCTAGAAGGAAGCAGACCGCCCAATTTCAACGATCAGTGCGCCGCTTTTATCAACAGCGACATCAAGACCGCCCTTCACGAGGGCATCGGCACCGAGGATATCATGGGCGGGCTGGTATACTCGATCTGCGCCAACTATCTCAACAAGGTCAAAGGAGCCCGACCGTTCGGGCAGAAGATCTTCATGCAGGGAGGCGTCTGCTACAACAAGGCCGTGCCTATCGCCATGGCCTCGCTGTTGAACCGTACGATCATCGTCCCTCCCAACCCGGGGCTCATGGGGGCCTTCGGCGTGGCGCTGGAGATCAAGAACCGCCTGGAGCTGGGACTGATGAAGGAGCAGGCGTTCCGGCTGAAGGACCTAGCCGAAAGAGAAGTCAAGCAGATCAAACGCTTCACCTGCGGCGGCGGAAGGGAACGTTGTGACCGCAAGTGCGAGGTGCGCCTGATTCAGGTCGGGGGGGAGAAGCACCCCTTCGGCGGCTCCTGCAACCGTTATTACAACCTGCGCGTCAGGGAGAGTTACGACGCCGAGGCGTTGAACCTGGTCAAGCTCGGCCAGAAGCTCGCTTTCGAGAAATACTGCCGGCTCGAGCCTGCCACCCGGAATCCGCCTACCATCGGCCTCAGCAAATCATTCTTGATGAACTCTTATTATCCTCTGTTCTACAACTTCTTCACTCACTTGGGCTTGAAGGTGATCCTGTCAAGAACCGTCAAACAGTGGGGAATAGACAAGAAATGTTCTTCGTTCTGCTACCCATTCGAGATTTCCCATGGTCTCTATGCGAACCTGCTGGAGCAGGACCTCGATTACCTGTTCGTCCCGCACATCCTCGAGATCGAAGGCAAGGGCGAAGCCATCTACAAGAACTGCATCTTCGTCCAAGGCGAGGCCTACATCCTTCAGGAGACTTTCGGAACGAAAACCCGAACGCTCGCCCCTCTGCTTTGGTTCCGCAATGGAATCGAAGCGGAAAAGCGGAAGTTCATCGATCTTGCCAAAGGGCTGGGTTTCAGCAGGCAGCGGGCCGTCTATGCGTTCGATTATGCCTGCCGCATGCAGAGCGAGTACGTCGCAGAAGGCAAGAGGATCGGAGAAAGGTTCCTGGGCGAATTAGGACCGGATGAGATCGGGATCGTCTTGTTCGGCAGGTGCTACAATGCCTACGCCGATGAGGCGAACATGGGCATCCCCCACAAGTTCGCCTCCAGAGGGGTGAAGATCATCCCCTACGATTTCCTTCCCCTGGACGACGAGTCCGTGGATAGCAGCATGTACTGGGGTCAGGGAAGAAGAATCCTCGCGGGCGCGCGCTTCGTCAAGGATCATCCGAACCTGTTTGCTACCTACATTACCAACTTCAGCTGCGGGCCCGATTCCTTCCTCATCGGCTATTTCCGCGACATCATGGGCCATAAGCCCTCCCTGACTTTGGAGCTGGACAGCCATACCGCGGACACCGGTCTCAACACCCGGGTCGAAGCCATGCTGGATATCGTGCGCCGCTACCGGGAGCTGGAAAAGCGAAACCAGTTCCCTGAGGCGCGAAGCACGGGGTTTAGACCCGCATCGCTTCGAATGGAGGGCAAAACACTGATTGTGCTGTCTTCCGAAGGCCGAAGATCCGCGATCACGGATCCCAATGTGAAGGTGCTCCTCCCTTCCATGGGTGAGCTGAACGTGGCAATCCTGGCCGCAGTGCTCAGGAGGATCGGAATCCATGCCCGGCCTTTGCCGGTACCCGATTTCGAGAGCCTGAAGACCGGAAGAAAGTGCAGTTCCTGCAAGGAATGCCTGCCCCTGCAGCTGACCATAGGCACCTTTCTCAACCGGCTCCCCCCGGAGAGACCTGCGGAAGAGGTAACGGTCTTCTTCATGCCCGGCTCTTCCGGCCCCTGCCGCTTCGGCCAGTACCACGTCTACATGAGACAATTGCTGGAAAAGCTGGAGATCGAGAACGTCGCCGTCCTTTCTCTTAACGCCGCGAGCGGCTACAGCGAAATCTCGTCCGTGTTCAAGACCACGGACATCTTCTGGCAGGCTCTCGTTTTTTCCGGCCTGATGGAAGACGCGCGCAGCGCGCTGCGCGTGCTGGCTCTCGATGCGACCAGCGCCTTGCAGATCCATGAGCAGCAATGGGATCGGTTCATCCGCTGGATCGAAGGCGGGCCAAAGAAGGAAGCTGCCAGCCTGGTTCGAAGCATCTCCGAAGAGCTGCGCAAAATACCGCTGAGATATCCGGCATCCGAAGCCAAGTACGTTCTGCTGGTCGGCGAGATCTACGTCCGCGCCGACCATTTCTGCCAGCGCGATGTCATTCGCTATCTGGAATCCCAGGGCTTCATCGTTCGAGTGGTCCCGACCGCTGAATGGATCGCCTTTCTATCTTATTTGTTCAAACTGAAACCGTACGGGTTCAGGATGCGTTGGGATAAGAAGCTCAGGATCAGCCTGGTGCTATCAGTCATGAACCAGCTGGAGAAGCGGATCAAGCAGGCCTTCAGCGAATCGGGCCTGTACAGCTTTGAAATGATCGACATCGCGGAAACGATCCGTTATTCCAAGTACGTCATGAGCGAGCACCTGTACAGCGAAGCCCTTACGACCGTCGGGCTGGCGCTGAGGGAAATCCTGCACAATGCCTGCGGCGTCGTGTCCATCGGGCCCTTCGGCTGCATGCCATCCCGACTGTCCGAAGCTCTACTGACCACGAAAATGTCCGTCAGCGCGCTCGGAAAGATGAAAAGTCTGGATGACCGCATCGCCCAGCAAGCGGAGGACCTTCCCTTCCTGGCCATCGAAACCGACGGGAACCCCTTCCCTCAGCTCATCCAGGCGCGCCTGGAATCCTTCTGCCTGCAGGCCAACCGGATCCATTCCTTGATGAGGCAAATATGAACCCTAGACTCGCGGTAGAAGAAAACAATACTATATTCAATCAAAGATTTCTGTAATAATGGTCCCCTGCGTGGAGCCGCGGGCTGCCCGCGGGAAATCCAAATCCAAGGAGTTATCCATGGCCAAGATCAATTTCGGCGGCACGATCGAAGAGGTGATCACGCGGGAGGAGTTCCCGCTCCAGAAGGCCCGGGAGGTGCTGAAGAACGAGACCATCGTGGTCCTGGGCTACGGGGTTCAGGGCCCTGCTCAGTCGCTGAACATGCGCGACAACGGCTTCCAGGTGATCGTGGGCCAGTCGCCCAAGTTCAAGCGCGAATGGGACAAGGCGGTGAAGGACGGCTGGGTCCCGGGCCAGACCCTGTTCGACATCGAGGAGGCGGCGAAAAAGGGCACGATCATCCAGTACCTGGTCTCCGATGCCGGCCAGAAGGCCATGTGGCCGGTGGTGAAGGGCTGCCTGGACCCGGGCGACGCCCTGTACTTCTCCCACGGCTTCTCGGTCGTCTACAAGGAGCAGACCGGGGTGATCCCGCCCAAGGAGGTCGACGTCATCCTGGTGGCGCCCAAGGGCTCAGGGGCCAGCGTGCGGGCCAACTACCTGGCCGGCAGCGGCATCAACGCCAGCTACGCCGTGTTCCAGGACGCCACCGGACGGGCCCGCGAGCGGACCCTGGCCGTGGGCATCGCCATCGGCTCCGGGTACCTGTTCCCGACCACCTTCGAGCAGGAGGTATACAGCGACCTGACCGGCGAGCGTGGGGTGCTCCTGGGGGCCCTGGCCGGGATCATGGAGGCCCAATACCAGGTGCTGCGCGAGCACGGGCACAGCCCCAGCGAGGCCTTCAACGAGACCGTCGAGGAGCTGACCCAGAGCCTGATCCGCCTGGTGGCGGAGAACGGCATGGACTGGATGTACTCCAACTGCAGCACCACCGCCCAGCGCGGCGCCCTGGACTGGCTGCCCCGCTTCAAGGCCGCCACCCTGCCGGTGTTCCGCAAGCTGTACAAGTCGGTCCTTTCGGGCAAAGAGACGGCGATCGTGCTCAAGGCCAACAGCGCTCCCGACTACCAGGAGAAGCTCAGCGCCGAGCTGAAGGCCATGCGCGAATCGGAGATGTGGCAGGCAGGAGCGGCGGTGCGCTCCCTGCGCCCCGAGAACTGGAAGAGGTAGGAAACCCGCTTCAGCCCCGCGGCCGGTTTAGATCATCTCCAGCACCGGCACGACGAAGGCGCGCAGGCCTACATAGGGAAACTCGTTCTGCAATGCCCGGACCCGCTCCAGGATCTGCCCCTGCTGCTCGGCCGGGATCACGGCGAGCAGCACATTGTTGAGGGCCGGCCAGACCGCATCGCCCAGGTGGGGGCCGTTGGCGCCGACCCCGCTGGCGTCGTGCCAGCGGGTGTACCGGTCCAGGTGGCAGGCCTGCAGGGCGCCGAGCACCTCCTCGTCGATGGCCCGGTCGTAGATCAGGTAGACCGCCACCTTATCCATCGAGCGCCTCCTCCAGCTCGGCCTCGGCCGCCTTGCGGCGCAGGACGATCCGCTTGGCCCGCCTGGCTTCGAACAGGTGATACAGCACCGGGACGAAGAACAGGGTGAAAAAGGTGGAGACGGAAAGGCCGCCGATCACGGTCAGGCCCAGCCCTCGGTTCAACTCCGAACCGGAACCTTGCAGCACCGCCATCGGGACCAGGCCCAGGATCGTGGTCAGCACGGTCATCAGGATCGGACGCAGCCGGGTCCGGCCCGCGGCCAGCACCGCCCGGTCGAGCTCGTAGTCTCTCTTGCGCAGCATGTTGGTATAGTCCACCAGGATGATCCCGTTGTTCACGACGATGCCCACCAGCACTAGCACTCCAATGCCGGAGAAGGCGCTGAAGATGGCGCCGGTCGCGAGGTGGATCCAGATCACCCCGACGAAGGTGGTGGGCAGGGTGAACAGGATGATGAAGGGATCGCGGAAGGACTCGAACTGGGCGGCCATGATGAAGTAGACCAGGATGATGGACAGGGCCAGCACCAGCACCAGGTCCCTGATGGTCTTTTGGATGTCCTCCCAGGTGCCGCCGTAGATGATGGTGAAGCCCTCGGGGATGGCCAGCTTGTCCACCCCGGCCTTGATCCGGGCCACGGCGGAGCGCACGTCGCCCAGCACCTGGGCGTTGATGTTGATCACCCGCTGCTGGTTGTCCCGCTCGATGTTCACCGGCCCGTAGCCCTTGTCCACCGCCAGCAGATCGGAAAGGGGAATGTTGACCCCCAGGGGTGTGGCTATAGACAGCCGATCGATGTCCCGGCTGGAAACACGATCCTCCGGGCGGAAGCGGACCCGCACGTCCACCTCATCCCCTTGCACGAGCATCTTGGCCACGCTCTCCCCGCCGAAGGCGCGCTTGATCGTGGTGCCCAGCTGGGCGGCGGTCAGCCCGTACTGGGCGGCCCGGTTGCGGTCCACGCGGATGCGATACTCGGGAAGCCCTTCCTCCCGGCTGATCTGGGCGTCCACCACCGTGTTCACGGAGTCCATCACCTTCTTGACTTTCTCCGCCAGCGCCTTCCCCTGCTCCAAGTCGTACCCGCGCACCGAGATGGTGAGCCCCCCGGTCATCCCGCTGCTCATCGGGCCGAAGCCGCTGTAAAAGCGCACGGTCGTCCCGGGCACCTTGGCCAGCAGCGGCCGAAGGGCCGCGGTGATCTGCTGGTCCGAGCGGCTGCGCTCCCGGCGGTCCTTGAGGGCCAGCCGGATGCTCGCCGAGTTGGAGGAAACGTTGCCGAAGAACATGCCCGTGGCCCCGACCTGGATCAGGGCGGACTTGCGCTCCGGCACGTTGTCCTCGATGATCTTGTAGATGCGGTCCACCGCCGCTCGCGTGGTGTCGAGGTCCGAGCCGATGGCCGTGGAGATGTTCATGTTGATGTCCCCCTGGTCGGTCTGGGGGATGAGCTCCACCCCGAGCCGCGGGATCATGGCCAGACTTGCCGCGAACAGGGCCAGGATGCCTGCCAGTACTAAGATCCGGTGCCGCAGCGACCAGGCCAGCATCCCGCCGTAGAGCCGGTCGATGAAGCGCATGACCGGTCCCCGGGCCGTGAGCTCCTCCTCCACGTTGAGCAGGGTGTTGGACTTCTGCTTGACCTTGACCTGGCGGATGCGGCTGGAGAGCATCGGCACCACGGTCAGGGCCACGACCAGGGAAGCCAGCAGGGAGAAGGTGACGGTGAAGGCCAGGTCCCGGAACAGCTCCCGGGCCAGCCCGCGGATGAACAGCACCAGAGGCAGGAACACCGCCACCGTGGTGAGAGTGGAGGCCATGATGGCATTGGTCATCTCCAGGGTTCCGTGCTTGGCCGCCTCGCCGGGCTTGGTGCCGCTCTCCCGGTAGCGGAAGATGTTCTCGATGATGACGATGGAGTTGTCCACCAGCATGCCGATGCCCAGCGCCAGTCCGCCGAGAGAAAGCACGTTCAGGGTGAGGTTGAAGAAGTACATGGCGATGATGGTGATGATGATGGACAGGGGGATGGAAACCCCGATGATCAGGGTGGTCGGGATGTTGCGCAGGAACAGGAACAGGATGAGGATGGCCAGGAAACCGCCCAGCAGGGCGGCCTGCCACACGCTGGAGATCGCCTCCTTGATGAACTTGGAAGGCGAGAACACCTCCACCAGCCTGATGTCGGCGGGCAGCGAGCGCATCAGGCCGGCGATGCGCTCCTTCACCCGGTTGGCGACCTGCACCGTGTTGGTTCCGGACTGCTTCTGCACCCGCAGTATGATGGCCGGGCTGCGGTCGATGAGCACTTCGGATTCTTCATCTACGTGGCCGTTGTACACCGAGGCGACGCTGTCCAGGTAGACCGGCTTGCCGTTCTTGTTGCCCACCACCACCGCTCTGATCTCATCGAGGGTGGCGAGCTTGCCGATGGTGCGCAGCGAGTACTTGCGCGCCCCCTCGGTCACATCCCCGCCGGTCACGTTTAGGCTCTCGGCCCGCAGGGTGTTGACCACTTGGTCGATCGAAAGGCCGAAGGAGGCGAGCAGGGTGCGGTTCAGGTCCACGTTGATCTGCCGCTGGAGGCCCCCGGACACCGCCACGCTGGCCACCCCGTCGATCTGCTCCAGGTTGGTCTTGACCGTGTTCTCGGCGATGTAGCGCAGGCTCTCCTGGTCACGCCTGCCCTCCACGGACAGGATCATGACCGGGGTCATGGAGGGGTCGAACTTGAACAGCACGGGTTGGGTGGCCTCGTCGGGCAGGTAGTCGCGGATCAGGTCCAGCCGCTCGCGCAGGTCGTTGGAGGCCTCCGCCAGGTCGGTGCCCCACTGGTACTGGACCACGACGATCGAATTTCCCTCGCTGGAGGTGCTGGTGATCTTCTCGATCCGGCTGGCCGAGGCCGCCGCGTTCTCGATGGTCTTGGTCAGGTTCTCCTCCACCTCCTCGGGGGAGACGCCGGGGTACTGGGAAAAGATCACAATGACCGGAAAGGAAATGTCCGGGATCATGTCGATGGGCAGTCGGCCCAGGGAGAACAGCCCGAGCACGGCCAAGGCCAGGCAGACGACGATGACGGTGACCGGGCGCTTGATGGACAGGTCGGTGATCTTCATCGCCTCTCCTCCACCACGTCCAGCTCATCGCCGTCGTTCAGGTTCTGCTGCCCGACCACCACCACCCTGTCCCCCGGTTTTACCCCGGACTCGATGGCCGCGAAATCGCCTTCCAGGAAGGCTATCGCCGGATTGACCAGAGCCGCCCGGGTGCCAGCCGCCAGGAAGACCGCCTCCCGGCCGTCGCGGTCCAGCAGGGCGGCCAGCGGGATGCGCACGATCTGGCTCTCCTGCCGCAGCACGATGCGGGCCTCGGCGAACATCCCGGGTTTCAACAGATGGGCAGGGTTGTCCACCCGGATGCGGACCTCCAGGGTCCGCGAAACGGGATCCACCACCGGGTCGAGCCTGCTCACCGTCCCGTAGAAGAGGCGGCCGGGGTGGGATACCGTGGAGATCTCCACCGGCAGGCGCTCGCGCACCCGGCCGATCTTCTTCTCGGGCACGTTCACCGCCACTTCCACCTCATCCATGTCCACGATCTGAAACAGCGGGGCCGCCGGCGATACGGTGGCGCCGACCTCAGTCAGCACGCTCTTGACGATGCCATCGATCGTCGAGGTGACTTCCACGTTGGCGTACTTCAGCCCGGCCTGGTCCCGATCGATGTCCGCCAGCACCTGGCCCGCCCCCACCCTCTCTCCCTCCCGGACCCGGATCTGTTTGATCTTGCCGGGCACCGTGGTGAAGATTCCGACTTCCCTGCGGGCCAGCACCGAGCCGTACAGCTCCAGGGTCTCCCGGGCCGGTCCGCTGGAGGC
>Ga0315280_10001715_pt1 | contig 36999 bp, 27 predicted proteins | sample YL17G06_40_MG_FD_203697 | JGI IMG/M metagenome (GOLD analysis project Ga0315280, IMG submission 203697) | Sediment microbial communities from Yellowstone Lake, YNP, Wyoming, USA - YL17G06_40 | ecosystem: Environmental > Aquatic > Freshwater > Lake > Sediment | place: USA: Wyoming | collected... | reverse complement strand
AGGTTATATTCCTTGAATCCTTTTTTGAGAAACTGTTGGGCGAGTTCTTTTTCGAAAGGTTGAAGGTAGAGCTTTGCTGGTGATCTTCCGTAGAGGGGTGATGAAGCCCCTGGTTCGAGTAATGTTTTCATGAGTCCGAACATGGATCCTGTGAAGACGAAGACTATGTTTGGGTGTGTGTTAAAGATGTTTGCGAGTAGTTTGAGTAGGCGGCCTGAGATGGCTGCGAGTTCTTGTACTTCGTCGAGTTCAATGACGCAGTCTCCTGCTTGATTTCCTATTGTTTCGAGTAAGTCCCATATGGTTGTCATGGGTTTTTTGGATACGGATATTGCGATGCCGCCAGATCCGATGGATACTCCTTCGATTCTTTTTGCAGTATCTTTGATTTTCTGAAGTAGGCTTTTCTCATCATTTAAGCCACGGGCAAGGGCTTTTAGTAGTCCATTGGTTGCTTTTGCTCCCCAAAGGTTTGTGTAAACTGTTTTGATTTTGGCTTTCTCCAGTTTGGTGTTGGCTACTTTTAGTAGGCTGGTTTTGCCTACCATTCTTGGGCCGAGGACAGCGATCCATCTTCTGGCTTTGATTAGACGGATGAGTTCTTCAAGTTCTTTTTCGCGTCCGAACAGTTCATTTGGAGATTCTTTAGGGTTGAGGTTGAATAAGGACAAAACTTAACCCCCGTAAGCACTTACGCCCCATAAGTATTAAATCTAACTGCAGGTAAGACCGTGAAACCCCAAAAAAGAAAATCTGGTAAGGTCAGAGGCTTGCTATACGGAGAGTGGATTTGCTAGTGTGTGGCGAATTCCCACGCAAACTGCACTTTTTCCTTGACGTATCTCAAACCTTTTCAGGGAAAGTGTTTTAGCCAATTTGCGCTTTAACATTGGGAAATGTGATTGTCATGGCTAAATGTCCGAAGTGCAAGAAGGAAGTCAGCAAACCCGAGAAGACTTGGAAGATGGCTGGACGGAAAGACAAGAGTGGCAGAAGAACCGAACTTACAATTGGGCTTTTTGAATGCTGCGGCAAAACCTTCAGATCGGTGCTTAACAAACGCAAAATCTAAACCACAGAAGGACAAAAGCACTAACCTCTCTTTTTTCAAACCACTATCTCCAGCAAACTTCTTTTTCTGAAAATTGCACTGCTTTTTCATTCAGTATGCTGGGTTAAAGTCAACATTAGGCTTCAGTAATACTATCCTTGTTTTTTATCTCAAACTTATGGAAGTTTGTGAGATTTTATTCTGAATTTGTGAGGATAATGAAAATCTGTTAAGTGGGTGTCCGTGGCTTCTAGGAGGCTGATGTATAGCTGATTCTATATATAGCGATCCCTATACTTGAGTTGCCGTAAAGTAGTCTCTAATGATTTTGTCAGATACGGAATATTTTCCGTTCTTTTTCTCTATTAGATCGTATCTTTCTAGTTCCTGTAGATAGTAGGGAAGGCTTGACAATTTCAGTTTTATGTGTTTTGCGATTTGGGAAACTGTGTTTTTTCCTTGGGAGATGGCTTGAAGAATGCGCAAGAGCCTTGCTTCTTTTGTTGAAGAGCCAAGGTCTTCTTTTAGGATGTAGTTTACGTAAAGGTGCAGCGCGCCCGACGGGCTTGTGAGGATTCTTTTGTATGTTTCCTCTAGGTTCTCATGGGGTTTGCGATTCTCAGCTAGCATTATAAGGTAGTATGGGTGACCGCCGACAAGTTTCCATGCTGTCTTTGCCTCTTTCTGGCCGCATAGAGCAGTCTTCAAGTAGAGTTCAATGGCGTACTTTTCGGAGAGCGGTTCGATTTCCATGATGATGAAATGTCCAAATAAGGGGCTTTCTCCTTTTCCTAGGACGTCTTTCATGAAGTGGACTCTTGAACCGCTTACTACATATTCTACGTTTTCTCTGCTCTCAAGTACGCTTCTGAACAATTCGTTTATGGCCTCAAGTTTGGAATATCGTTTAAACTCTATGAGGCTTGGAAACTCGTCGATGATTATCACAATTCTTTTGCCGCTTTTCTTGGAGACTTCATTGGCGTAGTCGAAGGCTAGTAGAAAGACACTTCGATAGTCTTCAGTTTCTTCCACCTCTGGACGAATTTGGACTGAGAATTGTCCTTTTTCGTCTACTGATGGTTCTAGGGTTAGGCGCAGTTTTTTCAGTTTTGTTAACGTTTTTAGAAGGTTGCGCAGTATGATTGAGGCTTTTTCTATTTTGCCAAGGTTTTTCGCGTAGGCTGTTGTGACTTGGGACATTATGTTTTGGGCGAAGTCATATGGCGAGAACCTATAAACGGAAAGGTCGACGTAGGCAACTATTATTCCCTTCTTTTCAAGCTCTTCTTTGGCCTTCAGCAGGATGGTTGTCTTTCCTATTCTTCTTGGACCTATCAGTGCATAGTTGATGTGTTTGGTAGAGTCTGAGAGACTGTTTACAAGCTTTGTCGTCTCTTCTTCTCTATCAACAATTTCCTTTGATGGTTTGCCTATAACCATCGCTAGCACCAGCTTGAATATATAGGGATTTCTATATATAGGGTTTCCTATATAAGGCTCTACGGGAGCAATTCAAACTGTAACATTCAAGGTTTATCAGACCGTGAGGTTAGGTGTCGCTAAGCCTCTGGAGTAAGTCGGTTTGTGACATATAGGCAACTGTGTGACTTTAAATACGTTGCCGATATATGCTGGTGAAAAGGCTAAGGAACGAGCGTTTGCTTTCAAAGATATGTATGATGTTGAGGTTTACTCGATTAGGGAGCTTCGGCAAAAGGTTCATGGATTGTTTCGAGAAGAACTATTCAGTTATTATGGTACATTGGTGGATAATGCCGACAAGGAACTATCCACATGTTATAGTTAACTATAGCTAACTAAAAAAGCTTTGTGATTCATTACTCCAGAAAAATTCTCCAGTCCTATAGGCATGTGCATTGCAGCTCCATTGACAGATAGTTTGTCGGTGCATTTGCAGGCTACTTATAAAAGAAATGGAGAGGCACATGCAAGGTTGTGATAGCATGTTAGTGCTTTCATCTTGCCTCAGCCATTTGAGATTTTGCTAGGTTCTGACGCGTCGTGTGTCCTTTATACATGGTAGTGATGGCGAGAATATGCTCCTTCTGTATTTGTCAGCTTTCCTGACTTCAAATCACTGACAATTTTTTTGAGAGCTTTTTCTGTGTCGATTACCTTCGGATCTTCACTTGTCGTTACCAACCTGTCCGCTACTTGAATCTTTTCAGAGTAGGTTCTGAATTTGCGGTACCATCTTTCTCTGTAGTTTAGATCGTCCATACTGCCTAGATGTTCCCAATAGTAGCTCTCGCCGTCAATGGAGAGTTTGAAATCGGGTATTAAATGGTGTTCCCGCAAAAACTCTGTGGGTCCATTCTCAAAAGCAATTCCCTCATCGTCAAGGACTTTGGCTATTATATACTCAATCTTAGACATCACTTGTATTGTCTGTCCGTTCTTTTTGGTTAAGTAGAAAGGTTTGAAGGGGGAATCTTTTTCGCCAAATAGCAGTGTTCTGCGTCTTTCTACCTCTGAATTAGAGTAAGCCTTCGCAAATGTTAAGCATAACTCTTTTGACAGGTCTGCGTGAGTTACCAGATGAATTCTTCTGCGTGGTCGGGTGAGTGCGGTGTAGAGGAGTTCTCTTGTGATAAAGAGACTCACTTCTGATAGCACTAATATCACATTGTCGAAATCGCTGCCTTGGGATTTATGCACAGTTATAGCGTATCCGAAATTTATCGGAGTGTGCGATTCAGTGGGTGAATAAAGGTTATCCAATATCCTGTCCTTAAGCACAGAGATTTCATTTTCGCCGAATTCTTCTGCCAGATCTTCAATATCTTCAAAATAAAGATCGTCAGAGTTTTTCACATATCCTATTGATCCATTTGCCAAGCCCAGTATTCTTTTGCGAGGTTTCTTTGACCCTATGGTATGGTATATATTCTCTTCGCAGATCAGTTTCGTCCCTGGTCTAAATGATGGCTCTCCCAAAAGTACTCCTCTTATGTTAATAGCTTCAGAGCCGTAAGACCCGTATTTTCGAGGAGATAGAATCTGTATTTGATCAAGATTCAGGGTTCCATTTTTCTCGATTACTTGTTTAAACATCTCGAAAACAGAGCATGGCAGAGTTTTTCCAGTTTCAGCTAGCACACTTCTGACTATGTTCTGTAGCTGGTTGAGGTTTGAGAAGCTTTCCATTCTTATGGTTTCGTCAGGATTCTGTAAAATCTCTTCAAAGTCAACTGGAGTTGGAGGATCTTCTCCTATAAAGAGCCCTGCTAGTTTCCCAAGACTCTTGTTCGCAGGAAATCGCAAATCTGATTCCAGATGTATTAGATTCGAGTCTTGTCCTGTCTTTCTCAGATTGAAAACGATATCTGTTAATGGTCTTCCCATGCCAATTGGGGGTAATTGTTTCTCGTCGCCAACGAGTATGAGGTGCTCCAGAGTGTCGGGATTGATAAGGCTGAATAGGAGAGTGAGCAAAACTTCATCGACCATTGAGACTTCATCTATTATGACGACTTTGGGTGAGAACATGAAATTCTTAGCAGCTGCCTTGAACTTATTTAGTAGATCAATTTGCCCGTCGAGAATTCTTTCGATGAGGTTCCTAAATTCAAAGAGTTCCCTGTATCGCATTGTATCTTTGTACTCAAAGGGAGCTGTAAAGAGAAATCTGTGTATAGTTGAAATTCTTATCTGAGACTCGTTGTACTCCATGTCTCTCAGTCTGTTCTTCACTACGAGGCTAGCTTTTCCTGTTGGAGTGAAGATGAATATTTGTAGTTTCTTCTTCTCCTTGAATTTCTCTACTAAGTTTCTGATTGCGGTAGTTTTTCCGCTGCCTGCTTTTCCTGTTAGTACAAATAGTCCTGATTTCATCGCGTTTTTGTAAAGTAGTCTTCTCTCCTCGGCGTTGAGTTTCTCCTTGAAGATTTCACTTTCCTTCTTGATAGTAGCTTCTATCTCTTTGATGTCTTTGTCATCGATAGTGTAATTCTTCTTTGACATGCGGTTGACAAAGAGTTCAATCGTTTCCTCAATGTTTCTCACAATTTTGAGCTGGTAGAGTACCTGGTGTCTACGAAATTCAGGCACTATCGAAAATTTCTCTTGGAATATTGTTTGTTTTTCGTATTTCGATAGAGTTTGGGCATCTACCTCTAGTCCTTCATGTATGTAATACAGCGGATACTCCTTGGCTTGGTCAACTATCTCTTCACGGCTCAGATATGATATACCATCACTGATCGCTGCATCATACAGGATGGTGGCTACGACTGATCTGAGTCTTTCCGGGGACAGAGCGTCATATTGAGGAAAATCCCAATCGACATATCTCGGATCTGGAATTAGAGCCATATCAATCTCAAAAAGGGCCACGCCGAAGTCGGTTTCATCAATTTTCCAGCTATCCTTTGATTCATAGAGATAGTCTTCAAGGAGTATGTACGGGTTCCTCTTCATTGTCTCTAAACCATGGTTGTTCACTATCTCTAGTGCGTTGTCGAATTGCCTTCTGGAAAAATCGAATAGCGACAAAAACTCCACGAGTGCTTTATCTCGTTCAATTATTCTGAATGCCCTGCGAAGGGGGATGGGTATATTTCTAAAGTCATCGGCTTTGAGAGTGGTTTGGAGGAAGTTCTGCACACCTCCGAATTCCGTCGTGATGATTTTTTGGATTTCTAGAGTGAGTTCACGCTGCATGGTTGGTGGATAGGTTGAGCCAAGCATTTTCTGAACAAGATTTCTGAACCCAGGATATTTTCCTCTTTCACGCCATGCTATTTCCATAAGAGAATTTAGTTTAGCTTCGATGTCTTTTAGGCAGGAATGCTCAATGATCCCATGCTCCTTCATTTTCCGAAGGGATCTTTCGATTAGATATAAAGCGTACAGACATTTGCTAGATGATAGTGGCCTACATACATATTTGAAATTCTGTACGATTGTGCCTTCATCTATTGGTATTGCCATTTCCTCTAGCTTCTTTTGCTCCTCCTCCCTGTCCAGCGCACTTCTTTCTATGTGGTCCAGATACTCGTGATAGGGAAGGAGCAATAGTGTGTTGGGATCGAATTCAAGTTGGAATCGCCATAGAATTTTTGGGAAATTCCTCATTCTTGGGCGCGATGTAACGTCGTTGAATAGCGCATCTGGCATGTCAAACTCTTTGGGTTCGTAGGCTTGCTTAACTAGCCCAGCTCCTATAAGGAGGTATTTGCGTTTGTCGCCTGTGACGGGGTTGCTGTAGTTGGCATATAACAGTCCAATAGATTTCCCTGGCTCAATATCATGCAGATATTCTTCAACCCTTTCCTTTAGTTCCTCTCTTGGAACGTACTGATCTAAGGAGCCTTCTTTTGCATAACCCAGTCGAAAATACCATGTGAAAACGCTATGTGGTTTGAGATTCTCCACTATTGGTGGCACTTCTTTCGAAAATCTTTCCTGCATACCTCCGACGTCGGCGAAGGGGTGGGGATCTGTGGTCACACATTCATTGTTTCCAAAGGTGTTTATTGACCAGTAGCAGGGAGGCACATATTTCTCGTCTTCTATTACTTTGGAGACTTCTTGACCTTTGTGGGATTGCTCAACCGGCAGTTTTCTTCTTCTCTGGATTCTAGTGGAAAGCAGTGAATAGTTGCCTATGCAGTGAACGTTCGCTTCTGGTTCTCTACAAATCCTGCCGTTCCATTTGTCATCGTGCCAAGCCATTCTAATGGTTACGTGTCTTGCCATTACTACCACGGACTCGTATTGATATTCCTTTTACTTGACTGAAGAGTATTCTCTAGGATACACCAGTGGCTAAAGCTTGCTTGTCTCTTCTTCGTCGTTCTTCTAGAGATTCTTCTATTCTGCTCTTTTCCACTAATGAGTCAAGCGCACTCAGTAGATTCACATGAAACTTTTCAACGTGCTGAAGCAGATCATTCTTATACTGTTCTTGTTTTTCCACATCCCTGCTATACTGGTGCGCGTCTTCAATAATACCGACAATCCTGTCGATTTTGCCAAATCTCCCATCTCCGTCTACATTAAATTCTCCTATGACTGGGCCTAGCCTAATAGGCCACCAAGGAGTTTGGGAAAACGTGTCCGCCCAACGACTTATGAAAAGGACGTGTGTGACATTGCCATCTTCCAAGTATGATATTGTCTCCAGTTTGTCTTGCGTCTCAATTTTCTTGCCATATCCAAATTCTCGTCCCTTTTGACCAAGAGGTGGATGCGGTCCAATGATGTACTTTACTAGTATTCTTTTATCCTTATAGTTCCAGACTTTGGAATTACTGCTCAAGAGCACCTGGGTCGTTCCATCTCGATAGTCGTGGGCGGCTGGAGGTGATGAAATCTTGCCAACTCCCAATTTAAGCGAATATGACTCCATGGCGCTGATTATTCGGGCGGAGTCTGAGACGGGGCTCTTCATCTGATTTAAAATATCGTTCAACCTTAATTCCATTAAGTCTTTCATGTACAGAGGACGATCTCGCTTAACAATGTCGAAATTCACTACGAGTTGAGGATATGCTACTTGCGCCTCTTCAATTGCATAATGTATATCAGCGCCTTTAACCACGGTGACACTGCCTTTTCCTCTCAAGTTGTTAATGCATTGCCCGCAGAGGCAAACAACATCTCCCGCTACTGACCTCGTAGTTTGGGTAAAGTATTTCACAGCGTTTACGGAAAACGGATAAATCGAGATTTTCTCACCGGTTGGCAGTAAATATGAACATTCACTATCATCGACGACTGGCAACTTTAGGTTATTTCTTTGAGCCCACCAATCAAGATACTTATTCACCAATTCTAAAGATTGATCGGGAGATAATCTTCCGAGGTGTCTGTCTTGGTGTTCAATTCTTCTTCCATATGTGAGATCGAATTTCGCTTCATCAAGCTGTCTTGCAACATCTTCCGTACATGCGAGCAGCAAAAAAATCTGATCTAAACCAGCAGTAGCGTTGCGGATGGTTCCAAAAAGATTTGCTGCAATTCTATCTCTGGCACCTTCCTTTCCAAATTCTTTTTCATATTTTTCATTAGCCACTCTTACATATTCGTCTATGTTGTCAAGAGCTATGCAAATACCAGCCTTCTTTTCCAGCAGAAGTCGACTAAGACCTTTCACCATATTATGAAGGGCGTCAGCGTCTAATTTGTTAACTTGTAGTGGATCTTCCAGAAGTTTGACAAGGTTGGCTTGACTTTGAAGGTCAATTCTTGGATTCTTGATTGCGTTGACATCAACTGTCTGCTTGATTGTTTCAATGGCACTTTCTGACGCGAATAGATTAGTCCACAATTTTGCCTCGTCAATTTCACTGCCGCGTGCGTCATAGGTCGCATATATTCCATTTAACTCGTGGTTTTCGTAGAATAAATATTCTAGGTGCGATAATAGATGAGATTTTCCTGCACCTGGAACTCCTACGATATAGGAGATTTTGGAGCCTTGTGCCAAGCTTTCTTTGTATCTCGTCTTGCACCACTCAACTATTTGCTCGCCGCCAATTACAAAAGGGGCTCGATAGGGTGGGTGGGGATATCTGAAAGGATGATCAATAGAATTCAGTATTTGGTAATTAAAGGACTCTAACTCAGGGTTGCTCAATACGGAGGCGCCTCCATGTATCTATCTGATGCTGACGTAATAGAATTTTTGTCCTTCTTTGGTTTCGAGATGCTTGACGCCAAATTCGCCAATCGGCGCGCCGGCTTCAAGGAAGACTAGGTCTTCTTTCCATGCTTTGATCAATAAACTGTCAAAGATTTCATCACTAATTCCGAGTCTTCGGCTTACTCGATCTCGTAAAGAAGGAATCTCTGCCTTTTCTCCAAATGCAACACCTCTGAATTCCTCCCTAAGAACTTTCATAAAATCTTCAAGTGCAGGTTGCCAAGGTAAGTCTTTCACTTGAGATAGCATATAATGGGTCAGTAGTAGTTCAATGCCCTTCAGTATGAATGTTCTTTCGTTTATTCCCAACTTCTTTTGTAGACGTTCGACTATGCCGTGGAATGATTCTGGTGAGGGTTTTTCTCCAATGGAAATTGATTCTTCGTATAACGCTTTGAGAAAAGTTTCGAGATCCGGGGTTTCTCCGATTTCGAACATATTTTCCACAATCCTCAGTTTGGAGTATGCTTCCTTAAGGGAATTGTCCACCGACCAAACCCTCTCCGACAGCAACTTGACAGCATTTGATATGTAGTCTGTTTCAGTTTTCAGTGCTTCGATATCTGTTTTTAGCGACCTAATATCTGCAATGGATATGTACTTTGGTTTGAGCCTTTCTTGAAGGCGTTTGTTTTTGAGAAGTTCAGTAATGGGCACTTGATTCAAGATGAGTTGCACAATCTCAGATTTTTTCAAGTCCTCCCTCTTCAATTTTTCAGGGTTGAAGTCTTGGTATATTTTGATCAAGTCAGTTCGGTCCAGCCGATCAATACTAGCTTCGATGAACCCGATAGCTTCATTGATTCTGCCCAAAAGCAATGACATCGTGTATTCATTTTGGAACAAATCCGGAGTTTGAACTTTTCGTTGAATCTTTTCGATTACGAAGCCTCTCGAGAGCCCTTCTAAAGACTCCTTCCCGCCAAGAGAGGCATACAGTTGTTTAAGCTCATCCAGGGTGAGAAGATGCAAGAGACGTTTCATAAGGGTTTTAGTTTCGATTTGCAAATTGAACGCCCCTTCTAACAATTCTTGAGACAATAATATAAGTGAATTTCCTATTTGAGAATCGAAAAGACAAGTGGGCTCGTAGTCGCGTTGTATGCTCAACCGAACACTGAAAAATGGTTTATTGAATGAGCAAAATTTATTTCAAAATAAATCCATCATAACCATTGAGTAGATTACTCAATTGCCTAGGTGCAAGCTTTCGAGAGAGCAATTAAAGTCTAGTTTACGTAGACCTGCGCCCAAGTACAACGTTTACCGTCTCCCAATGGGGTGGGTCTATCACTGCAAACTTCATGTGTTTAATCCAGATTCCAATACAGTTCAAACAAAATGTCTTCTTCGCAACTGCAAGCATTTGATGTGTAAGCGCGCTTCCCAGAAAGGAGGAGGATCTATTGTCAAGACTTTACAGGAAGCTATTGATATTAAGAACAGACTTGGCGACTTGGTCTGGATAGAGCAAGTGGAAGGAGGATATCGCATTATAAAGCGTCGTAACTAAGAATGAGAGGAAACCAGTCTGAAGTACTAGACATTTATGATGAAAAACCGGAAAAAGAGCAGTATATCTAAGGGTTTACGAACTGTAGATGAATCTCGGAGACGAACTGCAATATATTTGATACATGAATTATAGGTTCACAAATTAGATTTCTTGGCTTCTGGGATGGATTATTAATGAACCCATTGCCCAAAGATCGACGCTGGAGAGAAAAACTGCGCAGAGGACCTATTCCTCGCCTAAGGCTTCCGCATGTCTTCGTTTGTCCTAGGTGCGGTCGTGAAAGTATTGTCATCACCAAAGACAATTATGGGAAATTCGTGAAAGTGAATTGCGGTCGTTGCGGACTTTGTGTCGTTCTCCCTCAGAGAGGTGCTGCATTAGAGCAAGTGGACTATTACTCCAAGTTTCTTGATATGTGGCGTGCAGAAAGTGATAAGAAATGACTAAATGTGCGATTTGTGGAAGAGAAGCAGATCAACTTCACACTTGTTCAGAATGTGGAAGACAAGTTTGCGACTCGTGCTATGTAGAAGCGGTAGATATATGCACCGACTGCGAGGAAACATGGGAAGCAGAAGAAGACCTCGATTTTCTATAGACACAAGCAACAAGGATGAACATGAGAATCATCAGGATTTTCCTCGGGGTTGATAAAACGGTTTGTTGCTCAAACTGTAGGCAAGAACTTGAAGATAGCTTCTCCTTCTGTTCAAAAATGGGGTAGGAGAACCGATCATGTAACCGCAGTGCTCGTGTGTGCGCAGAATCAATAAAAATAGAAGTGACTCTATATGTCTAGGGTTCCACGATGTGCGCCGGGTTAGTTTTCGAGTCGCCACCTGATCTGCCTACAGTTAGAGAGAAAATCGACCGCGACATGAGTTTCGAAGATGTGGTTTTGTCTCGTACTGGAGGTCCATTCTCTATCTTATTTAAAGACCTAATTAACTTACATGGCTTTAGATTTGATGAGATCGAGATCCTTCAAGACCTTCAAATCACAGATCCAGACTACTTGAGAACGCTGTACAAAATGGAAATCGTCAGCGCGTTGAGAATCCGACGTTTTGTCGAAGAAATGAAAACTGCATACATCTCGTCAAGAATTGAAAAACTGTGTAAGGAAGGCTTCCATCTTATTGGTGTGGTTTTTGGCAGCACTGGACGATTCGAAGCTACAACAAGAAGCGATTTCGAATACACTTTTCTTTTTTATCCTTCAGATCGCTCTCGGCTTGGAAGAAAAGAAACTGCGTATCTCCGAAAAATTCTTGATGATGACGTTAGGCATCATGTTGAAGTGGAATTTCCGAGGTGGAATGAGTTCAAGGGTTCACACGTATGTGGCATAGACAAGAGGAGTATAAGCCGGTCGTGGGATTTCACACTAAAGAAAAGGCGCACTTGGACTTGTAATTACTTTCTTTCATATTGTTTCTTCCAGTATCCTCTTGGCATGTTCAAAGAATTGAAAAGGGTGTATCTTTCAGAAATTGGAATACCTAGGATAGTTGAGGACGAATACTTGGCGAAGATAAATGAAAAAGAACTCGTTTCCCTTCATAACAGAAAAATTCAATCTCTTCCAAAATACGACCTGAAAAAAATGGCGATTAACACAGTCCAAGCACTGACTCTCCTTGAGCTGAAAGAGGAAGCAGGTCACTCTCTTATTGAAGATGTGTTTAGACTCTGGAGGCAAGGCACATTAGATAAAGAATCTACGCGAATCATCTTAGCCTCTGTTCTTGAGGTCTACAAAGCAAGAGCACTTTATGACGTTGGACGAAGCTACGTTGTGAAAAATCCTACTTTGCTCCGAGGATTCAGCTTGGCACTTGAAAAAGTCAAGCAAAGGCTCTCACATGAATAGAAAGGCAGTGTACGCTTAATCCTATCGAAAGGATATGCGCAATGTATGCGCGAACGATAGTGCCTGCTTTGCTTGCGCAAATCGTATATTCCTTTATGATGAAACAATATTCTGATGATGAATTCATGGTCGAAGCCAGAATTGTGTCGTCAGACAATCTTTCTGAAAAATACTGGCTGAGGTTCTCGTATGGCTCAGACCTAAGTATGCATCGATTTACAGAACGTATTCCGTTCACTCGGAGGGAGCGAAAATATATAAAGAATTTCCTACAGGAAATGGATGGTTACTCTGGCAGAAGCACGAAACTTAGGCGAATGAGAAGGACTAAGCAATTACGAAGAGTTGATGTCAAAGCCAGAGATGCGCTTTTGAAGAATGGACGTCGCCTTTTTAACATTTTGAAGAGAAGAAGTGAAATCAAAGTGTCAAGATTTGAAGACTTGTTTGGGACAGGATTTGAGTTGACTTTGACATTGGATGATATAACTCGCAGGTTTCCTTGGGAACTTGCCCATGATGGGGAGGATTTTCTTTGTGTAAAATATGATGTGGGTAGGAAAGTTGAATCGCCTTTTTGGAGGAGGCAAAGTGGCGTTGAACCTGAATACCGAAGGGCGCTTGTTATCGGCTTGAACTACAAGTGGGAAAAAGACGAAGATAGATGGTTGTACACTGCCGAAAGGGAAGCTTTAGCAGTCCAAAAGCAACTTAGGAAAAAAGGATACGCTGTAAAACTGCTTCGAAGTAAAGGAAAACAGGCAACTGTTGAAGAAGTAGAGAAGGTTCTTTCCGAAGGCGTAGCAATATTCCATTTCTCTGGGCATGGAGCATATAAAGTTCATCAACCTGAAGGACGAAGAGGCGCTCTTGTTCTGAGGGATGGTGACCTTACCGAAGAAGACCTGAGAACGTGTTTTAACAAAGCTAAGGGAGCTCCCTATCTTTCATTTTTGAACGCTTGTCAGAGCGCCAAAGAAATATACAGTTCTCATTTTGTTGATGCATTCGTGGAGTTTGGAGCCGAATATGTCATAGGCACTTTCTGGCCTGTTTATGATAAGCCCTCGACGAAGTTCTCAGAGAAATTTTACAGAGAAGTCACTCAGGGCACATCTATAGCTCATGCCTTAAATTTGGCACGATGGCAATTCGTGCGTAAGAGGAAGTTCCAGGAAGCTGCCACATGGCCTTCATTCGTTCTATATGGGTCTGCAATCCACGGACTTCCAAGGGCTCCTTGAGTGTAGCCAGCGCCAAGGCTTGTTTGTGATTTGTGTTATGTGGAAGCTGTGGACATGTGCACCGACTGCCAAGAAACATGGCAAACAGAAGAAGACCTAGAGTCATCATAGGATTGATGTTGAAAAGGGAGCGCAGTGTGTGCGCATACGGTTTCTATTTTCTCAATAGCTTCTCTCATTGTAGTTGCAGTTAGGATAGTTTGTGCAACCTCTGTAATGTTCTCCAGTAAGGCTAGCCATGTGCCATGTCAGAGGTGAACCGCATTTAGGACATCTGCCCGTCTTCGCACCTGAATCGATGTTTTCTGTTGGCTTTACATGGGAACGTGTGCAGTATGCGAATAGAGCCATTTCAACATCGACTGGCGCCCATTTAATTTGAGCATCGTAAATGCTAGTGAAAGTAGAGTTGCGCAGTTCTATTGTCTTTTGGCGAAGCCACAAATGAAATTTCTGATATTCATCTACATTGTGGTAACTCTTTGCAAGACCATTGTTTTCATATTCAAACCTTGTAGTTCCTTCAATATCAAGGAAACGTGCAATATTCCTATCTATTATTCCATATCGATGGTTCACAGGGTCAAGAAACCTCAAAATTGCAGACGCTACTGGTATTCGGACACCTTGCAGGTCATTTTCGAATACTAAAGCTTTTATGCACTCTGACACGTCATCTGGTCGATTGTCAATGGTTTCCAGCACATGATCTACTACAGCCTTGATTCTATTATGACCATTCTCGTCGAATCTTTCAACTTGCCTGCCACTTGTTTTCCAGTCCACAATGTCTGAAAGAACCTGCTTGACTGTCCGATTTCCTTGTTGCACAACTATGTTTTCGGTAACTGCCTTTTCCAACGCGAAAATCTTTTCTTCGGATTGTTTACGAGTAGCGTCAAATGGCCAACAGTAGTTTTCTCTCCATTTTTTGAGGAATGATTCACTAATTTCAACCATCTGCCACACCTATTGTTATTACCTGCGCGCACGCATCAGATATATAAGCAACACGCCAGGACTCCATAGGTATGGAAGTCAAGGAGATCGGAATTAACTCGATTAATGTATCTTCACTTAATACGAGGAAAGATCTAGCGGCAGGCACGGAAGACACGAGCTTAGACGATTTGGCCAACAGTATCAAGGAAAGAGGTTTGCTCAATCCCATAATTGTTCAAAAAAAGGATGATGGCACCTATGATTTGATCGTTGGTCAAAGGAGATTCCTGGCGTGCAAGCAATTGGGATGGGAGACTATACCTGCAATTATTAGAGAAAAGATGGATGACACGGATGCTACGATTCTATCTCTTGTTGAAAATGTTCATAGAGCAGATATGAGTCCCGTCGATAAGGCAAGGGCGTATCAGAAAATTTATGAGAAGTATGAAGACTACGACAAGGTTGCAAGAGAAACCGGTGTGTCGATACCTACGGTTAGGAAATACTTGGCACTTTTGAGTCTGGCCCCTTCTATTCAGGAGAAACTAACGACAAGTGAAGGACCAGCAGGAATTGGCACCTTATCTAAACTTGCAGAAAAATTCAGCTCACCAGAAGAACAGGAAAAGGTGCTAGAAGCGATAGGTGGATTCAAACAGAGCGTTCAACTTGAGATAATAAAGCAAAGTGGAGGACGCGTAGAGAACATTCCAAGGCTTAGAGAAGAGGCTTTGGAAGGTGCATTTGATACCATCACTTGTCATGGAATTGAAGAATGTAATTTCATCCCAGAAAACCTAAAAGAATCAATCATAGAATTGGTCAAAAAATCCAAGGAAAGCAACAACGAATCGACATTCAAAGATCTGGTAAGAAAATTAAGATGATATTTGAGAGCGCGCGCTAATCCAAGTCTCCGTGAAGCAAAACTCATTAACGAGCACTTGAATCATAATTGTTTTCAGAGACCATCATGAAACGTGAAGATAAGTTTGGACGAAGAATCTATTCCAACATTGTATGGAGTAGAATGCTTAATACTGGTCAAAAATTGACCGAGCTTGGATACCAAGAAAGTAGAAAGAAGCCCAACTTGTTCTACAACAAGGTAGAGCACGGAGTTTTCTTTGCAGATCTGAGAGGCACAGAAGAGGTGCCCATATGGGATGATCAACGACCGCTTTTTTACTGGCAACTTGATGAAACGTTGCCAGCATGGAAATGCAGAAGGTTGATCAAGGAAGAGCTGATAAGGTTGGGAACACGAGGCGGTAAATGTAGATTAAGTTTTGAGTTTTTCAACCATCCTTTATTCGAAAATACTTCAGCGTATGTTGATGAAGAAAATCTGGTTTTTGACTGAGATGACGGATTTTGTATAACATGTGGCAAAGAATTTGAGGGCGAAGGTTCCTTCTGCTCAAAGGAATGCGAACTTGAAAATCAACTGAGACATATGAAAGATGAACAAAAACTGATTAAATGCGGAGTTTGCGGGAAGCATCCGGAAATAATTCTCGAGAACGGAGAATACGTGTTCAAAGACGCATTTGTAGAACATCACACCAGTTACGAAAAGAACATCACGGTAAAGGTTTGTCAGAGCTGCAATATAAAAATAGGGAAAAACCCTGAAAAATACCCAAAATTCTTGGTTCCAGAACAACCAAGAAAAAATTTCGTTAAAGCAAGAAAGAGAAGAAAACATACTGTCAGACATCTTATACTAATCACTTTAATGAAAAGGGAACATTGTCTTGAACCAGAATTGATTACTAAGGTTGCTCAGAAGAGCGATGTTAAGGAAGCAACGGTGAGAAGAGAACTAAGCAGATTACTACGTGAGAAACTAGTAGAAATGACATACAAGATTCTGCCAAGAAACGGCAGAGCGCCTGTGTATAGCATAGTGCAGTCAAAGAAAACACGGCGAAAAGTTAAACCAAACAATAATCACGAGCAGCGCGCTTTATCAGAATATAGTTAATGTCATCACATAATGGCTCCAGCCTCGACTACTGAGTAACCTTCCTTTTTGTTCACGTTGTAGATTACGTCTGCCACATCTTCGATTTCGCGATGATGTGTGATTATCAACATCTGAGGTATGATCCTTCCACCTTCTCTAAAGAAGGAGCTCAGAATGTTCACAAGCTCTTTTCTTCTTTCCTCATCCAAGTGGGTTGTTGGCTCATCCATTATTATTGTCTCAACTCCTCTATCTGACAACACCTGAGCTATGGCTAACCTGAGCGCAATCGCCAAGGCAACTCGTTCACCGCCGCTAATCTGGTCGATATCTTGTTCCCCGCTAGATCCTATCACTGCTATATTGTAATCATCATCAATCTTAATGTCAGAATACGCGAGATTAAATCGCTCAAAAAGATCCCGTGTCGACCTTTCAAGCAAAGGCCTCGCTCTGGCTCTAATCATCTTTTGTGCACCATCCTTGCCATACGCAGTCCTAATCTTCTCCAAAAGTCTAGTGAAACCATCAACAGCCAGTTTTTCCCTCTGCTTGTCTTTTAGCGCTTCTAATTTTTTGTCGCATTCAGATGCTGCAGCATCAGTTTCTTTCTTTTGGGCAGTCAATCCTGCAATTTCCTCTTTCAAAGCGCTTCTATTGGTCTTCTCAGCCTCAGACTCATTTTGCTTCTGTAAATGCTCTCCTTCATTATATGCAAGTTTCTTAATACTGTCGATTGCTTCGCCAAGTTGTTGTTCTTTTTCCTGCAAACCTTGTCTTATCCCTGCAACATTTTCTTCCAATTCCGATTTTCGTTTTGCGATAAGAATGTTCTGATCATATTCTTGCTTTTTCAGCCTTAGCGACCGCAGTTCTTCTTCTGGTTTTTCAGGTCTGTAACCTAGGTTTGATGCAACTTCTTCAAGTTGACGTGAAACACTCTCTAGTGCCTTTAACACAGGTTCCATCTCGGTATTGATTTGCTCTCGAGTCGGTAGCTTGGACAGTTCACGGCTTGATGATTCAAATTCGTGATAGGCTTCCTTTAGTCTGGTCTTTTCGGACTCGAGGTGAGCCAACTCTTCGTCCAGTCTTCTTAATGCCTCAGCTTGTTTCTCGAGTTCCTGTGTTTCCTTCTTCTGCTCTTCTAGTCTACCTCTTAAGTTAGCTAGCTCTTCGTTTAGGCCTTTGATTTTCTCTATATCTAGTGAATCGGCTTTCCTAACTCTGCTGTCAGCCCGTTTCTTATCTTCGGCAATTTTATTCATCTCTATTGCTAACTTTCCCAACTCAGTTTCTGTTGCGTCTCTTGTCGCTTGGAACTTTGCTAAAAGCTGTGCCACACGGTCCACGGATAGTTCTGTTTCACAAGTTGGGCACGTCGTCACTTCTGCTTTTGATGATTCCAGTTTTGAGATGTTGTCAGTGAGCTCCTTCTTCCTGTTCTCAAGGATGCTAATTTTCTTTCTAGATTCATCGAATCTCCCTTCAAGCTCATCTGCAAGGCTTTGAAATTCGGTTTTCTTAGTCTCAAGTATTGTTTCGAAATTCTCGAGTGTGACTGACTCGTCAAGAGTCTTTGTCCACTTCGCCAGCTCCTTGTCAAGCTCGGCAGTCTTTTTCTGTTCTTCCTTTTCTAACTGCTGAATTTGCTTTGAGATTTTCTCTAGAGCGATGTTTGCGCCTTCAAGCTTTTTACGTTCGCTATTTTTCTTCTTCAGAAGCTCTTCATTCTCTAGGTAGAGCTTGTGGTCTTTTTCATTTTTGCGGGAAACGTCCTCCAAGCGTTCCAAGTTTGTCAGCTTCTCTCTTAGAGCACTCTGCCGCAACTCTTGCTCGCGCTTGTTCGCTAGACCCTCCACATATTTTTCTAGGAAGGGAAGTTTATTGACCTCATCTTTCAATCGTTCGGTCTTTTTCTCGGCCTCAAGTGCTTTTTCGAGTTCAGTCTTCACCTCAGTCAGCCTTTTCTTATCATTTTCGATTGCTTTTTCAGTGATGCTTTTATCCTTGTCTAGCTTGTCGAATGTTTTCTTGTTTTCTTTCAGTTGATCCAAAAGTGTCTGAAGAGCACTAATTCTTTTTTCAACTTCCTGCAGATCCTTCTTCCTAGATTTTAGTGCTTTCTCCGATTCAAGGGAGGCAGCGATATACTTCTGCTTGTCAGCCTCTATTGTTGATTTTTGGGCTAGTTCTCCCTCAAGCCTGTTTGATGATCCTTCATATTCATCAATGACTAATCTAATGCTCTCCCATGCTCTTTGAAGGTCTTCCACCCCGAGAAGCTTTGATACTAGGGCCTTTCTGTCAGCCGGCTTGGCTGTAACTAGCTCTTCAATTTCGCCTTGCCGCACGTAAATTGACTGTACGAACATGCTCTTATCTATGCCTAATATTTTCTCGATTTCAGGGACAATGGCACTTCCTCCACCTTGTGCCAACATCATTCTACTGCCATCTTGCAAGCGATATAGGCTGCCCCTAGCCGACTTGCTTCTCTCCATACTCCATTCGACTGCATATTTTATTCCTCCCTCACTAAACTCTACTGCAGTTCTGCATTTGCTGGCTCTTGAATTGATCAGGTTCTCCTTCCTTCCACGACCGCTATAATCGTTGAACAAAGCGAAGCTTATCGCATCGAGAATAGAAGTCTTTCCCGCTCCATTGGGCCCAATAACGACGTTTATGCCATAACCTAGATCAAGTTCAGTACTTTTGTGCGAAACAAAGTCATTCAGTTTGACTTTGTTCAATATCACGTGCTTTCACTCCTTTAGAAACCCGCTCAAAGTATTCGTTGGCAACATTCTGGGCGCCTTCTAAATCGCCTTGCCTGAAATACCTCAACATATCAGTCGCAAGGTCGGTGACCTCTTTATCCTTCAAATAGTCGCTTAGAACCTGATTTATGTTAAAAGCACCCGGTTTTAGCTCGGGCAGGCGCATTTGGCTAACATCATCAATCCTGTGTCTGAAAGTCAAGACTTTGCCTGTCAAAGCTTCATTCAATGCTTCGAGAACACCCTGTCTATCAATTTCTTTACCCTCGACAAGCACATGGGCAACTGGAAGCTTTTCACTGCTTCCTAGGCTTCTGACAAAAGCGTCAAGTTCATCACCGAAATGCGCATAATTCAGCTTGACCTCAATTTGAGGTCTGATGCGCTCGAGATTGATTTCTATTATTTGAACATCATTAGCGCTAACATCTACGATGTTGAAGCCCTTTCCAGTCTTCTTCCAGCTCGCAATCTCTTGGCTGTTGATTATTTCAGAGCTGCCTGGATACGCCAGTTCACCGTGCCCGTGTGAGGCTTTTATCCGCGTATGAAGGTGCCCCATGGCGTAATACGTGAAATTCTTCGGTATCTCTGTCAAAGCAAGTTCGCACATTTCTTCAATGAAGAACTTGTCAATGCCCTCGTGTAGCGCAAGAATACTGCAATCGCAATCCTTCTTCAATACTTCGAGCTTCTTTAGTTCTTCCACTAGAAGTGGTCGGTAGTTCTTGCTCAAGTTCGAGATGCCGGCAACAATCACTGTTTCGCCTTTGACATCTATTTGCTGATGTTGAGCATTTCCGCTCATGCCGAGTGTCTGAATCTGATCATCAAACAACTTCTGAGGGGGCATGCTTCTGATCTTAGGCTTATCGTGGTCACCCAACACAGCGAAGAATTGGGCTTTCCCATCAAGCTTTTTCAGAAACTTCTTAAAGGCATAGTACGCCTGCGTTGTAGGCCGTGGAGAATCAAACAAATCCCCACTGTGGATGACAATATCCGCATGTTCTTCTAGGATTTTGTCGCTGATCTCTTCCAAAACATCGTAGATGTCCCTTTCTCTTTCCTCCAAGTTGTACTGCTTATAACCCAAATGAGTATCAGCCAAATGGGCTATTCTAACCATGCTACTGCTTCTCCTCGCCTGTTGAGTCGAGGAAACCTTTCATTTCTTTCCTCAAACGTTCACTTTCCTTATTTGGAGTTTCTTCTTTCGCCTTGGTCATGGCATCCGTCATTTTCCCTATAATGTCGATGTCACTGCCACCCTCCCGCGTGGCTCGTTTCTTTATCCTTGCCATTATTGGGGCGCGAGTCATCTCACCCACAATCACAGCTTCACCAGTATTAAGACCAGGCAAATCATTCAGCAGCGTTTCACCAAGACGCTCTGAACTGCTCGCAACAGCATTTTGGTCTTGTGGATTGGTTATTCTCATAATGATCTGGCTGTTGCATTGGCTTAAGGCGTCAGAATGTATCTTGGAAGGGCGTTGCGTAATCACAACCAAAAAGACGCCAAACTTTCTGCCTTCGGCTGCAATCTTCTTGATAATGCCACTGGAGTATGTTGAGTCTTTAGCTGGGATGAAACGATGAGCTTCTTCTACGAAGATAAAAACAGGATACTCAAACTCACCAGTTGCCACCTTCTCATAAATATCTGAAAGAATCCTGAAAGCGATGTAATCTGAGACTTCATCATCTAAACCTGAAAGGTCAACAACGGATAAATGCATGGGTCTAAGCATCTCGCTAACACTCGTCGTCGCATCAGTGAAAACTCGCATCATTATCAGTCTGGACATGTACTTTGTAGCGGATTTTGCCCCTTCAATGATTTTTGAGTCTATGTCATCACTTTTCCACTTGTCAGCGTCTTTGAGCTTCTCAAGAAGATCCTCAGGTTGAAAAACAGCCTTTTCCGCCTTCAGTAGCTCCAGCGCTTTTCCAAGTCCACTTACGATGTTAGTGTAATGTAGGCTTATACCAGAAATCAGGCATATCTCGTCCAAGTCTAGATCAGAAAAGCAAATCTCATAAGGCTCAACTTTGCCAACCTCGCCTTCAGTGTATCTACCTGTACTTGCTGGATTCCTGAAAACGGTTATCCTGTCAGATAGTTCATACCTTTTGCCATCAGTTTTCCTAGACAGAAATACATAATCAGCATGGGGATCCAGCATGATTATGGTTCCGCCTTTTTTCAGCAGTTCGTCAGCTATTATGCCAGCAAGATACGTCTTTCCCGCGCCTGTTTGAGCAATGAGCGCTAAATGTCTTCTGAACCCTTTGATCGATAAGCTGACTGGAACCTCGCTGCGCGTGATCAGAGCCCCGATCTTAATTGCCTCATACTCAGGATAGGAATAGTATTTCTCAAGCAACTCGGCAGGAGCGATATATACTGGTTTGCCCGGAATTACAGCCTTCTTAGGCTGCTGCAGGTCACCGCTTTCAGTCAAGTATCCAAGCACGCGAGCTTTTCCCCACACTTTACGGTCGGCTAGACCTGATTCAATTATCTTCTTAATTATCTCAAAATCCAATTCTTTCGTTAAGGCTTGGCTAGCAGAGATCACCCTCTCGATTTGAGCAACCACTTCTACTTGCTTCGGTTTTCCGTCGATGTCTTCCTCAGAATATGTGAGCAAATACTCCCATCGTGAAGGCATTTCTCCAGGTTTTGAAGAAAAGAAAAACTCGTTGGAACTCGCTTCGCCGATTATTACGCCGACTTCTTTAAGGGAATCTGACACGTCTGTATCCTCTTCCCCTTATTATCTTCGCGTCAAACAGTCGTTCCATAAAAGGGAAATAGATAGTATCTACGACACGCTTCTTAAGTCTAACTCTTTCATCCACATTCTTGAGCCAGAGATTATAACAGTCTAAACCGCAATAACCAGTCACTAGGACCTTCAGAAGCTCATCAATGTTGAACTTTATCGGCTTGGGCCAACCCGTCTTCGCGAAAGTGTGATCCCAGCTGGGCAGATCAATCCTAATAGGTGAGTCTCTGGTGTCAAGCATAACATAGAGCGATATGATGCCCGGGAAATTTACGAGATTCATTATAATGTCAGATGCCCATTTAACGAAATCTTTGCCTTTTTCCCTTACTGTGATAGGAAAGTGAGTGCGTACATATTTCGCTGGATCTCTCCAACATTGGTTAAGCCTTTCAGCCATTCTAATTGAAGGCCCCAACAGCAAAGGTCTAGTGTATCCTAGAGTTTTTGCGTGATTCATAATAAGCTGGTAATCTGGTCGAGGTGATCTGAGCTCCTCAAAGATAAGCTCAAATTTGTCAAGCTTTTTGCCGTATTTCTGCTTTAGCCTTGCGAATTTGGCGATGGCAACTTCCTCTTTATCCAGCATTTCTGGGAAAATAGGCTTAAGCTTCTGCAGGTCAGCTGGATCCATATCGCTGTTTAGACTGTCAAACGCTTCAGAGAAAATCAGTTTCAAGACGTAGTCGCGGTAAAAGGTCGATCTACTCTCTTTGCTTACACCTATCAGCATGATTTCCTTTTTCTTGCACAAGTCAAAAAGCTCCCGATAGCATTGGAAATACTGCAAAAGCGTGAGCCTTTGGTCTTCAATTTCCGTTTCGATAGGTATGTGTGAAACACGTCCATAAAGAGAGCCATCAATCAAGACGTTACCGCATTCAAAACCGCTTTTCAACGCATCAATGGCTGCTTGTATTTCCAGTAGTTCCATTTTTCTTCCGATAAAGCGTTGCGATTCAAGAAAGCTGGCTTTGGTGAATATGGCATCTGTCTCAAGCAGTTTCCGTTCATGATTTCTGCAAACCGCAAGGGATCTGACAACATAAAAGATTCCCCCGGTTGACATTAGATTCGTATAGACGCTGGAATCCACAGCCATTATGCCCAGATCGCTTGGCTTCACCGAATACTTGTCCACGTTGTCAAGTGGAACCCAATATGAGTCGAAGTGTTTTTCAAAGTCTTCATTTAGCGGATTAGGTCTGCCTTTTAGGATTTTCTCTTTTAGAGTCTCTTTCTTGAGGCTAATTGACGATGCAAATTCCTCGAGGAAGTCTGGCATTTCAACACACCTTTCTTTCTTAGGGCTAATCCCTCGCAAGCCGTCTTGTGATTATCATTTCATTGACTATCACCTTGTAAAGACTACGCAATTCGTCCTCTGTGACACGAAGTCCCAAAGCCGCGCATACTGCCATATCAAATTCAAGCCTGACATCGCAAGGAGATATCATTTCTTCCGTATCAAACAGTGTTTTTTGTCTCTTTTTAATCCCTAACCAAAAGGCGTCATACCTTGCGTCAAAGTTTCTATCAAGCTGTTCTCTGAGAGGAGGAAACTGCTTATCGGCAAACTTATCGAAAACATCAGCCAATTCTTTGATCTTTTCGTTCCTTGGAAAGAATCTCATTTGATAAAAGTCGTAGAACCTTATGTGGATGTAGCGTCCAGTCGTCTCCTCTTTTAGAAGAAAGAATTGTGAGAGAAACACAGCTGAGTTAATGAGCACACAGAAGGCTTTAGCCGTTTCATCATCATCTTCTTTGACAATGTTCAAAACGTTTGCCGCTGAAAACGGTTTCTCTGAGAAAAAGGCAATTAAATAAGTACTTGGTGAATACGGATTTATCCTGTTAAGTGTCACTATATTGGTCTTAACTTCGGCTAGTTCTCGAGTGATGTTTGACCAGAAATTCTTCCAGTCAAAATTCGACGGTTTCTTGAACTTGCTAGCCTTGCGGACTAAGTCAAACTCTTTGTATGCTGTATGCGCAATATAATCCAGCTTTCCTGTTATGTCAAACGTTTTAATGCCCACACCTGTGCGCAGACTTGGAGTCAGTGCGGTCTTCTCAATTTGATATTTCAGTTGCATTGCAGATTTTGCTTCGATGAGTTTTTCACCGTCATCCTTTGAATCAAAAAACAGGAAAGCTTCTTCCGTGCGACAGGGATCAAGGGCGCGTGTAAAAAACATAAAAGACGAGACCCCTTTTGGCACAGGTCTATAGCCTTCACGGAAGTACTGCTCAGGAGGAGGCGTAAGGACATGAGAGAATTTCTCTATGAACGAGACTAATTCATCCCGATGTTCGAGGTTGGTTACGCCGCAGAACCACATTAAATTTGCAAATCTCTTGCGCAATTCTTCTATTGGGAATGCCTCAACATCGAGTTCTTTAGAGCGAAGATTATCACTGACTTCCAGCTGATTGCCAATATACGCAACGTCCGTGTTAGTTATCTGCCGAAGGTCTTTTTTTATCAAGGCAAACTTCACGCGGTGTCCTTTTGGGGGCTTGCCTTTTCTTGCGATAAGGAGTACGTCTCTATATTCTGACCATTCAGAGAATCCGTAATTGAAGGTGGCTTTTAGTACGTAGAGGATTGTCCAGCGTGAGAATATGAACTCCCTGATTTTCTCGCTCTCTCTACCTCTAAGTATGCTGATAGGGATGACGCCGCCAAATGTTCCTCCATCCTTTAGAAATTCGTCTGCAAGTGCAATAAAATGGCCCCATAGACCAACCTCGTTACCACAGATTGAGCCGAAGCGTTCCATGTCCACATATTTTCTGATTCCCCTCTCTACTTTTGTGAAAGGAGGGTTCATGAGCACAACGTCTACTTTGTTCAACTGAACGTCAAACGGTTCTCCTTTCATTGAATAACCTTGTCTTACTTCTGGAAAGAGTGTGACTTGAACTCCGCTTCGATAGCTGTAGCCCTTTGAGAGTCTAAGGCTGTCTCCTTGGATTATTTCTGTTTTTTCAATTGTGGTTGAAGGATCCATCGATGCAAGATTGGCTGAGGTTAGATGTACTGCAAAAGGCATTACATCAGCCCCGAATATTTCTTCTTCACAAAACCGTTTATGCGGGTTGCCCGTATGACCTTCTTCTTCGTATAACTCCAGCTTACGTCTATAGGCAGAGACTAAAATAGTTCCAGAACCACACGCACAATCAAAAACCGAGTCACCACTATTCTTGATAGTTAAGCGTGCGAGTATGTCTGCTGCCTGTGGTCTAGTATAGAAGGCTGCCAGCATCTTTCTTATCGTTTTTGGCATCAATTCATGGAAGAGGCGCCCAGGCAATTCGTATCTAATCCGCTCAACCTCCAGACCCCAAATTAAGTCAAATGTATCTTGGATGTAGCTCTCTGGAATCGCATCTAACACATCAAGGCTGAAGATAGGTCGATAGTTGATGTCAAGGACGCGGCTGAATGCAGCTCGAAGCCAGTGATGAGTAATCTTCTGCTCCTTTTTCGGCAGAATGTCTGGTCTAGTGCTTGAAAAAAGGCGGAGGAAAAGAATCTGGCTGAGAAGAATGTACGATGCAAGAAATTGAGCAACACCCACTGATTCGTTTTCATCAAGATTACCTATCTCTGAAAGGAGCTTTTTGTCAGTAATTACTCGAAGCATTTCCTTATCAGTCATTTTGATGTCTTGCATGGTATCCGAAACATGTTGTTGCAGCAACGCAATAACAGTGTCCAGAGGATACATCCTTCGCTCTCTTCGCTGAAGTTCAGGAGCAATCTCTTGTCTGATTTTAAGCAACAGTTGCGGGAATGTAACCGCCCTAAGTTCTTCCTTAATGTCAGGAGTGTCTATTAGACAAGTACATTTCTTCTCCTCTATCGCTCTCGCAATTTCGCGCTCTGATGGTCTGATAGACCGAGCCTCTTCTGGAAGAAAGAGAAGAATTCCATGATCTATCTTACTCTCCTCCTTGTGTCTTTGATACTGGATGAAAGCTTGCTTCAGAATCGGGATTGTTTCGCCGAGTTTTACGCCAAGGAGCCATGTTCTATCAAGAAGTTCAAAGACTATGTCCGGCTCGGAATTAATTTTGACTTCGGAGATTCCAGCTCCACCATGCCTTTTTATGACTTCTATTAAGATAGGATAAAATGTTCTTTCAGTGATTTTTTCAACCAAACGACTCGCACCCTTATGTTCAGGGTTGCTGCAACACCATCAATGACGCTGTTATGTGTTATAAAAGAATTATCCATTTGGATGGCTAATGGTTTGGCAAAGTTCAATGCATGTAATAGTTCTGTCTACAGAATCCCATACGGCATCGAGACCCGCATCATACATCGAACCCTTCAGAAAATAGAGGGGGTATGTCTGGAGGTATTACGGAAGCCTAATTAAAACTACAAAGCAGATCTGCGTATTGCATGCGTACATTGCTGAATGATAAAAAAGTATTTTTTATTTCCAATGGCTTTGTTTGTCCAACAATTTTTCTGCAGAAATTGTCAGACAATTCTAATCGGACTCAATCACATAACGAATCTTATAATCACAAGGCTTAATGTACGACACTGTTTTGGTGAACAATCTCTGCGCTGATTTTGTTCACCTAATCCCAAGCCACCTCATTATAAAATGTTGGTTTTGATTACTCAACAGGTTTTTGTTAGTCAGACAATTTGTGCGCGGAAATAGTCAGACTATTACCTGTCGATTCTTCAAGTGATTTCAACCAGGGGAAAAATGTGCACTCTATGTAATTCTCATGTTTTGGACATCGGCGTTTTATTGGTGAACAATTTCCGCGCAAAATTGTTCACCTATTTCAGCATAGGTTTTCATGTCGGACATGGTTCTTACGGATTATGTCTGACATAAGACAGCTAATCAGTCTGCCTAAGAAACTCGAAACAAGAGAGTGAACAACAAATAAGTTGTGGACCGGAATGCGCATATAACTAGAACAAGCTTTTGAAGTTACTTGATATTCAAGCCTCTTCTTTGTTGAATCAACAGCGTTCACAGAACCGCTCGTCGTATCGCTGATACTACTGAGCGTTCTTTTTCGCAACTTGTTCATGCAAAATCTCAGATATTTTGCTTAGCAATTCTAGAAGTTCTTCTCTTTTCGCCGAATCTCTTATGCGCCACCTTTCACCCAGATAGGGTCCCTTGTAGACTTCGTCAATCTTGTTGGCTCTTCTTAGATACTCCTGGAAATACGGCTGCATTCTGTCTTGAACAGCTTTAGGCTGTTTCGCTTGGAAAGCCTTCAGTTCAACATAAGCGGAATTGGCCTCTTTGTCAAGAATATCTTCAGCGATCTTATCCAACTCCTTGAAACACCTGTACAGAAAAGCATCTTGAAAGCTTACCGTGTTACCACGCGTTTTAGCAGGTTTTGGAAGAAAAGGCCACTCCGGAAGCCCACATAAAACGCTGCGATCTGGAAGTACAAGCTTTCTTATCTCCCCGTCTTTCCACGCCTGTTTGATTTCTCGATAAGCCTGCCTATCGCCCACGCTGAATTGTCTCTCAACCATGGTGACCAGTTCCTTAACTGGCATCCAGTTACCATGTTTCTTCAAAATGTCAGCAACTGACATGACGTCTATGTCAGCTGTTCATTGAATATAACTTTTGCCACACCTGTAACAACAGGATGGATGCCACATGGTAAAGTTCAGAACAACTGTCGACAAAAACGGAAGAATATACATCGCAAAACCCTTGCGCCAGAGCTGCATCGCCAACACTATAGAAATTCTCCCAAACGCAAAAGCCGCGGTCATTTATGAAGCTGGCACCAGAATCGATGACATCCTCTCTTCTTTGCGCGTGATTATGGCTGACCTCAGGAACCGTGCTAGACAGGAGGCAGAACAGGATCGATGACATCGACACCAGAAGGCTTTCAGCAAATCAGAGAAATCATGTTCAGTCCTCTAAGGCTCTATCAGAAACAACATTGCCAACAATGCGCAATGAACTGCAACCCCACGGAACAACGCTTCTTAGTCTGCATCCTAGCCGCACTACTCGACACAACCCAACGCAACAACAACCTAAACCAAAACAGAGGCGCCCACTACTGACCAACCATAAAGCTACAACTGCGTCTGCTATATCAAAACATGACATGTCCCCGATTAGGCTCATTCCCGCCTTCTTTCAGCCACAGCGCCACGCAGCAACCCCCATTACGCCTCTGAAAAACCTGTCATGTTCAGTCATAGGTGCTGAAGGTGTAGCTTCATGAACAGTCGCAGCGTCTGGTTTTGGAGGGATTTGTATCCGTTGCTTCTGCGTTTTTGTCGTGAGCGCGGTGTTGGGTTTAATGAGGTTGTTAATCGTGCGGTTGAGGCGTTTCTAAGTTCCACTGATGTTGAAGAGCTGAGGCTTAGAGCGGAAGTTAGCAGGCTTCTTCGTGAGGAGGCTGAGTTGAGGTGTGTTTCTACTGCCATGTTGCGCAGCGGCTCCTATTTGCCCAGTTATGTACAGGGTGTGTTACGGGAGCCTGGCAGACCCGTTAGCCTTGTGCGGGGTGGTCAGGTTCCGTTGAAGGCTTTGAAGCCTAAGGAAGAGGAAGTTTTCAGAAAAATTGCGACCAGGCGTGAGCAGATAGCAGCCAGACTCGCAGAGATTGAGCTTGAGCTTTTGCGGGAGGTTAAGCCGTTCAGGTTGAAGCCTGAGCCAACTCGTTCAAGGTCACGTGCACGTGATAAACTCAAGCCCTTCGGCAAGGGAGGAGCGTGATTGAGAAAATGCCGTTAAAACCTTTAGGAATTCCGCCTTACCTGTTGTCAGACGAAGTTGAGCAGGACGATATTGTGGAGATTGTTGAGAAGCCGTACATTGTGGCTGCTGACAAGACGAAGTGGGGCAGAGAAAGAGGCAAAGCCATAGTCAAGCTGATTCGCACAGGAGTCATTCGCACCTGGACTATGAACGTCACGACTTGGGACAAGCTGCTTGAAACATTCGGCGACGACCCGAGTCAATGGTTGAACGAGAAAATCCAGATCAAGAAGGAAACCCGCAACGTTAACGGCGTGGACAAAACGGTGTTATTCGGCAGACCCTATCATGAACCGCAACAGGAATTGAACCCTGAATCTTTCAACCCTAATCTCTACGGAGCTAAGACGGTGCCCATAGACGTTGCCAAGTTGACGCCAGAGCAGAAGCAGGCTTTGTTGAAGGCGTTATCAGCCTAAACCCCTGAAGAGTTCCCCTCTTGGGAACGAAACACCCCTCTTTTTTTGGTGTCGGGTAGAATTGGAGTCAGAAAACAGAGATGGCTGAAGACAGCGTCGTATGCCCGCAATGTGGCTCCCGCAAAGTGTGCCGAGATGGCTTAAGGTACAGTCGCCGTAATGGACAGCCTATTCAAAGGTGGTTCTGCAAAGACTGCGGGTATCGTTTCAGTGTCTCTGAAGGCTCCGAACCCGTTCAGAAAGTTCATAGGCAGATTATAAATTGCAGCCCAGACCTACCTTTTACTCGCCAAGTCTGCGTCAGCCAGACAAAGGCGATGATAAACTTGGCCGAAGTAGAATCCCGAATCCAAGAGAAGGCCGCGGGAGCCACAACAACACAAGCTTCAGAACTATCAATCTCGAAAAGCAAAATCATAGAATTCGCTTGGTGGATGAAAAAGGAAGGCTTCGCAGAGGCAACAATCACAAGGAGAGCGAGAATTCTCACAACACTTACAAGACGTGGTGCAGATCTCTTAGACCCAGAGTCAGTTAAAGGAACGATAGCTAAACAGCAGACATGGAACCTTAAGACCAAAGAAATCGCAGTTGAAGCCTACGCATGCTTCCTCAAAATGGTTGGCGGAAAATGGGATCCACCCATCTATAAACCCGTAAGAAAGTTGCCATTTATACCGACAGAACAGGAGATAGACAGCCTCATAGCTGGCTGCAACAGGAAGACTTCTGCTTTTCTTCAACTGCTGAAAGAGACAGGCATGAGATGCGGAGAAGCTTGGATGCTCAAGCTAATCGACGTCGACTTTGAGAACCGACTTGTCAAGGTCACACCAGAGAAATGTGGGGACCCACGAGCCCTAAAGATGAGCAGTAAACTCGTTGCGATGCTCAATGCCTTGCCCAAAACCCAGCCTGAAGTCTTCAAAGGCTCACTTAGACACTTTGCGAGGTCGTTCCGCAGGCAAAGACTAAAGGTTGCTAATAAGCTCCAAAACCAACGGATTCTGCAGATAACCTTCCACACATTCCGTCACTGGAAGGCAACTATGGAATACGCCCATACAAAGGACATCCTCCACGTAATGAAGCTGCTGGGACACAGAAGCATTCAAAACACATTGCTGTACACTCAGCTCGTTAACTTTGAAGGCGATGAATTTCACTCCGCAACCGCCAAAAGCGTCGAGGAAGCTCAGAAGCTTGTGGAGGTTGGCTTTGAATATGTGTGTGATTTCAACGAAGTTAAGCTGTTCAGGAAGCGCAAGTAAAGGCAAAATGGGGCCTAGATTGTTGTGGTGGGGTCGCTGGGATTTGAACCCAGGATCTCCAACGCCCCAGGCTGGAATCCTTGACCAAGCTAGACTACGACCCCGTGGGCATAGACGAGTACCCCTACAGGTCTTATTTTTCTTTTTCTAAAGAGTTTGAAGTTTTCTATTTCTGTCATGTCTTTGCTATGAGTTTTTTCATGTATCCAAGAGCCACTTTGACGAGTCGATCAACTTCCTCTACACCTTGAAGTTGATGATTTACAAGGAAAGGACCACAAACCTCGTAGGCTAGGTAACCGTCGTAGCCGATTTTCTTCAACTCTCGAACAAATGTTTCATAATTGATTAGGGAGCCACCGGGTGAAGTAAGCCCAGGCGCATCGTATGGGTCTTGTATAAAGTCGCCATCAACGGTTTCTCTGAATTTGCCGTTGAAGTGAGAATAAACTATGAGATCGCGGCATTCTTGAACAGCTTTGGTGATATAATCATCGCTTTGTTGAGTGAACGCATCGAAACATCCTAACCCAATGTCTAGGCACATTTTCACGCGGTCTGAGCTGATTTCCTTGATCATGGCTAATGTGTCCTCGTAGCCAAATCTCACTGGGGGACCGTGATTTTGAAGGGCAAGTGTGATGTCGTATTCATCCGCCCATTTGGCACTTTCTTTGATGCATTCTTTGATCCAATTCCATCTGTCAGCATCTGTGGCATATGGCAGCAACAGTCTGTAAAAACTGTCGTAAGCTCCTCTTCCATCCCTCCGTGTGGTTCCCGCCCAGCCAGTAAATATTTTGACTATTTTGATGTCTAGGTTGTCAGCGAGGCGTATCAGTTCTCTCAACCACACAAGTTGGGCTTCCCTATGTTCCATAACGGGGTCCATGAAGTTGCTATACGTATCCAAAGCTACCAGCTTAAGATCCGCCGAGTCGGCTAATTGCTTTATCTCGTTGCAAGCTGTCTTATCTAAGTCTAAGGGAGAAGCGTGATGTCTCTTGCCGCTGAGTGAGATACCATCATAGCCGAATTCAGCAACCTTTGGAATCAGTTGCTTCAGCGGTGTGAAGTCACCAGCGTACCAAAGACCTTGGTAACTAACAGTATACAACGCCACTTTCATAATCTAATCCTCCTTATGAATGAATAAGCTTTCTTAGCATCTTCCTCTGGATTTTCAGCGTCATCACCTTCATAGTTATACCACCCGTTGTAACCATGTTCCTTTAATATTTTCAAGGTTGTTTCCACATCTAGATCTCCTTCTCCAAAACTTACTGGAGGAATTCCTTGAGATAGAACTTTTTTGACAAACTCCGCTGGAAAGCCTGTTTTAGAAACTATCTGATTCTTATTTAGTCCCATCCACATCAGATTCAATACACTTTTATAATCCTTAGACAATTTCTTGAAGTCCATTAAATGTAAATGAAATATTTTTTCAGGAATCGCTTCTAGGAGGTCCATAAAGTCTTCGCGGGTGTGAAGACATACACCGAGGTTATCTGATGCGACTTTTGTTACTATGGCAATCAAATTTTCTGGAACACGGTCGAATAATCCGTGGTTTTCAAGGGCAAGCTTAACTTCTTTAGCTTCAGCGTATTTCACGCATTCTTTTAAGCCCTTAACTATAACATTTATAGCGTCTTCTCTTGACATATCTTCTGGTTTTTTCCAAGCTACAAAAGGTCTAACAAGATTGCAGTCAAGTTCCAACGCCATGTCAATGTTTTTCTTTATCGATTCTATATCACCCTTCAAGGTTCCACTTGTCGGTATTAAAAAGTCACTTTCGGGAGAAATGCAAACTATCTTTAGACCCAAGCTATCGGTTAATTTCTTAACTTTCTTAACGCGCGTGCGTCCCATATCTGGAGTTAAGTGATAGCTTATCGGTGTTCCAAGATCATGAGTTACTATCTCAACACCTTCATACCCTATTTTAGCCATACTGGCCACAGCATCTTCAAGGTTCCATTTTCTGTAGCCCCACGTACAACACGAGATCCTTTTCATGAAAAGCCTCCTCTTTGTAAAGTTGCTATGTTATATTAAAGGTATTTAAAAAAATTTTGGGTTTTTGAATTCTACGAAGTAAATTAATAAAGCTTTTAAGCGCTCAAAATATTTTGAAAGAAGGGAACAAATTGAAAAAAATAAATGTCGGCATTTTAGGTTACGGTTTCGTTCAGTCAGAGTTTCATATGCCTTGTTACAAGGAGATTCCAGAGGCAAATGTCACAGCTATCGGAGGGCGGAGGAGAGAAGCTGTTGAAGAATTCGCTAAGAGATGGAGAATAAGGGAGACCTATTCCGGCGATGATTTTATTGAGAAGTTGTGTGCAAATCCCGAAGTTGAAGTTGTGGACATAGGATTACCTAACTTCCTTCACAAAAAAGCAGCCATACTAGCCGCTGAAAATGGAAAACACGTGATATGCGAGAAGCCGTTAGCCCACAATGTAAACGAGGCAAAAGCTATGCTTGACGCCGTTGAAAAAGCTGGAGTGATTCACTGCTACGCTGAAAATCAGACGTTCACACCTCACATAATCAGAGCGAAGGAATTAATTGAAAAAGGCGCTATTGGAAACGTTTTCTGGATAAGAAGCAGAGAGGCTCACTTCGGACCTCACTCAACTTGGTTCTGGAATCCCGAGCTTGCAGGAGGCGGCGTCTTAATGGACATGGGCTGCCACTCAATCGAGGTTGCTAGGTATCTTGTTAATAAAAAGCCGTCGGAAGCCTTTGCTTGGGGCGCCACATTGGTTCATAAAACTAAAGCAGAAGACAACAGTCTTGCTCTAGTTAAGTATGAAGGCAATGGGCTTGGTCAATCAGAGAACAGTTGGGCAGCTCACGGCGGCTTGGACCTACGATATGAGATATACGGATCTGACGGCGCATTTTTCATCGATTTAACTAGGGAAACTGGCATTAAAGTTTTCACTGTTGCCTCAGAGGAGAAAGTTGGATATATTGTTGAAAAGGCAGAGGCTAAAAAAGGATGGATGTACCCAACTTGGAGGGAACACGAAATCTATGGATACCTCTTTGAACTGCAACATTTTATTTCATGCATTCTCAAAAGTGAGATGCCAAAAGAAACTTTCAGGGATGGGTACATGGTCAACTGTATACTTGACGCTTGCTACAAATCAATGAAGACTGGGAAATGGGAGCCCATTAGCCTCAGGCGGAAAACATAAGTTTAAGATTTAAGCTGACAATTTAGAATGTGGTGGATAGATTAGTAGCCAGACCAGACCTCGCTGATTCCATGGATTTTACCATAATTTCTGTAACATGTCTCCCCCGCTCTACGCTTGGAAGAGGTTCTTTATCGTTCAGAATACAATTAATTAGGTGCTCTATTGAAGCCCCCATAGGGTTTTTAAGGCTGAGCATCGGTAGGCTTCTCTCATCAAACATGAACCAGCCCTGAAATTCGTTTGTCCAAAATCTTTTCTTGGTGGTGTAGAGCGCTAAGGGGCTTTCTCCACCAAGAAGAATTGAGCCCTCAGTGCCATAGATCTCAACGCTAGGCATCCTCGGCAGAGACGCAATCGTAAGCCAATTGGCGGTTATACATCCAAGGAGTCCATTTCCAAAGTCAAGAATCGCAAAAACGTTGTCTTCGGTTTCAACCTCTACCTTTTCCGTCTTGGCAACATCGCGTTGCCAGAATGGTCGGTATTTTCCTTCAGCTATCGCTTCGGTGGTAGCCTCAGGAGGTTGGAGAAGGCGTTTAGGCATTGAGATAGTTGCCATGCATGTAACTTTTTTCACAGGTCCAAACAGGTACGTAAGCGTAGAGATCGGATAGACGCCTAAATCGAATAATGGGCCGCCGTGTTCTTTAGAGAAGAACCATTTACTATGAGTTGGGCCAGCGTGTCCAAAACGGCCTTGGGCGCAGAATAATTTTCCGATTGCTTCCTCTTCGATGAGTTCCTTTGCTTTTTGGTTTTCTGGAACTAGGTGCATAGACGGTTCAACTAAAGCTTTCACCTTCGCTTTTCTTACTTCATTGACTGCAGCGTCAGCGTCCTCAATTGTTGTAGCCAACGGCTTTTGCACAAGCACGTGTTTCCCTGCTTTGGCTGCTTTGACGACAAGTTGCGCGTGGGTTGCATGAGGGGTGGTGATGACCACCGCCTCTATGTCTGCTTTCTCTAACATCTCCTCATAGTTAGTGTAATACTCTCTTGCTCCCCAGTTTTCCTTGGATCTTCTAGCTCTTTCCTCCATCACATCGCACGTAGCTATCAGTTCAGCCTTCTCTCGAAGTACGGGAAGATAGAAAGCATTTGCTACATCCCCGCATCCAACTACTCCGAACTTAACAAGTCTTTTAACGGACATAAGTAATCTCCTCATCAATTGTCTTGATGGAACTCTAGCACATCTGTTCCTTGCCGCTTTATAAAATTTCCAGTATTCTCCACGATAGTTATGAAACTATTCCTGAATTTCGGAGAGACCCTTAACAGATTTTGGAACAAACAGAAAAAAGAGGGTTTTCGCGGGAGACATCGCCACTAGGGTCTAAGTCCAAGCTATACTACGACCCCTTACAGATAGATGCGAACCTGTTTTCATTTTCGCTTCAGGAATGTTTTGCGGTAACTAAATATAAGACCATGTGCATTTAAAAAAGACTTCTCCAAATTGAGAAAAATAAGGTAATTTAATGACTCTGAACGATTCGCATGCTTCTAAAAAGACTAGATTCTCCGTTATTGACATAATGTTAATTGTGATGAGTTTTATTTGGGGCATAAATTTTTCCGTAGTTAAAAGTGCGTTAAACGAAGGCTTTTATCCCTTAAGTTTTAATTCGCTTCGCTTCGGTTCAGCCTCACTGTTTTTACTTGCCTTTCTGTGGATTCGTGAACGAAACCTTAGCATTCATAAAGAAGATATAGGACGTTTCATTTTGCTGGGTTTGATTGGAAACACCATTTATCAGTTTCTTTTTATCAACGGTATCTTCCGCACAACTGCAAGTAATTCCTCTTTGTTTTTGGCGATGACACCCATTTTTGTGGCAGTTTTAAGTTCGATTTTACATGTAGAGAAGGTGCAGAGAAGGGTTTGGTTCGGTGTTTTTCTCTCATTTTTCGGCATCGTCTTGATTTCATTGGGCGCTGGAAATTCGCTTAACATTTCATCAGAAAGTTTGACGGGTGATGTTTTAGTTTTAACTGGCACAGTTTGTTGGTCTTCTTACACTGTTTTATCCAAGCCGCTGCTTCAACGGTATTCTCCTCTTAAAGTAACCACTTTAACTGTTGCTATTGGAACATTGCCGTTGGTTGTTGTTTCGATTCCTTCTCTGAAGGGACAAAACTGGAGTTTGGTTCCATTGCAAGGGTGGCTAAGTTTAGCGTTCTCGTTCTTTTTTGCCATCGCCATTGGATACGTAATATGGTACACAGGAGTGAGCCGAATTGGCAGTGCCAGAACTGCACTTTACGAAGGTTTAATAACAGTTATAGCTTTAGCTACCGCGTGGCTTACCTTATCTGAGAGCATGACTCAACTTCAGATTCTAGGCATAGTGCTTGTTTTTGTCAGCCTATATTTAGCTAGGAGAACATCCAACAGCAACTAACATTATCCGTGAAAACTTGTGAGCTCGCATATGCGCAAGATTTTGTTGAAGTTTTCTCTTGTGCGGTTTTGTTTGTAGTTTTTGAGGTTGGTTCTCAACATTTCTTGGTTTATTTTGCCTAGTTTGCGTCGTATGGTTTTTGCAGTTTGGCTGCCTATGAAAAAGTATTGGCATATTGATGTTACGTTGGACACGTGGCGTTGAAGGCTTGCGGTTTCAAAATCCACTATGACTGCTTTGTTGTCTCTGCCTATGATAATGTGTTTGGGCGCTCGACTGAGTTCTCCATGGTCTAAGTCGATGGCGTCTAATCGCCAACACTGTTCCAAAACATCTCTTAAAACCTGCCTTATTCGGTTCCTTGTTCCTTTACCCTTCAATCTTTCAATCCATTCAGGAAGCAGGGTTCCTTCAACAAAATCCATGAGCAAAAAGTTTTCACTAACACCAATCAAGCGTGGTCCAACTTCAACTTTATTCGCGGTTTTCAGCATTTCAGCCTCATGTTGCATTCCAATGCGGTCAGCGTCTACTCTTCGAATCTTTAACGCAATCCTTTTCTTGTCTAGGAGCGCTCTGACCACGATGCCCACGCAGCCTTTACCTAAAACAGGCATGTTGAAGACGGTTTTTTCTCCAATAAACTCTAAGGCTTTGACGCCTGAGCGTTTCAGCTCTCGAATTCGCTTCGTCGTTTCTTTTGAATTATACCTTGGGTAACATAAGATAATGGCGTATCTTTTGTCTAGAAGTTGCTCTAGAGAAACTATTTGGGCGGGTTGCAATGGAACTCAATTAATCATACAATCAGTCCGCCAGATAAAAAGCATGATAACTCAGAAGCAGGTCTGACAAAGGCTTTGATGGAAAGAATTATCCTTTAGACAGTCTAATTTTATAGTATGAACTTCAATGAATTTTTGAAGAGAATCAAAGAAATCAAGGAAATGGGTTTTGTTCAGACTCATAGAAAAGGTGATACAGGCATCGGAAAGACTTTAGAAGATTTGCTAGGAATCACCGAGAACAATATCGCTG
>Ga0315280_10001714_pt1 | contig 37049 bp, 22 predicted proteins | sample YL17G06_40_MG_FD_203697 | JGI IMG/M metagenome (GOLD analysis project Ga0315280, IMG submission 203697) | Sediment microbial communities from Yellowstone Lake, YNP, Wyoming, USA - YL17G06_40 | ecosystem: Environmental > Aquatic > Freshwater > Lake > Sediment | place: USA: Wyoming | collected... | reverse complement strand
AAGGTCTTCGGGCTGAAGATATGAGTCAGGCTGAAGTTCCCGACAACTTCCGGGGACTTCTGGTTGACGACCGCCTCAGGGGATGTCGTGGCGCTGGCGCCCCGGTTCTTGCCGTCGTAAGCATCTACTTCCAGGCCGAACATCATATTTGTTGAGGGAGTCAGCTGAGCGGTGATCTTGGTGAAGGACCGGGGCTGGTTGTAGGCGCGGGGTTCGGGGAAGCCTGTGGCATAATCCTCGAAGCGCTGGAACTGGACGCCCTCATAGAACCAGATCTTGTCCTTCTTGATTGGCCCTCCGATGTGGACGTTCCCATCCAGAAACTTGTAGCGGGGAGAACTCAGTTTGGGAAAATCGCTGAGATAGGCTTCGTTGTTGTCCTGCTGCCAGAACCCTGTTGGTTTGTCGTTCTTCTCCCCCTGAAAGTCGAACTCCATATGGCCGGAGAACTGGTTCCCGCCGGATTTCGTGATGATGTTGAAGATGACTCCGGTGAAGTTTCCGTATTCTGCCGGAAGCCCGACTGCCATGACCTTGGCTTCCTCGATGATGTTGTGGTCGAGAAAGACCCAGGCTGTGCCAGCCTCCGGGTCCGCCACGTTCACGCCATCCATCGAGTAAGCAATCCCAGTCCCGTCCTGAGCGCCGTAAGCCGAGTCGGCCATATTATCAGGGGTGACTCCAGGAGCCATATTAACGAGACTAGACGTGAACTGGCTGTAAGGGATGTTCCGCAGGATTTCGTTGGTCAGAGTGACTGAAGCCGTTTCCGTGGATTTGATGTCAACGGTCGGCGATTGGGCGACAACGGTCACTTCTTCTTCAACGGTTGATGGCTTCATGACCAGATCAATGGTGAGCCTTGTTGTCGTGGTGAGCCGGATGTCTTGCTGGACAACAGTGGCGAAACCTTGAAGTTGAACTTTGAGGGTATAATCGCCCGGAGGGAGGGCGGGAAAGCGGTATTGCCCTTGAGTATCAGTTACAAATGTGCGGGTGCCCATTAGATTGGGGCTGGTTAGCGTGACGGTCGCTCCAGGGAGTGGGGTGTGCTCTTCGTCTGTGACGATTCCGACAACAGCGCCTGTTTCCTTGGACTGGGAGAAGGCCAACGGGGAAAGGACGAGCAGGAAAGCAATTAAAGAAAGAATTGATTTCAATTTCATTTTACCTCCTACCTCCTTAATTCCTTGACCAAAGAAGCTGATAGAATCAACTTCCTCTGTTTCCGAACAAATTAAATAGATTTTATGCCGATTTAACCTCCTTTTCATTAAAATATTCCTCCTCTTATATAGGTAAGCAAAATTTATGCCAAATTTAGAGCATATTTAAGTTATTGATTTTAAAAAAGACAGCGACTAAGTTGGCCGATGATATTAACAATTCTCCAAATATTTGCACTTGATTATCCAAAATTTTGAATTTTTTTTGCCCTTCTAATTCTGATGGCATGATCCCGTTTTCTGGGTAAAACATATCACCGCTGATGAATTGTTGTCAATAGCTCGAAAAAACCAGATAGGATCTCATTTTCCCTGACTATTTTTAGTTTTATGAGATGGGGCCTGTCCCAGCGCCACCCATTTTAGACTTGAATCGTCTGCCATCACGTATTTGGTAATTCTTCGAAAAAGACCCTGAGATTGAAGTTTTCCTGAGGAAATGCTTCCCGAGGGTTAAAAGAGGCAGCTGACTGATAGTCCTCCTTGAAGGAGCTTTGCTGATTGGGTAGAAAAAATAGAAAAATTTTTATAATATTGGGGCTATATCAAGGAGCGAAAAATGAGAAGCCGGTTAATCCTCAGAACCCAGATAGTCCTTGTCCTCCTTTTGGCTTCAGCCTTCTTAAGCGCGGAAAATTTTTCGAAGGAAAAAGCTCTTGAGCACGTCAGATATTTTGCCGAGACCGTCGGACCTCGGCCGATGGGTTCGCCCCAGGAGAAGGCCGCCCTGACGTATGCTGCGCAAAAGCTTGCCGAATACGGCTGTCGAGTGGAATGGCAGCCTGTGACTTCCTCGAAAAGATTAAACACCAGCAGCTTCAACGTGATCGGCCGTTTTCCGGGCGAGGCCGAACGAGAAATCGTTATCGGCGGCCATATCGATTCTGCCACGCCGGAAATACCCGGAGCCGACGATGACGGCTCTGGCGTTGCGGCTATGCTCGAGATAGCCCGCGTTCTCTGCCAGGAAAAACATCATTCTACTTTGGTTTTTGTGGCCTTCTGCGGTGAAGAATCCGGCCTGGTCGGGTCGGAGAACTTTGTCGAGCATTATCCGCTTAAAAACGTCGCCTTGATGCTCCAGCTCGACATGACCAGCGATGATGCACCGCTCATGCTCTGGATCGACACGCGCCAAGCCCAGAGCCCCGAGTGGCTGGTTAGGGCGAGCATCGGTGCTTTCCATAGCCTTGGTTATAGAAACATCGATTATCCGTTCCATTTTCAAAGCCTGAACTCCAGTATGAGTGGGGCAGGCTCCGATCACGAACCATTTATGAAAAAGGGGGTTCCGGCGATCGCCTTTGTCAGCGACGTCCGGTTTCCTATCCACACCCGGAATGATTCCATGGCCTATTTCAAACCCGACGGGTTGGAGCGCAGCGGCAGATTGATCTTGGCGCTTGTCCAGAAGTTTGACCGGGACCAGCCCAGGAAAAAAACAGGTCATTATGCGCTTGTTTTGGCCGGGGAAAGGCCTCTGTTCGTCAAGCCAATTTTGCTGAGCTTATTCATTATTCTCAGCATCATTGTTGGAATATGGACGTTGGTTTGCGCCTGGAAAAAGAGAGTCAACCTGGAAGAAGAAAAGAGGATCAGGCTTTCTTGGCCCAAGCTGGTTGTCTTCCTCTTTATTATCGTGATCACATCATTCGCTTCTCAATGGATCATGCAACTGCTCAAAGGCCGGCGGCTTCCCTGGTTTGCCCATCCGGGACCCTATGTTGCCTTTGCTTTTTTCTTTCTGCTCTTGGGGGTATGGCTGGCCTTGCAGGTGACCAGGAAATGGAGACTGAGAAAGAACAGCTTCTTTTATCTTATTAGAGCTGTGAGTTATTTTACTGTTCTGATAACTGTGGCCTGGCTTTTGGGCGGTCCTCGTTTAGCCCTGTATCCTGCCGCCGGACTTCTTCTTATAAGTTTAGCCTGTCTTGTGCCCCGGGGATGGCTCAAAGGCCTCCTCTGGCTGCTCTCCCCGTATCTGATGTTCCGGCTCCTTATCCTTCCCGAATATTATGAGTTTGCTTACAGGACCACAGGAATGTTTGCGTTGTCCTCTCTCAAAACATCATTGGCCTTTGGCGTTTTCATGGCCGCATTCATATTGATTATGGTTCTCTGGACGATGCCTTTTCTGCTCGGGTTCGCTGCGGTTTATCGGAGTTATTCCGGCGATCTCTTCCGGCTTAAAGGGTTTCGCCGTCCCCTCTCGCTGATTCCTCTTACGGTGCTCATCATCGGTGGGGCCATCTATCTATTCACCCTGCCAAGCTATACCCCTCCATGGGAGCAGGTTATCAGCGTAACCCAAAAATTAGATGGCCACAAAAATAAGGCGTTTATCGAATTTGCGAGCGGCGATTACCTGCGCGGGATTGAGGCTGACATTAACGGAAAGAAGCAAGCTATAAACGAGCGGTCTTGTGTTAAAGAAATCGAGTATCCCCTGGAAATGGATTGGGTCAAGGATAGAGTTGTTTCCCAAACGGAAGAAAAGGGCGCCGAGAAAATTATCAAATTGGACATAGCTCTTGAGTTCGAGAAACAACCGTACACTGTGTCCCTAAGCTTGAAGTCGGATAAGGCTGTGAAGATCGAGGAGAGCAATGTCAAATATGCCGAGAGAGGAAAGAAGGGAGCGACCATCACCTGGTTCAGTTTTCCCCTGGGGAGCCTGGAGCCGACGCTGAAATTAAGCTTGCCAAAAGGCGCTAAACTCGAGGCTGAGATAGCGGCGACATTCTTGGACATGCCTGTTCCGATATCTTGCACGGGGAAAAACAAGTTTTTTGTTTATCGCGCCCGCATCACCCGTAAGATCAAGTTCTAAACGCGAAAACTTCGGGGAAGCGATGCTCGTTCCCGTTCAAAGCTGTTCAGGCCTCCCAAATTCCGTGATAATCAAGCAGTTTTATTAGGTGGGTCCTGTCGCGGCGCGTCCCCGTATAGGCTCAGGTGTGGGCTCGAAGGCCCGCGAACTTGCCCCAGCGAGTCAAGTTCGCTTAGTCCTCGGCTCGCTCTCCTCTTCGAGGAACCCTGCCCGCTTCGCCTCCGGATGGCCTTCTCCGCCCACCCCCTTCGCCTCAGTCTTGAAATCGGGGACTGGCGCCGCGCCACCCCATCGGAGTTTTCAGCTATCATGGAATTTGGGAGGCTTCTCAACATGGCGTGAACATTGCTAATTTAGCCGGATCTCCATATAATTTCGGCGGAAGAAAACGGACCGAGCGATGCGACATCGGGGCAAGACATACTGGCGCAAGCGGAGAGACCAGCTTTTGAAGAAGCACCTGATCTTTGAGGGAAAGGTCCTCGATATTGGGTGCGGCTGGCGCAAATATGGAAAGAATGCTGTAAGGCTGGATGTGAGTCCCCAATGTCATCCCGATATTCTGGCGGACATTCAGGGCCCCACCGGACTTCGCGAGGCAAGCTTTGATACGATCCTCGCTTTGGATGTGCTGGAACACCTCCGTTATCCCCGCCGAGCTGTGGAGGAGATCAGCCGCATTCTCAAACCCGGCGGGCTTCTCTATATCACGGTTCCTTTTTGTTTTCCCCGGCATGGAACGGAATATTACCGCTTCAGTGACCTGGCCCTCGAGGACCTGCTCTCTGATTTCGGCACGGAAATTATTCCGGTCAAAAAGAGTAAAGTCTGGAATCTCCTTTGGAATTATTATCCGCAAGACACGATTGTGGAAGGCTATTTTGTCAAAGCCAGGAAAAAAACCCGGCAGGAGCCTTAAATACAGGCATTCCCTCCTCCTCAACCATCCCGGATGAAGTGTGGAAGATCAAAATGTCCCCGAATTAATTTGAATTCATCAATACAGCCCTGCCTTCTTTAAAACCTGCGGCATTCCGGACTTTTTCATCAGCTCTTCGATATCCCTGACTTCCCGCGGAATCCCTGCGGTCAAATTTTCGCAGCCAGTTTCCGTGATGAGGATCGTGTCTTCGACACGAACGCCCAAATTCTCCTGGGCATAGATAATGAGCGGCTCGTTGGCCAACACCATGCCCGGCTTAAGCACCGCCGGCCCCCCGCCCACATCATGGACGGACATGCCCACATAATGGCCGAACCCGCCGCGCATTCGCTTGAAATAGTCCTTGGTCAGGTCATATCCCTGCTGGCGCAGAATTTCGTCCACTTCCTGCCTGGCCTGATCTGCAGTCAATCCGGGCCGGTAAACCTTGAGGCAGGCCTCATGGACCGCCTTCGCCGCCTCATAGACTTCTTTTTGCCTGGCGCTGAATTTGCCGTTGGCCGGATATGAAACGGAGATGTCGGTGTCATAATAGTCGACGTCCGGCCCGGCATCCACGACCAGGAAATCCCCGTCCTTGAGCAGGCGGTCATGCCTGTAATAATGAACGTAGGGATGGTTTTCGCCGGAGGATATGATGGTGTTGAAGGCGAGGTCCTGAGCGCCTTCCTTCTTGAAAATGTATTCTAAGACCGCGGCGACCTCATACTCGTACAGGCCCGGCCGCGTCGCCCTCATCATCTCGGTAAAGGCTTTAACGCCGATACGCCCAGCCTTCCGCATGAGCTCGATTTCGGCCGGGGACTTGATCGTGCGCATCTCCCAGATCATGGGCGAGCAGTCACGGACTTCGACTCCGGGAAATTTCTCGCTGAGTTTCTTCACGAACTGGCCTTCGCGGGTCTGCCGGCCGTCCCAGAGGTTAAGGACCTGGTTTCTTTGGAGCGTCCAGAATTTCTCGAAGCTGGCCTCCCTCATGAGCTCTTCAGGCTTGAAGGGAGTATAGATGATTTTGCTCTGGGCAGCCAGGCGGGTGAGGACCATATTCAGTTCCTCGATGGGGATGAACCGCTCGACGCCTGTCACCTCGCTTGGGTTTTTTAGTATGTCAGCGCTGATTCCCTCGCTGCGGAGGGAACGTTCGGTGGCCGTGAAAACGAGGAGGCTTTCCTTCCGGGTGCCGTCGATGATAAGCACGGCATTCGGCACCTCGACGCCGCAGAGGTACATGAAATCGTTGTTTTGATAATAATTGTAATATCCGGCGAGCGGCTGCGCGCCGAGAATAATGGCTATGCTGTCGGGGATATTTTCCATGAGCTTGGCCCGGCGCGCGGCATACTCCGATTTATCGAAGATCAGACCTGCGGAGAGAGAAGATAGCAGCATCAGGATCGCAACCGACAACACGATTCCTATTTTCTTGATTTTCCTCATGTGAGCCTCCTTCTTTGCCGTCGAGTTTAGCAAGATCTCGAAATAAGGAAAAGGACAAAGAAATGATAAGAAACATCTTTGTTTTCGTGACAATTCTCCAATCTTCTTTTTCAGGGGAACGGCGATGCTTCCAAAACCATGGAAATCACTTCGAATTTTGTGATTCTTTTTTCATCGTGGCCCGGATCTTGAACAGCTCCTTGGCGACATTTTTGGCCTGGGCGGATGGCCGAAGCCGCGTATCGAGGTCGCAGGTCCATTCGACCGGAAATTCCTCGATCCTAAGGCCGCGTCGGGCTGCTTTAATGATGATTTCGAGCTCGAAGAGGAATCCGGAAGTGACGAGCCCAGCGTAGAGCTCTCTCGCGGCATCGCCTGCATAGACCTTGAAACCGCACTGGGAATCTGAGATCCACCGTGGAAGTCCGGCGATCCATATGGCGGCCTGATGAAAAATCCGGGAGATCAGCCGCCGCCGGAAAGGCTGATTCCTCAGGATCACTGTCTCTTTAAGGCGGCGGGAGGCAAGAGCAAGGTCCAATTCGCCGGCAGCGATTCTTTTGATCGCCGCAAGCGCATTGGCGTAAGGAACGCAGGCGCCGCTATCGGCATAGAGCACGACCTTCCCTTTGCTTTCGAGGACGCCGCGCTTGACGGCGAGGCCTTTTCCGGAATTCCTCTCCAGCCTGAGGACTATCCTCATTACTGAGGGGGAAATTTTTGCCCGGCGGGCAGCCTCCGCGGTTTCATCTGAGCTCCCGTCATCGACGACGATGATTTCGCCCTCAAGCCCCGCTGCGCTGAAAAAAGAAGCGGCAGCCTCGATGTCACGGCCGATTTTCTGCGCCTCGTTCAAGGCCGGGATGACGATCGACAGATCCATGATAGGGTCACTCCTCCGTGCGGCTTTTCAGAAACTTCTCCCAGAGGTCGTTACGGACGTGGAGAACGAGAAACACCTCGGGCCGCAAGCCATAGTATTCCGATCGGTATGCGTCCTTTAGGAGCGGCTCCAGGCCGGGCGCTTCTTCGGCGGATGAGATGATCAGAGGAGGCGTGTCTATATCGCCGGCTTCCTCAACGCTCTTCCAGTAGCCCACGCGGCCAAAGCGCCTCAAGGACCAGGGCAATGGCCAAATCTCATAAGGGCTGGCAATGACTTTAATCAGCATTTGTTTGCCGCGAGCGTCAAAAGAAGCCAGGTCTTCAACGCGCCGGACAAGCTTCAGGAAATCCGGGCTGGTCTGGGCATAGACATAGGGATTGCCGGGGTCGGCGGAAAACAAAAAGTTCGCCCGGTAGCTCTGTATCCCCAGGTTGATAAACCCGGCCGCGAACAGGAGCAGAATCAAGGCGCGACCAAATCTTTTTGGACAAACACCGAAGATGAAGGCGGCGCCGTTTCCGGCGAGCAGGATAAATCCAAGATAAAAGGGGAGAAGGTTCCAGGGAGTTTTATAGGGAATGATAGAATAGGCGGCTGTTGCCGCCACCGTGTAGAAAAAGATGAATTTCAGAAAAAACGAACGAGGCTGTCGAGGCCGACCGAGTTTAAAAGCAGCGATACTTCCCACGACGGCTAAGACAAAGATGAAGGACTCGCTCCATAAAAGCCTTGCCGCGCCTTTCGAGAAGGCGAGGATTTGAAAATAGTAATACCAGGGCTGAATGTGGAAGCCTGCTTCCCCGGCCCGCACGAAATAAATTTTAAAAGAGAGAATGGAGTCAACAAAACCTCTCGGGTTTCGGAAAAACGAGGAATAAAGAGGCAGAATGACGAAGAGAGCTGCCGCGAGGCCAGGAATCAGATGGACAAGCGGCGCTTTGAACTTGGGTTTTTTCTTTTCTTTTTTCTCCTTTTCTATTTCTTCCTCTTTTTCTTCTCCTCGTCTTTCGAGTTTCTGTAAGATCAGGGTCAAAAGCAGGGCGGCGGCGACGGCTCCAAAGGCAATGACCGAGGTTTCCTTAGTGGCATACATCATTCCGGCAAAGAAACCCGCGCCCAGTGCCCGACCCCATGACGGCCGCATGATATAGCGCCAGAGAAAAGCGATAAATCCGCCGAGGAAAAAGACGAGGAGTGTTTCCTGAATATAGAAGCGGCTGAAATAAACCATCGCCGGCGAAAGTGCCAGACATAAGGCGCCCCAGAGAGCGGCCGCGCGTCCACTTGCCGGAATGAGAAGGAGGAAGAGAAAAACCGTGCCTAATCCAAAAAAGGCCGGCACCAAGCGCAACGTTTTTTCGTCGAGCGAGGCCAGCGTCTTCGCTCCGAAGACACGGGCAAAAGGCAGAGAAAGGTAATAAAGGCTCGGGCCGTGATGGTCTTCCTTATCGTAGCGGTAATTGCCTTCCTCGAGCAGCGCGCCGAATTTGACGGCCTGGTTGGCCTCGTCATGGTGCATCGGCCTGAGCTCGAGGCCCGGGAGGCGAAAAATGAGCGCCGCGAGAAAGATGAGAAAGAAAAGCCCGGCCAAGGCCTTTTTGTTCATTGTGCCGGCGCGCCGTAAACCTCCACTTCAACATAGTGGTTCATGTCGTTGGCCGTGTTCCCGTTGCTCCAGAGCCGCACGTACCTCGCTTTGAAACCCCGCGGGTCGATGAGCTTGCCTTCGTAGGTTTCAATATACTCTTTATCCTTCCCGACACCCAGGCCGGATGTATTGTCGTGGTCGTTGTTGAAGAGGGTTGTGACTCCCGTGACAAAGTCTTTGTCTTCGGAAACCTGGATGATGACATCGCGGTAAACACGGGCCTGGCTGTGGTAATGCCAGACCAGGATGGCCTGAAGGTTATAAGGGGCTCTAAGGTCGATCTGGACCCACTGTTTGCCCGGGCCGAGTTCGACAAAATAGCCGTCTTCCCCTGATTTCTCGCCGTCCGTGACGAATCCGATCTCGCCGATAACGGGCTGCATATCACTTGAAGTCACCGGTTTATTCAGGGAGACGAGCTTTGTCCCCTTGGGGACGAAAAACGCACCGCGCGGCTTGCCGGTTATTTTTTCCAGGTTCGGGCTGTTGATATTCCGCGGCGTCCCGATAAACATGGGCTTGGGCAGCTGAAGCTTAAGCTCCTCTTTCTCCTGGTCTTGCGCTTGCAACGGACTTATCGCTGCCGCGATAAGGCCAAACAGGAAAGCAAAGACAATAACAAATAACAGGCTCTTTTTCATCATAAAATACTCCTTTGAAATTTATAAGTGTTGTCCAAAAATTTCCTTGTTGAAAATTTGATAAGTGTTCTGATCAAGGATGAGCAGGGCCCAGACTTCGGGATGGCGTTCACAGTAGGCATGCACATCCTCAGGACTCATGACCATAAAGGCCGTGGACAGGGCGTCGGCAGCGGCCGCTCGGGGATGGGAAACCCAGGCAGCCAGAGCGTTTTCGGACGGCCGGCCTGTTCTCGGGTCCTGAATATGGCGGCCCTTCGCCTCTGTCCCGGAGCCGCTCAAGGCGCGCTCTTTAAGAAGCACGCGATTCGGGGCGCCAGGCAGCGTCCAAACTCCGCCGACGCCCACCGGCCAGCCCATCTCGCCCGAATTCAATCCCGGAGCAGAGCCGAGGGCCAGGGCTGTGCTTGTTCCGCCGTGAATCAGAGCCCGCTCGACCCCCCAGTCCGAAAAAATAGCTCGTGTCCTATCCAGGGCGTAGCCTTTCCCGATGGCGCCGAGGTCCAAATCGACGCTTCTCATGTTGGGCAGGCGCGAAGTCTCTTGAATTTTTAGGCCGAACCCAGTTTGAGCGCGAAAGATCTCAAAGGCTTTTCCTTTTATCGAGGACCTGAAATTGATATCGAAAGCGCCGCCGGTTTCCGTGCCGATCTGGCCGGCCGTTTTTAAGCAGTCATAGGTTTCAAACCCGATTCTCCTGGACTCGCCGGGTTTTAGCTGATTGATCTGGCCGATTTCACTGCAGGCGTTGAACCGGCTGAAGAGCGCCTCGAGTCGGTCGATTTCCCGGAAAACAGCCTGTGACACCTGACCGGCATACTCCTCATCCGCGTCCGCGATCATCACTTCAAAAGTCGTTCCCATGGCTTCGTGAGCAAAGCGGTGGACGATATCGTTCGCAGGGCCCATCATTTGTCTTTCGGAAGAAGAACGTCGTCGAAAAAGACGATAGCCGTGAGGAGGGCGACGAGAGCGCTGTACCTGTGCGTCTCAACGAGCTCCAGTTGCGTCTTAAAAGAAAAGGTGGAGAGCATCGACAAAAGAGCCGTGGCGACGAGAAACAGGCCGGAGATGACAAACAGCCAGAAAAGAATAGAATGAAGAGGAAGTCGAGAGAAAATCTTAGATAAAGTGCTTATCAAAGGGGTAAGGGGCTCGGTTTTTGCAGTAAGAAAGGCGTGTTCCTTAGCGCGAAAAATGAGTAGAAAGGCCAGGCCAACCGCAAAAATTCCTCCTGAGATGACATGAAAGAGGAGAGGGATGCCGAAGATTCCGCGGGAGCTGAATACAGCGAGCGCAAATCCACTCGCCGCAAGATAAGAAAAACTCAGCACGAGGCCGGCAACGACCCACCTCATCCAGGGCTGAGGATAGAGGTCGAGCCATTTTTTAAAAGCGGACTGGAGCGATGGCCAGGAAGGTCGCCTGAAGAGTTCGGACACTCTGCGGCCGAGCCAAGAAAAATAAGCGAAGAACAGAGGCTTATTCGGGGTGATTGCAGAAGTCAATAGCTTCCTTAAGAAACGGAGATAAGTTAGCCTGCCTAAGAGCACGAGGATTGAGACGATCGTGATGATGCGAAAGATCATGAATGACTATTTCCTTTTTTCAATTAATCCGGTAAGCCGGCCCAGGCCGAGCAGAAAAACAAGGAGCAGGATGGACCCGATGACGATAACGGCAATAAAAAGGACCCATTTGAACAAAGGCCGCGCGGCAAAGGAAAACCCAAAGAGCATTTGATAAGATTTGTTGAGTTTCATAAACGAATTGGCCGAGAGGACTTTGACCTGCGTCGTTTTGAGCGGGCCGGTTCCTTCGGTTTTTCTGAAGAGAAACGCCGACCTGACTTTATGACAATCCGCGCAGCCGTTGATGCCCAAGGATTGTCGGGCCGGACGCACTTCGTGCGCCAGCGGCCAGACGACAGGCTTGGCCGCCTCGTCGTCTTGAGCCTGAAGCTTTCCGTCTTTTCCAAGCTGAAACATTTTGCCGCCCGAGATGTAGACAAAGTCTATTTTCTTGCCAGATTCGGGGTTCTTATCCGCCTGCGCCAAAGCTTTGAGCGCCATCTCCACCTGCTCCTCGGTCAGGGTCTGCTCCGAGCCGACTAACTGGGCGATTGTCTTCAACTGGAATTCGGGGACAAAGGGCCGGGTCTTTTCTTCGACGAGCCAGGCAAATCGGGGCGCGGACGCAGTCTCACCCGGATTCTTCGATTTTTCGAGATAGCTTTCGACGACCTGATAGAGTGCATGTTTATAAAGCAGAACAGGCTTGCCCGGAGCGCCTTTTGAGCCGGCCAATGCGCCGAGAATTTTTTGAATCTGGGCCGCAGCATCCGGGTCCATTTCTTCCGCGGCCGGGTCAAATTCCGGAATCAGCGGCGAAATTTTATCCTTTTGTTTGATGGCCCAGAGCGGCCCTTGAACCGGCGCTTCCGCGGAGTAGGGCGAGGCGCTCAGCCCACCATCGACATTCACTTCATAGGTCCGGCCGGCGAGGACGAGCACGGCGGTTTGGTCGGCTTCAAGCTCCAGAGTCAAAGCTGTGAGGATGTTCACGATGCCCTGTTCAGGGCTCAGAATGTCGCCGGCTGCGGCTAAAACAGTTTCGGGCTTAAGCGGAAGAATTGTTTTGTCCTTTTTCTCGGCCCAGAACGCGGGCCACATCAGCCGGTGCGGGACGAGCTTACCCGTCCGGTCGCGGATATAAACCGGCTCAAGGATGGCAGGGAGGTCGGTCGACCAGCGCGCAATGCCGTAAATTCCGAGCCTATTGGCGCGCGAAGTTCTGACCCGGGTCATTTCTTTTCCCGGCCACGGACCCGAGTGGCAGACCGTGCAGGCCAGCCTCTTGAAATGGACGGCCGGGAATCCTTTATGCTGAGGATAGGGAGCTCCCAGCCGGCCAGCCAGCGCCTTTTCTGCCTTGGATTTTTCATTCCCCAGATGACAGCCCGAGCAGGTAAAATCATCGCCGCTCAGGATAGGGTTGTCCTCCGCTTCGCCTTCATAGCCGCGGATCATCGAGTGGCTGATGTTGTTGCGATGGCAGCTCACGCACTTTAATCCGGCCGCGGAATGGGCATCTTCATCGAAGGAGAATTTTTCAACCCCGACGGCCGCGACCGAATGGCAGGCCAGGCAGCGGCCGTCTTCGGGTTTATAGGCCAGGTTGAAAAACGCCCGGTGTTTACTATCAAAAAGGCTTCGGTCATAGCTGACCGAAGGAGCAACCGCCCACTCTGTATCGTCAGGATTGGGGCCATCAAAGATATCCCAGGTCCCGACAAGGCGGGAGGCCATTCCATTGACCTCTCCCAACCCCGAAGCCGCTGTTGCCGCCCAGCGGAAATTCTGGCGCAGGATCTGCTTAGCCCACTCGCCGAGACTCTGGATGTTCGAAGCATTGTGGCAGCCCAGGCAATTGATTTCGACTTTCCCGGAGACGTTCCACCGGGAGTCGGGGGTGATGTCTTTGTCTCCGGGCTCCGCTGCACCCCCGCCAGCCAAGTGCCTGCCGAAAAGCAGCGTGAAATCCCAGGATGACAGGCCGATTTCTTCGGGGCTCCACATGCCCTTCCATTTCCTGTAGGAGAGGGGAAGGCATGTCCCGGTCTTCTCATCCACCCAAACCCAGGGTTCGCCGGGCCGCCCGGGTTTAAGGAAGGGCGTGCCGCTAAAATGAAGGCCTTTGCGGATGACCTCGTATTCATGACAGGGAGCGCAGGTGTAGCGGGAGGAAAAGGGGAGCGGATAAGTTTCGGTGGGAATGATGGGCTGGTCGAGCTCGTCTTTGAGCGGGATGAGGTGCACGGGCGTGGTCCGGTTTCCGTCCCAAATCTGCTTTTGCGGCGAGGCTGCTGCCACCAGATTAATAATCAGGGTCAAACCTACACAATTGACAAAATATTTAAGAAAAAAAAACGGCAACATTTTCCTAATTTTTGGGAATTCAAAGAGTATGCTTATGCACCCTTTGAGTGCATTTGTAAATTGTGTAGGTTTGACCCCATTCATTTTTTCTTTTTTCATGCTTTAAACTGCTCGGGGCGAAAAGAAATCAAGCTGCGGGATTTGACTGCGTCGTTGACTTTGAGGACGGCCACCGCGCTTTCATAGGCCAGCTCGGCCGGGCAGTTCAAGGGCGCTCCGTTGCGGATGGCGTCGAAAAAATTTTCCAAGTGAGGCTGGTGCGGCGGCTTGGCCAGGTCCACGGGGAGCGGCCAGCGTCCCGCCTCGGCTGTTACTCTGACGTCGAGGATGATGTTGCGTGTATCGACCTTCTGAATGGGCGCGGTTTCAGAGAGGAGCAGTCCTTCCTTCACCAGCGAATCCCATTCCGGCGCGTGGGCCTCGCGGCTGGCCCAGTTGCCGCGCTGGGGAACTTCCGAGATGACGAGCGACCCGTTATCGCCCATGAACGTCTCGTAAAACCCCCCCTGCTTGGTTGTCGTCTGGACTTGATAGAAAGCGCGGGCTCTTCCCTCCTTGGTGTCGAACTCGTATATGGCCATCACATTGTCATACCATTCGCGGCCCTTGTAATAATCAACCCCGCCGCTGGCCACGACCGTGCTCGGGTTCGCGCCGAAAACCCAGCTGAAAAGGTCGATCTGGTGCGAACCCAGGTCGACGATGGGCCCTCCGCCGAACTTCTTGAACCAGCGCCAGTTCCTGAGCTCAAGCATGGAATTGTAGCCGTATTTTTCAAGCTTGGCCTGGTCGATCGTATATTTCTTAGGCCAGCCGAGCATATCGCTCTTGGCCCTGTTCCATTGGGCGTAGGCGATATTCACCCGGCCCAGGATCCGCTTATCCCGGATCAGGCGGTCGATCGCGTGGATGTAGCGCGGGTTGCTGCGGCGCTGATGGCCGATCTGGAGGAACTTGCCCGTGCGCCTCGCTGCGAGCACCATGGAGCGGGCCTTTTCCAGAGAATTGGACATCTCTTTTTCGCAGTAAACATGAAGCCCCGCCTCAAGGCAGGCATTGGTCTGCTCGGCATGCATCCAGTCCGGCGTGGCGACGATGCCGGCATGGAGGTCTTTCTCCTTGCCGAGCAAGTCGCGGTAGTCTTCGTAGACGTTGGTTTGCTGGCCGTATTTATTCAGGTAGCCGCTGGCATACTGCCGGCTATATTCCCAGATATCGCAGACGGCGGCGATGCGAATCCCGGGGATGCGCAGGCACGATTCCATCAGCACGCGGCCCTGCTCGCCGCATCCGATAAGGGCGATGCGGAGCTCGTCGGAGGGACGCTTTTCCCGTTCTCTGCTGGCCAGAGCCGATTGAGCGAGATTCCCTCCAGCCAGAGCGACGCCGAGGCCGGCCGACGTCGTCGATTTGAGAAAATCGCGGCGGGAGATGGCTTTCATTTTATGACTCCATGGAGAATTCTATGCGCTCGTTCACCGCGACTTGGTTTTCATGTCCCGGTCGAAGGCGACGCTGGAAGGCAAAAAATTGATGGAACGGACAAAATCATGGGATTCTTTGGCGCCGTATTCCCGGTCCATGCCGTTATCTTCCCATTCCACCGAGAGCGGCCCGTCGTAGCCGATGCTGTTAAGCTCTCGGATGATCTCCTCGAAATTGACATCCCCATGTCCGAGAGAACGGAAATTCCAGCCGCGCCTCAGGTCTCCAAAGGGGAGGTGTGACCCGAGGATGCCAGCTTTCCCGTCCAGGATGACCGCCGCGTCCTTCATATGAACATGGTAGATGCGGTCGGGGAACTCCCGGATGAAAAGATGCGGCTCGAGCCCCTGCCAGAGCAAGTGGCTTGGGTCAAAATTGAGGCCGAGGGCCGGACGGTAGCCGAACTTTTCGAAAAGGCGCTGGGTCGTGTAGAGGTCGAAGGCGATTTCCGTCGGATGGACCTCAAGGGCAAACTTGACTCCGCAGCGGTCGAACTCGTTCAGGATCGGCGTCCACAGCTTGTGGATCTTGTTGAACCCATCCTCCACCATTTCTTCGGACGTTGGCGGGAAGGAATACCAGAATTTCCAGATTGGCGACCCCATGAACCCGTTGACGACAGAGCAGCCCATGTTCTTGGCGGCCCGAGCTGTGGCTTTCATCTCTTCGACGGCCCATTTGCGGAGCTTCTCCGGCTTGCCTTTAACTTGGGCTGGAGCAAACTCATTTAAGCGTTTATCATAGGTATCGCCGACGCATTGGCCTGCCAGATGCGCCCCCAGGGCCCAACATTTCAAGTTATATTTTTCGAGGATTCGCTTCTTTTCCTCAATGTAGGTCTTGTCCCTCGCTGCTTTGCGGACTTTCATGTGGTCTCCCCAGCAGGCGATCTCCAGGCCGTCGTAGCCCCAGGCGCTCGCTTTCTTGCAGATGTCTTCAAAAGGAAGGTCAGCCCATTGTCCCGTAAATAATGTTACCGGTCTTGCCATCTCATCCTCCTTTATTAAAGATTAACCCAAACCGCTCCTTTCTTGGAGCTTTCCACGCACTTCTCAATAAACTTTACCCCCCGGACGCCTTCTTCGATGCCCGGGAAGTCGAGGTCGTCTTTAGTGGGAATCTCGCCGGAAATCTTCTTGCTCAAGGCTGTGAGGAAAGTCGAGTAAATATTGGCAAAGCACTCAAAGTAGCCTTCCGGATGGCCTGAGGGAAGACGGGACAGAGCTTGGGCCCGGGGATACATCTTGTCCCTGCCTCGAGAGAGAGTTTCGGCAGGCTTGTCGATATAAGAGACTTTGGCATGATTGGGAGTTTCCTGGACCCATTCGAGCGAGGCTTTGGTCCCATAAATTCGGACCCGGAACCCGTTGTCGTGGCCGACGGCGATCTGGGAACTCCAGTATAATCCCTTGGCGCCCTTGTCATACTCGATCATAATCGAGGCGTTATCATCCAGGACCCGGCCTTCTCCAAAATGGTCGAGCCGCGCCAGGAGCCGCTGAATTTTGAGGCCGGTGATGTGGGAAACCATGTTCTCGATATGGCTCCCGATGTCTCCGACGCAGTTCGAGGCTCCGGCCAGGTTGGGGTCGGTGCGCCAGGCCGCCTGTTTCTGGCCTGTTTTTTCAAGGAGAGTGGCCAGCCAGTCCTGCGGATACTCGGCGCTGACAAAGCGGATGTCGCCGAGCTCGCCGTTTCGGACCATCTCCCTCATGTGTTTGACTATAGGATAGCCGGTATAAGCATAGGTGACGCAGAAAAACAGATTCTTCTTGGCCGCGAGGCGGCTAAGCTCCTCGGCGTCCCGGCTGTTTGTCGTCAGGGGCTTGTCGCAGACGACATGAATGCCGTTCTCCAAAGCCAGCTTGGCAATGGGATAATGGACGCTGTTCGGCGTGACGATGATGATAAAATTAATTTTATCTTTGCGCTTGCCTTCAGCTTTGAGCATGTCCTCGTAGGTTCTGTAGAGCCGCTCGTTGTCCAAACCCAGAAATTCTCCGGTTTCAAGGGTATTGTCATAAGATTGGGAGAAACAGCCGGCCACGAGAACAGCCTTCCCATCCATGGCGATGGCCTTGCGGTGGACGTCTCCGATGAAGGCGCCCTTGCCGCCGCCGACCATACCGTATCTCAAGCGGGCAGCTTTGCCCAGGGTTTCTTGTCCTTCAATCATCTCTGAGCCTCCTTCCCAAGATTGGAGCCGCTTGGCGCCAATCCAGAAAACCGTCTATATGATAATAGAGTTATTTGAGGGACACAATACCCCTTTCCAGAAAACCCAAAATACGGCGAGCATGTTAAAATCCGGGATGTTGGCAGGGCTCGAAAGGATTTGCTCCCAGCTGAGATTTTTCACGCCATGAAAATTTTTGCTTTTTCGGCGGCAACGTAACTCCGCACGATTATTTTTTAGTCCAAACAGAGAATTCATGCCGCCTGAAGGCCCAAATGATCGAAGCTTGCCGTGCTCAGACATACTCGCCGGCCTCCGGCCTCCGGCTTCCCTCAAAACCTTGATTTTCAGGCTAAATAAAAGTCGCCCCCTGATTTCTTGACTTTGCCTTTTTCCTGAAATATAAATCTTCACAGGATGGTCTCCAACCTTCAGCTTTCAATTGCGCCTCTGCCTGCGCATCTTTTACTCGCACTTTTCCTCCTGGCTCCATCTCTTAGTGCAGTTTCGCAGCCCCTCGAGGTCACAGTCTGCACGGTCAGCCACCTCGATAAAGATGCGGAAGCGAGGCTCGAGCTGCTCAAGCAGATGGGCGTAACGAGCCTTCAGACCTATATCTACTGGAACAAGGTCGAGAAAGAGCGAGGTGTCATGGACTGGTCGGAATATGACGCCGATGTTGCGCTGTTAAAAAAACACGGCCTTAAGTGGGTGCCTTTTGTCATCGCCGGCCCCTGGTATGTAACCCCAGATTTTGTCCGCCGCGACCCGGAGATGGTCATGCTCCGCTGTCTGGAGCACGGCCGCTCGAGCGCCGTCCCTTCGGTTTGGTGCCCGCGGCTGCGGGAATATGTGCGCGAATATCTTCGCAAGTTTGCCGAGCATTATCTTCCGCTCAGCGTCCTTGAATCCATCAACTTAGGAATCAGCGGTGACTACGGCGAAGCGATCTATTCCGTGACCGGTAACTGGCCGGGCGAGTACCATTCGCATGGAGGTTTCTGGTGCGGCGATCGCCTGGCTGTGGCGGATTTTCGCCGGGCGATGAGAGAATTGTATAGTGGAGACATAGAAGCTTTAAACCACGCTTGGAAGAGCTCCTGCGGGTCGTTTGAGGATATTTCGCCGTTCCTTCCGCCTGCTGCGACGTCCCCGCGCGCCAGACTCGAGCTTCTCCGGTGGTATCGCGAATCCATGACCAAGTATGCAGATTTCTGGCTCCATGCGGCGCGCGAATATTTTCCGGGCACGGAAATTTACCTCTGCACCGGCGGCGATATGGCGCCTGAGCACGGCTCCGATTTCAGCGCCCAGGCTAAAGTTGCGGCGGAGTATCAGGCCGGCATCCGCATCACTAACGAGGCCAGCTCGTTCCGTCACAATGTAGCCTTGACCAGGCTGGTCGATTCTGCCTGCCGCTTTTACGGCGCTTATTTTGGCCACGAGCCCGCCTCGGCGGTGACGCCCGTGGGAATGTTAGGAAGGCTGTTCAACGCGGCTACCTCCGGCGCCCGGCAGCTTTTTCTGTATAACACTCCCGAATTGATTACCCAGCGCGACGGAAAACCCGCCATCGGAGAGGGCGGCCTCTTTCACGTTAAATACAAGGAATGGCAAAGGACGGTCGTTCCCGTTGTGGATGTGGCGGTTCTCTATCCAACCTCTTCGTCCACGCATGTGCTCAGAGAATATGGGACTTTTGGCGACTTGAGCGCTCAGGTGCGGAGCTTTGTTGATTACGATTTTCTTGATGAACGGCTGGTGCAAGAAAGCGCGCTCGAAAGCAAAAAGATTCTCATCATGGCCGGAGCCGATGTTCTGGAGCGACAGACCTTAGAAAAAATCCGCGCCTGGGTTTTAGGGGGAGGAGTGCTTTTTGTTTTGGACAGCCGGCCGAGCGACTGGGATGGTGGCAAAGAAAACTTCGATAGTTTAGTGGGTCTAACTCCGGAGTCGGACGAGATCCGCGGCATTACCGAGCTTGTCGTCGACGCGCCGCAGCGGCTTTCCTCAATGGCTTCGCTTCCATCTGTGTTTGTGACCCGCGCCTTTACTGAATTGGCCCCGGACGCAGAGCCGCTGCTTTCTATGCGCTATACAGCTAAAGGCAGGCTCGCCTGGCGCCGCAACGTGGGCAGAGGACGCGTCTATGCCTATTTTGGCCCGATGGATTTGAGGCAGAGAGAAGACAGCTGGATGCTGGCTTATAACCTGCCTTTTCGCTTTCTCAAGGATGGCATTCAAGACTGCGTGCGCGGCGGCATTTTGAAGAGGGCGCCTTTAAGCTTGAATCTAACCGCGCCGGATGTGTATTTGGTGGAAACTCAGGATGCGCTCATGGCGCTCAACATGGGCGAGAGCGCCAAAAAAGTCGATTATCCCGACGGCACATTTGAAATTCCCGGCCAGAGTCTCTTGAAAATTAAAAAGGCAAATAACGAATTTTAGCGGAGCCGCATCATCCTTTTTCTGCCCGTGCCTCCAGGCACTCTTTTATTGCTTTTTAGTAGCGCTTGATCAGGCACAGGCCTCCTTTATCGTCCTCGGCCGATGGCTTGAATTTTGCCTTCGGCTCGACTCGCATCATCAACTCTCCCATAAAATAAAGATAAAAGGGCGGGACTTTTTGGCAACGATAGAGGTCATCGATATTCTTATGCTTCAGAATTTCGACACCGGTGATATGTAAGCTCTCAGGATTTCAGCGAAAAAAGGAAACGTTCATGAACTCTATTAGAGCACATAGTGGGATAGGTATTTCTTTTCTTGGGTGCGATGGCTAAGCATGCCTTTTTGCTCAATGATCTCTTCTTGCCCGCGTCAAAGATGATAAAACGTTCGAGGAGATGTCAAGCCGATCTCAAAATTGCGGGAACGTGATCATAAGGCGCTTGAGTTGCCGAAAACGCGGGAATTGGCGTAGAGTTCTCCTCCCTGGGAAGAGAGATAAATTCTGTTTGGAGAATTTTCTTGACAAAGAAAAAAATTTATTTAAACTCAAAACAAACAGAAAAATTGGGAAAAAATAATTAAGGCAGGATGTCAGATGAAGAAACAATGTTGGCTTTATCTCTTCGCTTTTCTGGGGATTTTTTTCATTCTGGCAAGCTCATCTCTCCGCGCCCAGCGTCTGACCGGAACGATTCGCGGAACCGTCAGGGACGAAGGTGGCGAAGTCCTTCCCGGTGTGACCGTCGAAATCAAGAGCCCGGCTTTGATCGGTGGAGTTAAATCAGAATTGACGACAGCCAGCGGTGTCTTTCTCTTTCCCGCCCTGCCGCCCGGAACTTATACCATCTCATTTTCCCTTTCCGGGTTCCAGAATGTCAAAAGAGACAACATCATCGTCTCCATCGGAAAAACGACCACTGTTGATGTTGCCCTCAAGCCGGCAACTCTTGAGGAATCCGTCACCGTCGTTGGCGAGTCTCCCGTTGTCGACGTGACCAAATCGGGAACCACCACTACTTATGACCAGAATCTGCTTCAAAATCTTCCCAAGACGCGTTTTACCTACATTGATATCATGCTCTGGGCTCCGGGAGTCTCCGCTAACGAAACCCAGAGTGAAGAATGGCATTCCTCTTTGGGTTCTCCTTACTGGTCGGATAACTACTTAGTGGACGGGCTCGATACTTCCTTCGACTACAACGGCACGACCTGGGTCTGGAACAATCCTGATATTTACCAGGAAGGAGAAGTGATCTCGATCGGTGCTCCGGCAGAATACGGAGACTTTCAGGGGGCAGTGGTCAATGTCATCACCAAGTCCGGCGGAAACACTTATGCCGGCGGGGTCAACATCTATACCATTCCTAAGAATTGGGTTAACAATAATGTGAAGGGAGCAGAATATCCGTACCGCATCGCCAAACATTATGATTTTAGTTTTGACTTGGCCGGACCCATTAAAAAAGACAAGATTTGGTTCTACAGCAACTACCAACACCGACGCTACGATTATTCCCAGCTCGGAACGCCTCCCGATTATCCGACAAAATCTTCCTATGACCGGGTCTTTATTAAAGCCACCTATCAGTTGGCCAGAGCCCACAAATTAGTGGCATCCTACCAGTATGAATGGTATGACCTGCCCGATGTCATCACCCCCGCTCAACCGTATGATGCCTGCGCCAAGGAACCCGGGTGGTACCATGTGCCAAACCTGATGCTCACCTCGATCCTGAGCCCAAACGCCGTCCTGGAGCTAAAGCTGGGCGGCTGGTACGCCCACGATGAATGGGTCCCCATGGACGGAAAACTCGACGAGCCTATCCATTACGACGGCGCAACCGGCATCGCTTCAAATGGTATCTGGTCCTGGACAAAGGCCACGGCCACTAAAATCCAGGCTAGTGCAGCCCTTTCCTACTACGCGGACAATTTCCTCAAAGGAAATCATGACTTTAAGTTTGGAGTCCAGTACACGAGGGGAACTTACGGAGGAGTCACTTCCTATTCTGGCGGAGTGGTCTATTATGATTACGGTGGATATCCCTATGCGGCTTATTTCCAGAATCCTTATAATTATGGGACTCAGGTCAACAAGCTCGGAGTCTTTGTCGACGATTCGTGGCAGATCACAGACAGGTTGACTCTCAATCTGGGTCTCCGCTTTGACCATCAGGACGGGGATATCTGGGAAGTGGAAGAGATTGATGCTCAGAGAAACCCCACCGGAAAAATGATCCCGGGCCTTTCCAACGTTCTGGTTTGGAACGACCTTTCTCCGCGGCTGGGTTTTGTTTATCAGTTGACTTCTGACAGAAAAACAACCTTACGGGCTACCTACGGCCACTACAGGGAAGGAATGGTCCTGAGGAATTTCAACCGCCTCTCGCCTAGTTCAAACACAGTCTATGCCTTTCTCTGGAATCCGGACACCAGTGCTTATGATATTCCGTTCTGGAGCTGGGACCCTGATGCCGGTTTAAAAGTCGGCAGCAATGTCAAGAGCAGCCTCTGCCAGCAGTTCTCTCTGGGGGTGAGCCGCGAGCTTTTCGCTGACCTGGCCCTGGAGTTGACCTTCGTCTACAAGCACACAACCAATTTTCTCTCCTGGTGGAACACCTCAGCCCAGTTTGAGCCTGTTCAGTATTGGGATGAATACGGAGGCAAATGGATCACAGTCTATAACCAAACCACCGACCCGAGCGAAAACATCCTCACTCTCCTCAATCTCCCTGAATACAAACAAAGGTACCGAGGCTTTTTCATTACCATCCAAAAGCGCCTCTCCCATAACTGGCAGATGAGCTCCTCCCTGGCCATATCCAAAGCGTACGGGGTTTCTACCTCCGACCAACTCAGGCAGGGTAACTTTAATGGTCTCCAGAATCCCAACGACCTTATCAATAACACCGGCTGGGATGGACTCCTCCAGAGCGACCGGACTTATATGTTCAAGCTTCAGGGGTCTTATTTCTTGCCTTATGGCTTCAGCCTTAGCGTAAGCTATATTGGCCAGTCCGGAAAGTCCATCGCGCGAACAATACCTGTCACTGGCATGAATCAGGGGGCCTTCTCGATTCTGGCTGAACCGAGAGGAAGCAAGTACAAGCTGGATTCCTGGCACATGATTGACTTCCGAGTCGAAAAAGCCTTCAACCTGACCGAAAAATTCGGAGTCAAGGTGGCGTTGGATGTCTTTAATCTGCTGAATAAAAACACGATGATCGAAACCATTTCCATCGGAACTTCGGAAGAATTTATGAAACCGACGGCGATCGTTCCTCCACGGCGAGCTCAACTCACTGTCCGGTTCTTTTTCTAATTGTAATTATTTTTCCTTCAATGCTATGAAGCTTCAGGGTCAGGCGCTTGGCGGAGATGGGAAAGGCCGTCTTGAGCTCGGGGGCGAAGAGCGACACCTTAAACTCCTCGACCATCCAGCGGAATTCTGCGATCGCCTTTTTCTTTTCGAGAGGCGTCTCCGGTTGAATTTCCACTTTCATCCGGTCATGGGCCTCGAGGAAAGGCGTCACCTGTTCGGCTTTCTTCCGGTCCTTCTCGGGATCGTTCTGTGCCCGTTCTGCGCGCACTTCGAGGGTGCGAATATAACGAGGAAGGTGAAGGAGACGTTCAAGGGGATAGATGTCGAGGAAATTTTTAGGGACGAGCGCCTGAAGGTCCTTCCGGATTTGTTGGCAGATGGCGGCGACCGTACGGTTTGAGCGGCTCGACACCTCGACGGCTTGGAGACCGCGGCGTGTCCGGTGATAAGCACCGAGGATATTAAGAAACGTCTCCTGAAGAGCGTGGCCTTTTTCATATAGCGCCCGGACAAGAACGTCTGCGTAGGCTTCAAATTCTTCCTTGGTGCCGAAATTCTGCTGGAAGACTTCTCTGCGCAGATGATCCAGCAACGCTTTTTCGATAACGTTCTTCCCTCCGAAATAGAGGCTTGCTTTTTCGTATTCTTCAGGCACGACAAGATAGCGCCGCATAAATTCCAGGTCTTTGGCGAACCGCAGAAGAAGCAGAGCTTCGACGCCCTTTTCGTGGGAAGACAGCGCTACTTCTCGATTCTTGAAAAGCCGGACACTCAGGCCCTGTTCCGAGGCCTCGAGGGCAGGATACGCCGTCAGGAAAGGCCCGACAGCGATGCTCTCTCGGATGTCGCCGAAATCCCAGGAAGTCAACCCCTCCCTTTCCCACTTCTCTTGTGCGCTTTTCCATTCAGAGGAATCTTCCGAGATAAAGAAGGTTGAGGCCGCATGCCTGAGTTCATCCAGGTCGCTTCCGGTCGCAAGACTCCTGCCTTCAGAATCGGTGATGGCCACTCTCGTCTTCAGATGCTTGGGAATATTAGCCCTGGCCCATTCCGCTGCCGGAATGTCCACACGGAACCTCTGGCCAACGAACTTGGCCAGCGTCTCAAAAAGAGAGAGGTCGGTATGAGGCATTTCTTTGACGATAACATCTGCCTTCTCCGACACAGGCAGCAATAGCTTCCGGTATCGCTTGGGAAGCCCTTTGATCAAAGCGGCGATTTTCTCTCTGAAATATCCCGGCACTCCCCATTCCAAGGCTTCCGCCGGGATTGCCTCAACCTGAGTGGACGGGATCTTGAGTGTCACACCGTCATCGTCTTCACCCGGCGCGAATTTGTAGGACGTCTCGAAAAGCCTGCCGGCCACAGCCAGCTCGTCCGGATAGAGAGTTAGGTCCGATTCATTGGGGCGGGAGAAAAGAAGATCCTTTTCTCTCATCCTTAGAAAATCATCGCCTCCTACCTGGCGGATTCTTTTTTCCAGGCCGCGCAAATCATAGATTCCGGCCAGGCGCTGGGAATAAAAATCGGCGATTGTCTCCTTTTTGACCATGATGTCGCGCCGTCTCATTTTCTCTTCTATTTCTGATATCTTCTTTTGCAGATTCAAGTTGTGCTGGAGAAAGGCGGGCGGATGGTTAACGCCGCCTTCGACGAGGCCGTCGCGGATGAAAATCTCCTGGGCCTCCTCTGGGTTTTTAGGCCCGTAAGGCACGTCTCTGCCCGAAACAATCTCGAGGCCGTAGAGCGTTACCCTCTCTTTGGCCCTGACCTCGCCGCGTTCTTTGTCCCAGCGCGGTTCAGAATAGGAGTAATGGCACAGATCTCCGCCCAAGTCTTCGAGCCAGGCGGGGTCTATTTTCGCTGCCGTCCTGGCGAAAAGACGCGATGTCCTGACCATCTCCGCGGCCGCAATCCAGGGCCGGGATTTGTTGAAGAGGGTGGAGCCTGGGAAGACCATGACCTCCCGGCCTTTGGCGGCAAGGTAAGTGTTCTTTTCTTTGTGTATGGCGATATTGGAGAGGAAACCCCTGAGGATGGACCTGTGGATTCCGGCATAAAGAGAGGCGGACAACGCCGCTTTTTCTAGCCGGCCTAACGGGATTTTCTGCTCTTTCAGAATAGAGATGATCTGATCATGGACAAAGGTCCACTCGCGCATGCGGCCGAAAGAGAGAAAGTGCTCCTGGCAAAATTTTTTCCGGTCGCTCTGGAACGAAAGGTTCTCTGAGGAGCTGTGGTAGCGGTGCCAGATGTTGAGGAAGGTCAGGAAATCAGAATCCGGGTGAGCAAAAGCGGCCTGCGCTTGGTCGGCCAAGCCCGCCTTGTCGGGCGGCCTTTCTCTTGGGTCCCGAATGCTTAGAGCGGAAGCAATGATGGCGACTTCTCTGAGGCAGCCTTCTTCCCTGGCTTCGAGGAGCATCCGGGAGATTTTTGGGTCCAGGGGCATGAGCGCCATCTGGCGGCCAAGCGCGGTGAGCTCGTAATCGCGGCCCTTTCCGGTTATCGCTCCCAGTTCTAAAAGAGTTTCGTATCCGTCCTTGATATTCTTCGGATGAGGTCTGTCCACAAAAGGAAACTCTGAAGGATGACCCAACCCCAGAAAAAGCATGCGCAGGATAACCTCGGCGAGGTTGGAGCGCAGAATTTCCGGCGGAGTGAACGGCAGCCTGGATTCATAGTCTTCTTCGGAGTAAAGTCTGAGGCAGTGTCCTTCCTGGACCCGGCCGCAGCGGCCCTTTCTCTGGTCGGCGCTGGCCCGGGAGATCGGACTGATGGGCAGGCTGTTGATCCGCGTGCCGGGCTGATACTGGGAAATCCGCGCCAGTCCTGTATCGATAACGTACTTGATGCCGGGGATAGTCAGCGATGTCTCAGCAACGTTTGTGGCCACGACGATCTTCGGACCGGCGACCGAGTAAACGCGGCCCTGCTCTGAGGCGGGAAGCCGGGCGTATAGCGGCAGGATTGTCGTGGCAGCGTATTTTTTTCCTCCCAGCTGTCTGCACGTCTCCAGGATGTCCTGCTCTGTCGGCATAAAGATGAGGATGTCGCCGCGCTGTTTCCTCCCTTTGAGCTGTTCAACCGCGTGGACGGCCAGGTCGATATAGTCGGTTTCGTCGGTGTCCTTGGAAAAAGACTTCGGTGGCATGTATTCCACTTCCACTGGATACATGCGGCCGCCGACATGGATAACCGGAGCGTCATCGAACGCCCTGGAAAATTTTTCCGTATCCAGCGTGGCTGAGGTGATAATGACTTTAAGCTCCGGCCGCACATCGAGGAGCGTTTTGGCGATACCCAGCAGGAAATCGATATTCAGGCTTCGTTCGTGAGCTTCGTCGATGATGAAGGTGTCGTATTCAAAGAGCCTGCGGTCAGACTGTGTTTCGGCGAGCAGCATGCCGTCGGTTACGATCTTGATGTAAGCATCGGGCGAGGTTTTATCCTGGAAGCGGATCTTGTATCCGACTGACCGGCCGAGCGTTTCTCCCAATTCTTCGGCAATACGGTGGGCGATGGTGATGGCGGCAATCCTCCGAGGCTGCGTGCAGGCGACTTTTCCGGCGATGCCGCGCCCGGCCTCCAGGCACATTTTTGGAATCTGAGTGCTCTTGCCGCAGCCGGTCTCTCCGGAAATGATGACAACAGGATTTTCCTTGATGGCGCGGACGATCTCATGCCGTTTGGCGGTTATGGGAAGCGCGGCGGGAAAATGAACGGCCGGCCTTCGGCGCAATTTGTCCATTGAATTATTCTTAATCATTATAGAATTATTTGTGAATTATCTGAAATCTCTTTCCCCGATAAAAGACGACCCAGGACGACATAATGAGAAATAGGGGCAGGCGCTTTTTCATCACCTGGCCTTTATCAGGGATATGGGCAGAGACGCGGGCGATGAACTCCAGGTAGTCCATCCGCTCCACCTCTTCTGCGCCTTCCCCATACCGGTAGCAAACCTGGCCCTCTTTTTCATCAAAGGAGAGCCGCTCGAGCGAAAGCAGCGGACGAATCATGTACTTGCCCACCCGCTCGGCCTCTTTCCTGCTCTGAGCCCGGACCTTGCTGTGGACCGAAAAGCCCGAGTGGCGCCAGCCCGCTATCTTCTCCACCAGGTCCTCTGAGATGAGCTCTTCCCCGAGGAGAAGAGCGAAGACCTCGCGCTTGAAGAACTCGGCTAACAGGCTGTCCTGGAAGTAAGCGAGATGATGAAATTTCCCCTCAAAGCTTTCGCCGCCCTCGGTCGCCAGGAAATGGAGGTGCGGGTGAAGCCGGAAGAACCCATACTCCTTCTCGAAGCGGCTCTCATACTCCGCCAGGAAGCGATCGAAATGATGGAACAAGACCCGGTCGAGGACAGTCCGCTCGGGATGTCGGGGCCGGTAGACTCCCGCCATGGCGGGAGAAAAGTCTCAAGAAATAGGCTAAAGTCGCAGAGACGACGAATTTCCCTGAAAAGACGGGAAGAGCCCCGGCTCGGAAGCGGGAATCAGATCCCGAAAACGTCAACAGGTGTTGACGCTCGTCGGAGAAAATGGGAAACGCCAGGGAACAGCCCAACCGGGCTCTATGACTCCCCAACAGCAATCCGATGAAGAAGAAGCCGAGTGTCCAGGTGAGCAGGGCCTCGGGTCAGGCCTCCGGAATATAACAAATTCCGCTGTTATCCGTATGCCCAACAATAAAAAACTTTTTATTATTAAGAAGGAGATGATTCCCAAGCTGCATCCCAGAGTCTTGAATGAGCTCACAAGCCTTTCCCCAGATAGAATGGATCAGGTGATGAACCTAATCGCCTTGTTTGACTGTTACAGGAGAGAAAAAAGAAGGCGGGGAGGCCTAAGAAGAAAAGAAATATTGTTGCTTGAATATTGGACTCTGGGTCATGGGATTGGAGTTTTTAGAATTAGGGTTTGTAGGGAGACGAGGGAATCAAAAAGACTGAGGAAAAAATAATATGACATATGCAGGCTTAGAAAAAATTAGGTAAATATGTAAACTGTCCCTTAGTTAAGGGACCACTTATCGTCGGTTCTCTTGAGCACAAAGACGAGGCTTTTGGCCGCTTCGACACTTACTTTCGTCTCGATGGGTTCGGGCTCGATGAGCACGCGAAGTGTATAATTGCCGGGTTTGAGCTCGACCGCCGCGCCGCCGACCGTGCCCCTGGCCACCTCCTCGCCCTTTGCGTCAAGCACCGCAAACTCGACCTGGAGAGTCTGCTTGAGGGCCGAAAGAAGCCCCTTGGCGTCCCTGGCGTCGAGATACATCCCCTCGGTGGATTTAGCGATAGCCTCGAGTTCCTGGCGTTCCGCCGCCTCCTTGATGTCGAAACCGACGATATTAACTTTAAGCTCGAGCCCCGATTTCTTGATGGCCGGCGCGATGGCCTTGATGTCGCCGTTGCAGCTTTCGATGCCGTCTGTGACCAGGATGATCGAGCCGTTGGGGATAGTGGCGAAGTCTTTTATCGCCTCGAGGACGGAGTAGACGAGCGGCGTTTTGCCCTTGAGCTGGATCTTGTTGACTGTATCGATGAGCCTGGACTTATCGACAGGGCCGATGGGCACGAGAAGCTCGGTGTCCGTGCAGGCGCGCTGATCATTGAGGCCATATCGATGGCCGTAGACGCGAAGTCCGACGTTCATCGATTCGGGCAGCCCGTTGATGATCTGGCCGAGGACCTGGCGGGCGATTGTGATTTTAGCTTCGCCGGCGATCTGGCCCCACATCGAGTTTGAAGCGTCGAGGATGAGCTCGACGTTTTTCGCCGCTTCCGGAACGGCCTCTTTTTCGAAGATGACTTTGAGTGTGGCGGGTTCGGCCCTTTTCGGCATGTAGGCCGGCCAGTAACCGCAGCAAAACTCGAGCATCATGGCGCCGAGAGCGGTTGTGTAAATCGCCCCTACGCTTTCCTCGCTTTCCTTGCCTTCCCAGGTTCCGTCATCGTTCTGGTGGTCGACCAGGAAGCGGCACATCCAGTCCTTCCAGATCCTCCAGTCGTCGCCTCCGGCAATGAGCATGGCCCGGCTGCCGTAGTACCAGTAGTAGAAAGGATAGCCGTCGCCCGGCACCTCGAGGTTCCAGGTCGGGGCGTGGTCCTGCATGAAGCGGAGCGCCGGCCCGACGCAAGGGTCGTCGGGATAACCGCAGAGCTGTAAGCCCAGTGAGCCCATGCCCGCCCGGGCGCAGGAAGCGGTTGTGGAAGCTGCTGTGTACCCGAAGGAATGTTCATCCTGGATATAACAAGACATCAAGAATTTGGCGGCGAGGTCAAAGGACCAATCGGGCACATTGAAGCCAGTATTTTTGGCAGCTCGCAGAGCCAAAACTTGCCAGCCGGTGACGGAGATGTCGCTATCGAGCTCGCTCGGTTCATAGCGCCAGCCGCCGTAATAATCATGATCCTTGTTAACCGGGCCGCCCAGGCCCTCGGGCTTGTGCTCGGTGTTCTGGGATTGGACGATGACTTGGACTGCATCCTCCGCCATCGGCTTGAGTTTGGTTTCTTTGAGCTCAGCAAGGGCCTCGATTAAAGCCAGGGTGGCGATGGCGTGCGAGTACATCCTGTCATCCGCGCCTGACCAGGCTGATTTAGGCCCCCCATTATAGAGAGGGGTGCTATCAAACTGGGACTGGAGGTAACGCAGGCCAGCTTTGATATTCCTGGAATAATCTTTGCCGGTACATTTTCCGCCGATAAGCGCCATGACGGTCAGCCCGGATTTTCCGACATGATCTTCGCCAAAGTAACCTTCTTTGGTCTGCTCTGAGGCAAGGTAATCGAGCGCTTTTCGGAGCGCCGCGGTCACCTGGGCTTCAGAGGCGGGCGGCGAAGCCGGTTTTCCGGCACGAAGGGTGTAGGGCTCACTTGGGTTAGACCCAGAGGAAGCGCGAAGCCGGATCAAGAATTTCCCTGGCCGCTGCTTCATCCTGACAATTTTTTCTCCCTCGCCTTCACGATTACCGTTCATAAAAATTATGTATTCATCTCTGTTAGCAGCATCGAAGAGCTCCAGCGATAAGTTAACTTCGGAGACGCCGGAGACTTCGATGACCAGGATGTCCAGCCCCGGCGCCGGGATGGTCAAGGTATACCAGTCCTCGTCACCGTCTTCACTGGCAAATCCCTTGATTTCTACGTTCAAAGGTAGCACGTTGGCCTGCCTGGTCTCATCGTTCGGCTCGGCCTCGGTTTGGGCAGAAAGCCGTGGACAGAAAAAAAGGGCCAAAAGAATGAGCGCGCCGATTCCCGTTAAAAGTCCTCGCCGCCAAGGCGATTTAAGAGTATTGTTCATCTCCATATCCTTCTTTCTTATTTTTTTTATTTTCTTTTCTTTCTGTTGATAGAGTTATTTCTTAATGCCTTTTTCCCAGAGGGCGTCGCAGAGGCTTCCCATCGCCCAATTGAGCGTTGCCTTGATGATGATATTTGTCCAGTTGACGTCAACATCCACGAATGCATCGGCAACGCCGGCGGCATTATTACAGATTGTGTCCCAGATGCACTGGATGACGAGCTCGTCGTGCTGCGGCCGATTCCCCCGCAGGGGAGCGCTTATGGCTGCGCCCAGACACCTTCCCAGCTGACCATAGTACTCGATCATTCCTTTCAATTGAAGCACTATATCCACTTTCTCAGCGTATTCCGTCATAGCCTGGCCTGAGCCTTTTTCTCCTATACCAAGGAGGTTTCCTGTTTCAGGGTTCAAGCGCCACCAGGCAAACCTTGGTTTTCCGGCCATTGAAATCTCTTTTTCCGGCACGATGACATCATATCCCCGGGCGAGCTCCTGCTCGAGACGACCTCGAGCGTCGGCAGATAGCTGAATACGTTTCCAGTTGGGGTCTTCGAGTCCGTGGATTAAAACCCAGCTTATTCCCTGAGTCCTTGATTGCCTGAAAAGAAGAGCTGTATTTTCGACGCTTCCCCGCTCGGCCATCTCATGCGCTTCGACCAGGGTGTCAAGAATTCCCTGCTCGACCCGGACCGAGAAAGGATGAGCGCTCGTCTTTCGAGCTGGACTGATATCGTTGGCGATGATATCGAGACTTTCCGCTTTTATGAGTTCCCCTTGTTCATTCGTCATTAAGCTGGAGTGGCGAGCAAAGAGATTAGGGCTGCGCAGGGAAATTTCATCTCCAGAGGGGCTGAGCCTAAACCGCTTCAGGGCAAAGCCATGAAGTTTTGCGGAGAGGGGCTTTATTTTTGTCATCTCCAGAAACAACTCCTGAGGCTCCCAACCGCCATAGTTTTCGATAAGATTCAGGTACACGTCTCTGTTGAGAAGCACATAACTGGCTGTCCGCTCTTCGATAAATTCCGGTGACAGCTCGCAGACAAGCGGCAGTATTTCTGTCTCGCCCAGAATCTTGAGGGCTCGGTCCATCCGTTGCTCCTCCGTCAGCTTCCAGGCGCGGTAGCTTTTTCCCTTCCTAGCCGCGGGTCCAATAAGATCAAAGACCTCCCGCCGCTCCACCCGGACAGGCCGACCCGGAGCGCAAATTTCAAATTCCAGCCATTCGGCCGTGAGGTGAGCTTTGCCGGCTGGCTTTTCCGCCTTTTCCTTTTCCTCTTCCTCCTCTTCTTTGCCGGCGAGACCTCCAAACAGGCCGCCGACGCCTCCGGCTTTCCCTTTCTTCTGCCCTGGTTTCTGGCTGGATTCATCGCTGACATTCCCCTGGGCTGTAACGTAAGATTTTCCGACCGCTTCTCCATCAACCTCCAGCACAACTTGCCACTCGGTCTGTCTGGCTATGGCTTCTTTAAGAAAAGGCACAGGTTCTGGAGCGGTTAAGAACTTTTCATCCGAAGGCCAGTTCAAAGGGAGGTGGCGCAAGATGATTCGTTTGCCCAGCGTTTTCGAAGGGACGAAGCTGTGCTGAAGAACGGGCCTTTCCTTGAGATCGCCCGCCTCGAACTGCTCGGCGATAACTTTAATCTTGATGGTATGGAAGAGGTCTTCGTCGAGGGCCTCAGGGTCGGATGTGTCTTCGGGCTGGCCAAAAATTTGTCCTGGGGTGGCGCCGGGCAAAGCCGGGTCGAGGTCGACCCAGTCGTCACCCTTTTCCCATTGGACCCACCAGTGGTCCTTTAAATCTTCCACGAGCGCGCTTTCTTTTTCTGCCTGTCTATTTATCGCCTTTTTGTCCAGAATGGCGAGGATGTCTGCAGCCAACTCTTTGTGCTCGGACTTGATTTGCTGAATTTCGTTCTCCTGTTCTTGCTGGGCCTTGGCAATTGTTTCGACAAGGTGCTTGCGGTCGAGCCCATAGTTCTCGACGTAGAAAGCGAGCAGGTCGTCCTTGTTTCGAAGTGTTGACGGAGGGAGCGATGAAGCCCCGCTTCTCGATCTTGATTCTGTTGTTTTTAGAATGGTGGCGGCTTCTTCTTCTGAGAGATGACACCTGGCGAGCCTCGCTTCATAGCCAGCCAGCCGCAGCAGCTCGCAGAGGAGAAGTGCTCGATCAAGACTGTTGCCTCGACGGTCCATCAAGACACCGACCGGCCCGCGCAAGCTGCCCTGGTAGGGCATAAGATAGGTCTCGTCGCGGACCCATTCGAAGAGCTTGATGGCATCGCTTCCGGCCTTCTGGATGATTGCCTCAGGGTCAAACGTCTCCCGCGGAATTCTCTGGACCGCGTCTTCAAGAGCCGCAAATGTGTTTTCCAGCCTCTTGGCTGCAAGCTCAGCGTTAGCCGGGTTGATGCTGGTATTTTGCCCCAGCGGCTGCTCCGCAGCTTCTCGGGATTCCGGAAGGCTTGTGCCTTCGGAAACAGCATTCTGGTCGCTTATCTCGGCTGGGTTTTCCGTCTTTTTTGCCTTCGAACAGAAAGTAAGCCCGACAGAGCAGATGATTAACATAACAAAGAGAAAAACCGGAAGGTTTTGCCCTTTTTGTTTTTGAGCGGGACTCATGATTTTTCTCTCCTCAAATCAAAGTTTTTTTCGCTCTCGTAGCCGCGGAAGTATAAAATCTCCGGCGTTTCTCCGGTTTCATAAGCCAGCTCGAAACGGACGAACGTCTGGGGCGGGATGATGAAGGGAGTCGGCGGCCGGTGGAAGAGCGCGGCGGTGGCGTCTTCGTCGAAATAAATGTCCTCGCCGCCGGTCTTCAGGATGAACTGCTGTTCGGTCTGGATTTCGATCCCGCTTTTCACCAGAGACCGGATGCCCAGGTCGAGGATGACGCACCCTTTATCCTGACGGACACCGAAGAGCATAACTTCCATGGTCCCGCCATCCCGGTGGGTGGCGCGGGGCTTCGCCGGGGTAGAAGTGACGGGCGGCGCAGTTAGGGCCAGAGAGTAGACTCGGTTCTGGACGCGCATCCCCAGGCTGATTTCCTTTTCGGCTGCGGGCACGAGGAAAGCGACCTCCTGGCTTTGATAGAAATCAGGGGTGAAACGGATATAGCCTTCCTCCGTGGTCGAACCGCCGCAGCTATAGTAGAAGTGTCCCTCTTTTGTGGCCGCCCAGATGTATTCCTGAGGCTCGACCTGGACGATATTTTTTTCAGCGCCGCTTGCGGACAGACTCTTCCCGGTGAGCTTGACCACGGCATAGCGCCAGCCTTCCGGCGCTTCCTCTTCGTTGTACTCAGCCCGGAAGTCGATCGCGGTGGCAGCCAGCTCGAGGAAATTGTCCTTGAACTCGCCGAACACCTTGGGCCTGGCTGCTCCTGTGCCGGCCGCGAGCTTCAGGTCTCCTCGAAGCCGGATGAGGATGTGGCCGTAGGAATAATCGAAGAATTGAAAAGCGATGTTCCGGGAATTTTCCGGGATGACATAGACGAAGCGCACCCTCTTCACATCGCCCTGCTTGGGAAGAGAGAATTCCTTCCTGAGGCCGATGCCCCCTGGGATGGCTTCTGTCAGCTTATCGAGGGAGTAGGTTTGTCCGTCTGCCAGGATGTAGGCGTGGTCGAAGAAATTGGGCACAAGATAGGCCACGTCGGCCTCGACATACTCCTCTTCCTTTTCTTCCTTTTTCTTGCCACCCAGCAATCCCCCCACGCCCATCGTCCGGTCCTGCTTGCCCTCAAGCTTGCTTTTCTCGATCTTCTGCTTGGGATGGATGTTCTTCCATTCGGTCTCGAGGAGGAAGAAGGTCTTTCCCGCCGGCGCAGTCTGTGAGGCCACCTCTTTCTCGAAGCCTGATTCGACCACGGTGACTTTGGCCGCTTTGTTAGCGGTCTGCTCCGATACTGTCGCGCTTTCTTGATGAGCTAAAGATAGGGAAATGGCCGCAGCGAACAAGATCAGGATCACCAATGCCCAGGAAGGATGATGCCGATCTAATGACATGATTGCCTCCTTGGCCAGAAAAGGACCTCACTGAAACCCTCGTCAGGAAACATAACGAGAGAATTTCAAACCCATATCCGAACATAAACAGATGTTAGCCCCAACAGAATAATCTAATCCTTTTCAACAGATAGTCTAACAAAACAATATATTTTTTAATCGACGCTTGTCAATCCCGAAAAATTGGCCATTGACCAGGCGTTTCCCTGTCTGGTATCTTTGTCGGGAACAACCAACGAAAAGAAAGGAGGCGGGCGTGAGCACAGTGGACCCGGCCCGGATAGTCGAGATGGCCAGCGCTTTTTACGATTCCTGCGTGCTTTTTGCGGCCTCCGACCTGGGAATTTTCAAGAAGCTCGCCGAACTCGGGGAGGCTGACCTCGAGACAATGGCTTCGGCCTGCGGCCTCGACCGCCGCGGCGGACAGCTTCTCCTCGACGCCTGCGTCGCTCTCGGTCTTTGCGAGAAGAGGGAAAGCCGCTACCGAAACAGCCCCGAGGCAGCGCTTTTCCTCGTGCCGGGCTCGCCCGCCGACCTGAGCGGCGCCATCCGCTACAACCGCGACGTCTACAGCGCCTGGGGCAGGCTTCGGGAGATGGTCCAGAGCGGAAAGCCCGTCGAGAGGCCGGAGCTTCATTTAGGCGAGGATGAAGACCGCACCCGGACCTTTGTCCTGGCCATGCACCACCGCGCCCTCGGAATCGGTCAGGCCGTGGTGCCGCTGCTTGATCTTTCGGAAAGCAAGCAAGTCCTTGACGTCGGAGGTGGGCCTGGCACCTATTCGATGCTGATCGCCCGGGAGTTTCCCGGAGTTGAATGCATCGTGCTCGACCTTCCCGAAGTGGTAAAGATCGCCGCCGAGCTGGTTGCGCAGGCAGGTATGGCGGGCAAGGTCAGGACGCTCGCAGGGGATTATCACAGCGTGCCTTTCCCGGATGGCAACGACGCCGTCCTCTTTTTCGGCGTCCTCCATCAGGAGGATGAGGAAACGATCCGCCACCTTCTTCGCCGCGCTCATGATTCCCTGGTCTCCGGAGCGCTTGTTTACGTCCTCGACATGATGACGGATTCGAGCCGGGCCCAGCCGAAATTCTCGGCGCTTTTCAGCCTCAACATGGCCCTGACCACGGAGCGCGGCTGGGTTTTTTCGGACGAAGACCTCGAGGGATGGCTCGCTGAGGCCGGTTTTGGCAATTTTTCGTGCCGGCCTCTTCCGCCCCCCATGCCGCACTGGCTTGCCTGCGCTCGCCGGTCTTGATCTCTTTCATGGGCAGATATTGCTTCTTGTTTTTTGATATGATAATTTAATGCTGGGGGGGAAATTGCTGCGCCTGTAGCTCAGTGGATAGAGCGACGGACTCCGGATCCGTTTAAGGGGATTGAACTAAATCGTTTTAGGCTTCCTAATCCGTTTAATCACAGCCAGATCCCAGGCCGTATGCAATCTGGCGACGACCTTCCGGTTGACCTGGATCCCCCGCGCCCTGAGCTCGGCATTCGTCCGCCGATACCCGTATTCCGGATGCGTTCTGGCGATCTCCAACAAGGGGGTCCTCAACCCGGAATGTCTCTCTTCATAACTCTGTTTCTTCTGAGCATAGGACCAAGTCCCTTTGGAAAGTCCCAGAGCGGTCAAGACCCGGTTCAGCCCATATTCGTCCTTGAACGCTCGCGTCAGCTCAACTTTTTTCCCCGGGGTGAGCTCCCGGCCAAAAAATTTTTTAGCAGTGCAATCTCCACTTCCTTATGCCCGATCAACCGTTCCAGGTCCTCGATCCGTTTCTCGTACTCCTAGATGGTGGTCTGCTGGGAGAAAATCTCCGGCCCCTTTTCGATGAACTCTTTCTTCCAATGAGTCAGCGTGACCGGATGAACGCCATAGGACCTGGCAATCTGGCCGATGGCCTTGGTTCCGCTTAAAATTTCTATGACCACCTGGAACTTGAACCGCGGCGTGTACCGTTTGCCGTGCTTCTCTGACATCATCAGTGCCTTCTTCAAGGGCCTTCTCCCGGCTGATGATGTCTATTATAGCACCCTTAGTTTTTAGCACTCGGGGTGGTTCGAATTTTGGGGGTCAGTCCATTTTTTTTCGGTTATCTTTAAACGCTTATAATCCCGGGTTATTTTCTTGGGCAATTTTCCCTCAGGGCTTAGAATCTGGAGTTCATATTTTTCTGAATCTCCCCACACGATCCGGCCGTCAAGGGAGACTGCGCATGAAAGTGAAGGTCCCTCTATTAGAATTTCATGCCTGAGATATGAATCATCCTTTTCTTCTTTGTAAATCATCGCTATAAGCTCAAGGTTCGAATCGAATTTTTTTAGTTCTATACCGCCCAGAGGCGGAGGAAGCACTAGGAATGCAACCAGGTTTTTTTGGGGATCAAATCTAATCGGATTCAGGGGAGACATTATTCTCGCGCTGGAGATATCCCTAAGATATTTTCCATCCAAAGTGAATATAAGAAAGCGGCGAGTTAGAGGGTCGTAGATAATCAATTCTTTATTATCGATGACTTGAACAAATATGGGGTAGTGCATTTCTCCCGGTCCCTGTCCTTGGCCGCCTATCGTTCTCAAGAATTCACCATTTTTATCAAAAACTCTGAGACATGCGGATTTGTTATCTAATGTAAACGTAATAAGTATTGTTACTTTGTCATCGCGAGCGAAGCGTGGCGATCTCCTCAACCATAAGATTCTAAATGTTTTAGAGATTGCCACGGCGCAAGGCCGCCTCGCAATGACACAT
>Ga0315280_10001713_pt1 | contig 37058 bp, 30 predicted proteins | sample YL17G06_40_MG_FD_203697 | JGI IMG/M metagenome (GOLD analysis project Ga0315280, IMG submission 203697) | Sediment microbial communities from Yellowstone Lake, YNP, Wyoming, USA - YL17G06_40 | ecosystem: Environmental > Aquatic > Freshwater > Lake > Sediment | place: USA: Wyoming | collected... | reverse complement strand
AGGCCCTCCTGGACGAAGGCCAGTCGCTTAGCGACCGGTCGCAGATCTCAGTTGACGAGGGCCGTGTCGCGGCCTAAGATACGCGAGAGGGACCGCCCAACCTTACACTACGGGCGGGACATAATCCTTCGGCAACCGCGCGCCCCTACCTCGTGGCGGCAGGGCGTGACGCCGCTTCGAGGGTCCGCCATCCGTGCAACCTGCCGGGCCCCCTCCGCACCGCCTTCGTGACCAGCCAGGCCAATTCCCCAGCGGCGCCCACATGGGCTGAGTCCTCGCGAGACGGACTGGCCACGATACCCAGAGAGTGGCCCCAGAGCAAGGCTGCACCGGGCTCGCGGCGAAGTGACCAGCACGAGGAGGGTCATCTGTGGAGGTGCTCAACCCATTCGCTTTGCCTGGCCGGTGGTACAAAGGCAATCTTCACACCCACACCACCGGGTCGGACGGCACGCTGGATGCCAACGCGGTGGCCGCGCGCTATCGCGAGGCCGGCTATGACTTCCTCGCCCTAACCGATCACGATGCGATCACATCCTTAGAGTGCGGACGCGAATGTGAGTCCTTTCTGGTCCTGCTGGGCGCGGAGATCAGTGCCCGCCGGGAGAACGGCCAACACGCGGATGTCCTCTGCTTCGGCCTCTCCGAGGCGGCACCGGTGCCCGAGCGACCGACTGCAGAAGCCGCGGCGGAGTGGGCCCGACAGGCCGGCGGGGAGTGTCTCATCGCGCACCCTCACCTCTCCCAGATCACCCCCGAGGAACTGTGCTCATGGCCCGGGGCCTTGGGTATCGAAGTGTTCAATGCTAGCTGTCATTACGCTTTCGGCAAGGGGTACTCGTGCGCGCTCTGGGATACCGTGCTCTCTCGCGGACAACCTGCCTGGGGCTTTGCCAGCGACGACTCCCACCATCACTTCAACGATCATCGCCCTGATGATCTCTGCCAGGCCTGGGTCAGCGTGAGAGCTCCCCGCCTCGGACGGACCGCCCTGCTCGGCGCCCTCCGCAGGGGCCACTTCTACAGCTCCTGGGGGCCGGCGATCGAGGCGCTCGAGGTTACTGACGACAGGGTCAAGGTCCGGACCTCTCCGGTCAAGGTGATCAGCTTCCTCGCCCCTGGCTTTGCCGGTGAGAGCTTCACCGCGGTGGCCAAGACGACCATCACCGAGGCAGAGTACAGACTGCGAGGCAGCGAGAGCTACCTGCGGATCGAGTGCTGGGATGCAGCAGGCCGCGGGGCCTGGTCTAACCCGGTGATATCCAACGATGCTCGCACAAAGAAGTAACGGCGGCAGAGCCCTGCGCCAGTCTGCGGCGTGGTCTGTCCGCATTTCGCCGTTACTTCTGTCGGCGAAACGCGGTAGGAACTCGTCGGCCCGGTTCAGGTAGAGTGGGCGGCTCCGACCATGACCCGAGGGATCATATGACGGGGTTGCGCGCATGGTGACTGGCCTGGCAGTCAGCCGGTCGCAGGCCGGTCACGACGACGCAGCCTCGGCGCGACCGTGGAATGCCAGGCGGAGACGCTGGCCCATCCTGGCCGCGCTTTTCCTGGCCGGCTTCAGCGGGCTGGTATACGAGGTCGTCTGGACCCGCATCCTCAGTTTGATACTCGGCGGCACCGTGATCGCCGGAGCCGCGGTGTTGTGCGCGTTCATGGGAGGGTTGGCGCTCGGCAGCTGGGTGAGCGGCCGGTGGGCCGACGGCAAGAGATCCCGGGCACTCTCCCTGATGGCGGTGCAACTGGCCGTGGCCGCGGTTGCGCTCGCACTGATGCCGGTCTTCGCGTGGCTCACCCGCAGCTACGTATGGGCAGCGCGCGCGCTCCAGCCCAGCTACTACACACTGTCTGCCATCCGGGTCGCGCTCGCTGTCCTCGTCCTGCTGCTGCCAGCGGCGCTGATCGCGGCCGCCTTCCCGCTCGTCGCCAGGCTGGTGGTCTCCTCTCGGAACCGAGTGGGGGAGGGGGTGGCCCTGGTCTACGGGGTTGACACGATGGGCGCGGTCACGGGGGCGGCGATAGCCGGGTTCGTGCTGCTGCGCTGGTTGGGCGTCGCTCACTCGGTCCAGCTCGCCGCGGCCCTCAATCTGGTTTCAGCGGGGCTGGCGTTTGTCAGTCGTTCGGGTGAGGCACCTGAGCGCGAGCGGATGCCAGATGCCGCGCAGGGCGAGCCGATGCTTCCTGCACCTGCTCCCACCGCCGCACCGACGCTCGTTCTCTCTCTGGGTCTCGCGGTCTCGGGCGGGGCCGCCCTGTGCTACGAGGTCCTGACCCAGAAGGCCCTTGTCCACCTGTTGACCATGAGCTTCGACGCCTTCTGCATCATGCTCACGTGCTTTCTGCTCGGACTGGGCGTGGGAAGCCTGGTCTGCATGGCGCTGATCCCGCGCCCCGATCGGCTGCTGTTCTGGTTCGGGATCGCAGAGGCCGGGATCGCCGTGCTCGGGTTCTCCTTGCCCCTGCAGTTTGCGGCCGTCCCGTATCTGCTGACCTACCTGCAGAGCCACGGCTATCCTCAGTGGAGTGGCCAGGCGGCGGCGAGCGCGGTCGTGCTGCTGCCGCTCACGTCCTTGATGGGTGCCACCCTGCCCTTGCTGGTGGCTGCGCTCACCCCCAGCCTGCGGCAGCTCGGGCGCAGCGCGGGCACGCTTTACTCGATCAACACTCTGGGTGGGGTCGCCGGCGTCGTCGTTGCCACCTTCGTGCTGCTGCCGTTCGCAGGATTCAAGACCGGGATGGCTGCGGCTGCCTGCGCCAACCTCGTGGTGGCGCTGGTTGCCCTTCACTACAGCCGCGGTGTTCCCGCGGGACCCCGATGGGGGGCCGCCCTGATCGCGCTCGGGCTGGGCGGCATTGTGCTGCTGCTCTCGGCCCACAGCTCGCTCCGGTCAGTGCTGTTCTGGAGGACCCTGCAGAGACATCAGTCACAGCTCCTCTTCTACCGCGAAGGGCAGTACGGTACGGTGGCGGTGGCGAGGATCGAAGACGACCGCGTCGGGTTCACCCGTCGCATGTTTGTGAACGCCTCCGACGAGGGCGGGACGGATCTGCCGTCGCTCCGCGCCTTCCAGCTCCTGGGCAACCTGCCGTTCCTGCTTCACCAGGAGCATTCCCGCCCGAAGGATGTCCTGGTCTGCGCGTTCGGTATGGGTATCACCCTGGGGGTGGCGGCCAACGAGGATTCGCGTTCCGTTGACTGTGTGGAGCTGGTCCCGGAGGTGCTCGAGGCGGGGCGCTACTTCGCTCCCTATAACCACGACCCGACGCGGGAGCCGAAGGTGAGGGTGCACCTGGAGGACGCGCGCAACTTCCTGCTGGCCACGCCCCGCAAGTTCGACATCGTGATCATGGACGCCACCCACCCAAGAACCGGCGATAGCTGGATGCTCTATACCCAGGAGTGCTACCAGCTGGCGGAGCGGGTGCTGGCGCCCGGGGGAGTGTGCGCCCAATGGGTGCCCCGCCACAGTCTTCCCCCCTCGGCTTTCTGGTCCATCATCAGGACCTTCCAATCCGTATTCCCGCACGTCAGCCTCTGGTCTCCGGTCGGCAGCACGCACAACGTGGTGGTGGGCACGTCGGGTCCGCAGACAGTAGACTTCGGGTATCTCGCCTCCCGCCTCGACGAGCCTGCGATCCACAGGGACCTGGAGGCGGCCGAGATCCCGGATGTATACACCTTCCTTTCCTACTTCGTGGCCGGCGAGAAGACCCTGGCCCGTGCCTCTTCGCCGTTCCCGCTGAACACCGACGACCTGTCACCCGTGCAGTTCGCGGACGGGCAGGCCACCCCCGCGCAGCAGAACCAGGAGTTCGCCGATCTGATGGAATCGCCCATCGGGATGATCAGCGACTGGGGAGCCGGCGCTCAACAGAAGACCGCGCGCGCCTTCGATGCCGCACGCCTGGTGCGGCAGGCACTCGCGTCACCTGCCGTGGACGGACTGCCAGGTTCAGTCGAGCCCACTCTCCTGCAGCGGGCCCACGAGTTGAACCCGAAGGAACGGGACGCCGCAGTCTGGCTCGGGATCGAGCGCCCCCGACTGCGAAGCGAGGAGAAGCGCCCGTAGGTGGTCGCCAGGGCGCACCTGAGGCCTCGACACGGCAGATCATCAGACGATCCTCCGACGTGGACATCAGGGGCAATGTTCCCGCCCGGGCTGGCCTCGAGCACGATTGCTGGAACATCGTGGCCGGCCTGTCACGCTCCGAAGCAGCAAGCATGGCCTGTCTTGGGAGTTACGTCACACACGGCTGTGGCAGCAGGGGGGTGTTTCAGCGCGGCGAAGTGCGCGGGCGGCGGGCGCGCCTACAGCAAGCAAACCGAAGGAGGCGAAGATCATGTCTGTGCTGCAGTTGAGCATCGTGTTGGTGATCGTGCTCATGACTTGCGCGATGGCCGGGGGGCAGCAAGCCAGCGGCGGTCACTCACAGTGGCCCAACGGGATCCCGAACGATCCCGCCTTCTTCCCCCTCGCCGTCTGGGTGCAGGAGCCCAAGCTCGCGCAGGACTACAAGGCGATTGGCATCAATATCTACGTCAGCGTCGGGGCGAGGCAGGAGGAGCTTGACCTGCTGCGCAAGGCCGGCATCAAGGCCATCTGCCATCAGAGCCAGAGGAGCTTGGCGTTCCGCAACGACCCGACGATCGCGGGCTGGATGCACGGCGACGAGCCGGACAACGCTCAGGGGAAGCCTGAAGGCGGCTACGGCCCGGCAATCCCCCCGCAGAAGATCATTGACGACTACCACCGGATACAGGCGAACGACCCCACGCGGCCGGTGCTGCTGAACCTGGGCCAGCAGGTGGCCAATGACGAGTGGTACGGCCGGGGATGCGAGGTGACCGCCTACCCCGAGTATGCCAAGGCAGGTGATATCGTTTCCTTCGATGTCTATCCGGTGGTGGGCATTGATAAGCCGGACGGGGAGAACTACCTCTGGTATGTCGCCAAAGGGGTGGATCGCCTGCGGCGGTGGGGCGGCGGAAACAAGATCGTCTGGAATTGCATCGAGACCACCCGCATCAGCGACCTCGCGCACAAGCCCACACCACACGATGTGAAGGCCGAGGTGTGGATGTCCCTCATCCACGGCTCCATGGGGATCATCTACTTCTGCCACCAGTTCAAGCCGGTGGAGGATGATGCTGCCCTGCTCTCCGACAAAGAGATGAGCGCGGCCGTGAAGGAGATCAACCAGCAGATACTCTCGCTGGCGCCAGTGCTGAACTCGCCCACCGTCCCGGACGGCGCGGTGGTCACCACCTCCAACCCATTGGTGCCGATAGACCTGATGGCGAAGCAGTTCAGGGGCGCTACCTACGTGTTCGCCGTCGCAATGCGCAATGCAGAGGCCTCGGGACGCTTCCGCATCCCGGGGATTGAGAACGGCAGCGTCGAGGTGATGGGAGAGGGACGAAGACTTGAGGTGCAGGGCCGCGAGTTCCGGGATGCGTTTGCCCCTTACGCTGTGCACATCTACAAGATCACCGCGAGATGAGAGGAGGGACCACGGGATGCGAGCGATGCTGATGCCGGCGGTGATGGCGGTCTTGCTGTTCGGTCTGTGCGCGGCTGCATGCGCCGCCGGCGCCCCGTCCCGGCGGAAGGGCCCGTATGCGGCCTGGTCCCGCGGCCCGTCGGCAGGGCCGAGCTTCTTCCCGATCGGGGTCTGCACCCAGGACCCGGCGCGGGGGAAGGAGTACCGCGAGCTGGGGATCAACACCTACCTCAGCATCTGGGATGGTCCGTCCGACAAGGAGATGCAGCAGCTTCACGAGGCCGGGATGACGGCCATGTGCGAGCCTGACGACTGGGGCGGGAAAGCCTGGGCGCACCGGGAGGACCCGGCGATCACCGGCTGGATTCAGGTTGACGAGCCCGACAACGCGCAGACCGAGAGCGGCGGGGGCTATGGCAAGGCGATGCCGCCGGAGAAGATCATGGCCGTGTACCAGAACCTGCGCAAGCGCGACCCGACGCGGCCGGTGGTGCTCTGTCTCGGGCAGGGCGTGGCGAACGACGAATGGGTCGGACGCGGCTGCGAGATGTCGGCTTACCCGAAGTACGCCCAGGCCTGCGACATTCTCATGTACGACGTCTACCCGGTGGTCGGCATCCGCAAGCCGGACGGTGAGAACTACCTCTGGTATGTGGCGAAGGGCCTCGATCGTCTGCGCGAGTGGAGCGGCGGGAAGAAGGTGATCTGGAATGCGATCGAGTGCACCCACATCAACAACCCGGATAAGAAGGCGACGCCCGGCCAGGTGAAGGCGGAGGTGTGGATGTCGCTGATTCACGGCTCCATGGGGATCATGTACTTCGTGCATCAGTTCAAGCCCACCTTCGTCGAGGCCGGCCTGCTGATTGACCCCGAGATGATGGCGGCGGTGAAGTCCATCAACCAGCAGATCCTGTCGCTGGCGCCGGTGCTGAACTCGCCGACGGTGAAGGGCACGGTCGCCGTGACCAGCACCAGCAAGGAGGTCCCGATTGGTGTGATGGTCAAGCGGCAGGGCGAGACCACCTACGTCTTCTCCGTCGGCATGCGGAATGCGAAGACTCGCGGGAGATTCGAGGTCAAGGGGCTCCCAGCGAAGGCCGTCGCGGAGGTACTCGGCGAGAACAGGACGATCGCGGTTTCAGGCGGGAGGTTCGAGGACGAGTTCGGGCCGTACGACGTGCACTTGTACAAGCTCCAGCGCATTTCATAGCCGCGGGGACTGCGGAGCAACCCCGCAGCCGGACCCCGAACCCGCTCCCCGCGCCCTGCCCCCGCATTGCCGCCCCACGGGCGCACGCAGCCCGATCATGGCCGCCCGCTACTCGGAGTTCGCCGATTCCGAACGGAGGTGGGCGTTCGCGAGGGCGGGTATTGCGCAGCGAGTGAGCACCGCCATGGGCCGTAGCAGTGTGAGCGGAACCATGGTAATATGCCCGCGACTCCGCTGAATCGAGGAGGATGCCAATGCTGCGGCGCTTCTATGTCGACAACTTCAAGACGCTCCTGAACGTGGAGTGGATACCGTCCGCGCTCAACCTGCTGATAGGTGCGAACAATGCTGGCAAGACCAGCCTCTGCTCCGCGCTCATGTTCCTCGCGAGGACGTCGCAGGGCCCGATCAAGGACGCCGCGGTCTTCGCGGGTGAGGGCTGGCAACTGCACAACGTGTACCTTGACAAACCGACCGTGGACCTCGAGTGTGAGGTCAAGCTCATCGTCGACGACCAGGCCTATGTCTTCCACTATGCGCTGTCCTTGAAGGTGGTTCCGGTCACGCCCGGCAGCGCGTTCGCAACCACTTACGTCCTGCAATCCGAAACCCTGTGGGTCACGCCGCCGGACGGGGAACGAGTCGCTCTCATACTCAACGACCAGGGTAACGTTACCCTCCTGCATGAAGGCCGCCACTTCCGCGGCATGCAGGGAGAAACCAGGGTGGAAACCCACGCGCCGCAAGATACCACGATGCTGTTCCGTCTATACGACCTACAGACAAACAGACTCGCGAACGCCTTCAAGAAGTACCTAGGCTCGTGGACCTACTACAGCCTGAACCCATTCAGCATGCGTGGACCGGCACCGGCGCAGCCGGCCAACTGGACGCTCAATGTTAACGGCGACAACCTGGCCTCTGTGCTGTTCATGTTGAACAGCATCTCGCAGCGCGACCAGCGGGTGATCGTGGACTTGACGCGAGAGATAGAACCGAAGCTGGACTATATCGGCTTCATGCCGGCCCAGGAGCAGGTTCTCATGTGGCTCGCGGACGCCGATGGCCACACGTTCAGCCCATTCGGCATATCGGATGGAACGCTAAGGTTCCTGGGGATGGCGTACGTTATCATCAGCACTGCCAGGGCGGTACGCAACCTGAATGCCCCCCCGCCGCTCGTGGTCATCGAGGAGCCGGAGAACGGCATCTATGTCGGTATGCTGAGGAGGCTGTTCGATCTGATAGACCATTCCGGCGCGTCCGGCCAGTATGTCTTCACGACCCACTCACCCTATGTGATCGACCTGTTCGACACCATGCTCGACGGTGTAAGAGTCTGCATGCGTCGCGATACTCATAGCGAGATCAAGCAGCTCAATCCCGAGCGGATCACAGACCTGCTCAGGAAGATGTCCCTCGGCGACCTGCACTACCGGGAGATGTTGGGGTGAGGGTAGGCTTCTCGGCAGAGGACTTCGGGCACGAGGCATTCCTGGAAGGAATGCGGCGACGATGGTGCCCGCATGCTGAGTTGGTGAAGGGTCATACCCGCGGGAAGACCGGACTGCGCCGCGCCTCCGAGCTGCGCAAGATCTGCGAGGAGCTGAGAGCGAAAGACGCTGACGTCATCGTCCTTGCTGTTGATGCCAACAACGAATCGTGGATCGCGGTGCTGGATCAACAAACGGCCCGTGTGCCTGCTGAGTTTCAGCACTGCGTGATCCACGCGGTCGCGGCTCGAAACGTTGAGTGCTGGCTAGTACTGGATCGGTTTCGCGCTGCAGGGGCGATTGGCGTTGAGGAGGCTGAGCTTGACGTCGAGGACCCCAAGCGCCTGGTGCATCACGCTCTTGGGATCACCACCTATGATCACAAGGACAAGGCGCTTAGTGAACTCGCCCACACGATGCGTTTCAGCACCGTTCTCACTGGCGGCACTGAGGCAGCGAAGTCGCTAAAGAGATTCTACGAGGATGCCCGAGATCTTGCTCAGCGGAACGGATGCTCTGATTTTCCGAACGAGCTTGACGTGCCAGCGCCATAGGGGGCACACCTCTCCACCAGGCCCCCCGCTGTGGCGGCGGATGACCGGCTTCTCGCCTCGCAACGATACCCGCTCACTCGCACGCCTACATGCACGTGCTGACGCCCCGCCCTCTTCCTGCTAGAATCTGGCTGGTGACATCCCGTCGGGCGCGACCAGCTGAGATTCGCACACCCGGTCTGCGCCCGGAATCTGACTGGAGAAGGTCGGCTGAGGCGCGCCGCTGTGGGCTTCTCAAGGCTGTCTGTACCTTGGTGTTCTGTGCAAGATGGACCTTGTCGAATACGGCGCCGGCGTAGCTCAGTTGGCAGAGCGGATGACCTGTGATGAAGCAGTCGTGGTCATCTGCAGGGAGCATACTGAGGGGGAGGTAGCACGATGAAGAGATGGCAGTCAGGCCTCATTCTGATCGCGGCGGGAGTAGGGCTCCATCTTCTCGGTCGGCTCCTGATTGGCGCGACCAGGGCAAACCAGAGCGTTGCCGCAGCCGGGGTCCTCTGGCTCCTGATGCTCTTCGCCGTCGTGATTACCCTCTTCGGCGTCTATTGTCTAGTCGCCGGCTTCGTCGCGAAGTCCTGACGAGTTGGCGATCACGCTCGATCCTCGGTCGCTCCGGTCCGCTTTCCAAGCACTGCTAGCAGACCAGGAATGGCTCTTGAGGCGGTTCCATGCCCTGTTGACCGCGGCACCAGGGCGCGGTGACTTGACAGGCCACGCGGCATCCAATAGAGTGTAAGCGTTTACACAGCGGAAGACGGCTCCCGGGTATGCCGAGGGGCGGCTGGCTCTGGCCACTGGGCTCGGCGCTATGGGGGATGAGGCGGTTTCCTTGGCGGCTCGCCCCTGCGGTCTCCGCGGGTGGCCATCCGCGCGAGGCAGGGAGAGTGCATGCAGGCTCAGTATGAACCAACGTGGGCGTCGCTGAAGCAGTACCGGGTGCCGGAGTGGTACCTGGACGGGAAGTTCGGCATCTTCATCCACTGGGGCGTCTACTCCGTGCCCGCCTTCGGCAATGAGTGGTACCCCCGGAACATGTACCAGCAGGGCTCGCCGGAGTTCGAGCACCACCTCGCCACCTACGGGCCCCATGCGCAGTTCGGCTACAAGGACTTCATCCCCCGGTTCAAGGCCGAGCGCTACGACCCCGAGCGCTGGGCCGATTTGCTCGTGCGGGCCGGGGCAAAGTACGTGGTGCCGGTTGCAGAACACCACGATGGCTTCGCCATGTATGACTGCTCCTTCTCGGACTGGACCGCGGTGAAGATGGGCCCGGGCCGCGACGTGGCGGGTGAACTCGCGGCGGCGGTGCGTGCTCGGGGCCTCGTGTTTGGTGTCTCCAGCCACCGCGCGGAGCACTGGTGGTTCATGGATGGCGGCCGCACGTTCGACTCCGACGTGCAGGACCCGCGCTGCCAGGACTTCTACGGACCGGCCCAGCCCGCGCCCGCCAACCACGCCGATCTCGACCAGAGTCCCCCGGATGCGGCCTTTCTGGAGGACTGGTTGCGGCGCACCTGCGAACTCGTGGATCGGTACCAGCCCCAACTGGTGTGGTTCGACTGGTGGATCCAGCACCGCGCCTTCGCCCCCTATCTGCAGCGCTTCGCCGCCCACTACTACAACCGCGGCCTCGAGTGGGGCAAGGGCGTGGTCATCAATCACAAGTTCGACGCCTTCCCGGAGGGGACGGCCGTGTTCGATATCGAGCGGGGACAGCTGTGCGACATCCGCCCGAGCTTCTGGCAGACGGACACCGCCATCTGCACCAACTCCTGGGGCTATGTGAAGGACCGGCAGTACAGGTGCGCCACCGCGGTGATCCACGACCTCGTGGACATCGTGAGCAAGAACGGCTCGCTACTGCTGAACATCGGCCCTCGCCCCGACGGCACCATCCCGGAGGAGGAAGAGCAGACGCTGCTCGAGATCGGTTCCTGGCTCTCGACGAACGGCGAGGCGATCTACGGCACTCGCCCCTGGCAGGTGTATGGTGAGGGACCGACCCCTGTGGTGGGAGGCTCCTTCAAAGACACCAAGCGCGGCGCGTTTACGAGCGAGGACGTGCGCTTCACCACCAAGGGCGAGACCCTCTACGCCACCTGTCTCGGGTGGCCCGCGCCGGGGGCGAGCGGTCGGGGCCCGGCCTGGAAGATCAGCGTGCTTACCCCCGGCGCCGGCCGCGTCGCCTCCGTGAGCTTGCTCGGCTCGGAGGCGTCGCTGCGCTGGTCGCAAGGGGCCGAGGGCCTCACGGTCGAGGCGCCGACCGCGCGCCCGTGTCACCATGCCTACACGCTCAGGATCTCGCTGGCGAAGTAGAGAGAGGCGGGCAGGATGAAGTGCGTTGCCATCACGGGGGAGCGGCGGGCCGAGTTGGTCGGGTGCCGGACGGCCGTCAACCCAACGCCGGAGAGGCAGTGATGCAGACGTGGCACGTAGCACCCGCCGAGCTTCCCGGGATCGCGCGGGAGACGCAGTTTCGCACCATCAGCGAAGCCGCCGCGCGGGTCGCGGCAGGGGACACGGTGGTGATCCACGGAGGCACCTACCGCGAGCACGTGGTAGTGGAGGCGAGCGGCACCGCGGAGCAACCCATCCGCTTCGTCGCGGCGCCGGGAGAGCGGGTGGTGGTGACCGGGGCGGACCTGCTCACCGAGTGGGAGACGGTGGATGCGCAGCAGCACATCTACCGCGCGCCCTGGCCGCACGACTTCCTTTGGCGGAGCAGCCGCACCCACTTGGGGGATGACTTCCACGTGCCGGCCGACAGCTCCCTCTTCCGCATGGGGTGCTACCCGCAGGGAGAGGTGCCAGGGGTGAAGCTGGGCGTCCTCCCGCGGTGAGGGCGGATAGGGGGAGGCGTGATGCGGTTGGATCTGCTGCTCGTGTCCACATGGCTGCTGCTCGCGGGGACGTTCGCTGATGGCGCGGCAGGGGGTCGCACCTGGCACGTCGCGCCGCGGGAGCTATCAGGCATTGTGCAAGACGCGCAGTTCCGCACCATCGGTGAGGCCGCCGCCCGGGTCGCGGCAGGGGACACGGTGGTGATCCACGGGGGCACTTACCGCGAGCACGTAGTGGTGGAGGTGAGCGGCACGGCGGAGCGGCCGATCCGATTCGAGGCCGCTCCCGGGGAGCGAGTGGTGGTGACGGGGGCCGACGTGCTCACGGAGTGGGAGACGGTAGACCCGAAGCAGCACATCTACTGCACGCCCTGGCCTCACGAGTTCGTCGGCTGGAATCCCACGCACGCGCACCCGGACGACGACCACCATGTGCTGATCGGCCGCGCGGAACAGGTGGCAGTTGGCGGATACCTGCTACATCAGGTGCTGACGCGGGAGCAGCTGTCGCGCGGCTCCTTCTACGTGGATCTCGCGGCGAAGCAGCTCCTCGTCTGGGGCGCGGCCGGCGAGGTCCTCGCTAAGGAGGCCGCGGTCGAGGCCTCGGTGCGCGAGGTGATCTGGGAATCGAAGGGCGACTACCTCCAGGTGCGGGGCCTCCGCTTCCGGTATGCCGCGAACCACGCACAGCAAGGGGCCGTCCAGTTCCGGGGGAACCACGGTGTCGTCGAAGATTGCGTCTTTGGAAAGACGAACGGGTGCGGAGCCGTCTTCGGCGGCGAGGACGTCGTCGTACGCAACTGCACCTTCCAGGACAATGGTCAGCTCGGCTTCGGGGCGGATAGGGCGGACAACCTTCTTCTGACCGGATGCACCGTGAGGAACAACAACACGAAGGGCTTCGACCGCGACTGGGAAGCGGGCGGGAGCAAGATCGTCTTGTCCAGAGGCGTGGCGATCGAGCACAGCATGTTCGTCGAGAACCGGGGGCACGGGCTGTGGTTCGACGTCGGCAATGAGGACTGCGAGGTGAGAAACTGCCTGATCGCGGACAACGAAGAGTGTGGCATCTTCTATGAGATCTCCTACGGCTTGCGGGCCCACGACGACGTCATCATCGGCAACGGGTTCGCTGATTCGCGCGGCGCATGGGGTGCCTCCTCTGGGATATCGCTCTCCAGCTCGCCGGGGTGCACGATCGAGCGCAATCTGATCGTCGGCAACAAGGAGGGATTCGACTTCCGCGAACAGGGCCGCACGACCCCTCAGATAAGTGATAGGAGTGAGCATCCCATCTGGAACCACGATGAGCTGATTCGCAGCAATGTCCTTGCCTACAACCGGGATGCGCAGGTCTGGGGATGGTTCGATGTCGGCGACCAGCGTCACTGGCCGGCCGCCATGCAGGATCCGGCGACGATGGAGCCGGAAAGCGAGGGGCCGTCCGGGCTGACACTAGAGAAGCTGAACCTCTCCTTCCGCAACAACATCTACTATGCGGCGTCGGGACAAGGCTTCTTCAACTGGGGTGTCTCGTGGGGGAGGAACCGCCGCTATCCGGACATCAATGCCGTGCGCGGGGAGCTCGGACTCGATCAGGAAAGCTCGGCGCTCGAGCCCGGCTTCTGCGATGTGACGTCCAGAGACTTCCGCGTTCCTGCAGACAGCCCGCTGCTCATCCGCGGATGCTATCCGAGAGGCGAAGTGCCTGGGGTGAAGCTCGGGGCCACCTTACGGTAAGAGGCGAAGCGCCTGCCGGCGCTCCGCCTCTCTCTGTTGGCGTAGTGCTGTGTGCTGTACACTGACCGCGAAGGCCCCTCTCTCAGCAATCGCAGTCCGGGTTGTCACCCGGCTGGCAGTACCTGCAGAAGCAGCCGTCGCAGCAGGCGGCGCCTCGGAGGTCGCCGAAGGTGTCCTGCCTGTTCCTCTGACCGCCCCGAGAGTTCGCGTAGATCGCTTCGGCAGGCATCCAGGCAGCGTGGCCGTCCATAAAGCCCATGTTGCTGCCTCCCAGATGGCGAGTATACCGCGACCTCATGGCTGGGTCGGTCCAGAACTTGACCTGCGACTCATGGGTCAGGCCGCACTCCTGGGTCTCCGAGCAGTTCGCCCAGTCCGCGCCACAGGTGGGACTGGCCTCGACCTTGCAGATGTCGGGGTAAGCGAGATCGGAGAGCTTCATCCACTCGGCCCTGACGCCCGCGTCGCCGGTGACGATGAACTTGGTGGGATCCGTCACTGAGCCGGGCTTCAGATCACGGTAATACAAGGCGGTGGTGCCTATCGTCTGCTCGAAGGCGCTCGCCACCGGCTCACCGGCACTCCCCCTCGCAAACCCCGTCTGGCCTTGTAGGGCGGAATCGGTGATGCTACCGCCCCATCCCGGCGGAAACGTATCCTGGCCACCGAAGGCATCCGATGCACACGTTTCCCCGCCCGACGTCGACACCCAGTACCCGAACCAGTCCGGTCCCGGGAGGATGGCCGTTGCTCCGTTGGCGTACTTGGCGCTCGGACAGCGCCAAACATCGCGGTTCTTTATGTACTCGTCCAGGATCACCGGCCAGCGCAGGTAGGGGTTCTTGCCGGTGGCGCTGGGCACGCTGCCACAGAAGAAGTCAATCACCTCCTGGCGGTGCTCCTTGGGGGCAAGCCTGTCGTAGTCTGTCAGGTACATCTGGAACGCCATCGCGATGTTTTTCACGTTCGACAGGCACTGGATCTTTCGGGCCGACTCGCGCGCCCGAGCAAACACGGGAAACAGCATGGCGGCCAGAATCGCGATGATCGCGATCACCACTAGCAGCTCGATGAGCGTAAAGCCCTGCCTTCTCCTCATCCTCTTCTCCTCGTCCTCTCATCCTCGTCCGTTCCCTGCACTCCAGGCCTGCGCCTCCCGCGGCTGATCGACAGGCCGTCGGGGCTAGAGGCTATTGCATAGGCGCCTCCTGCTGCCCGGCATGAGGACCACACGACCCCCGGACGCGCAACTGAGTCGGAAGAAGATGGGCGCCGCTGGAGGCCGTGGCAGTGTCACCTTCGATGAGGGCCGCCAGCAAACGCATCGCCTCCCTGCCGAGCTCTTCCTTCGGCTGTCTTACCGTGGTCAACGGAGGATAGCAGAGGCGACACAACTCCGAATCGCTGAACCCGATCACCGACAGATCATCGGGGACCCGCAGTCCGACATGCCGCGCCACCTCCAGCAGTGCGGCTCCGCCTTTGTCGTCCGCGGCGATCACCGCGGTCGGCAGCGGCCGTACCTGCAGCAGTCTCTGAGCCGCTGTGACCGCCTGCGCATAGCTGAAGTCGTAGCGCACGACCCATTCCTCAGGGACGCGCAGACCGTGCGCCGCCATCGCCTCGCGGAACGCGCGCAGACGAACTACCCCGGTGGACGTCCACGAAGGTCCTGCAAGGTGAGCGATCTGCTCGTGTCCCAGTGACGCCAGGTGATCCACGGCCTGCCGCACCCCATCAGCATCGTCCGTCGCCACCAGGGGGAGATCCAGTCCGTCCACTGCGAAATCGACGAGGACCGTCGGCACTCGCTTGAGTTCTGCCACCAAGTCGGCATCGTCGATCGGCAGGCTGTTTGCGGGGTAGAAAACGATCCCTTCGGGCCGTGTCTCCAGGAGATGATCGAGCGCCCGCCGCAGCGCGTCATGCCCGCTCTTCCCGTAGCTGGCGAACAGGGCCTCTCGCCCGGAGCCGCGTACCGCCTCCACCAGGCCGTCCATCACGTCACCAACGAACCCGCTCCCGAAGCCCACCAGGAGAATGCCGATGACGCCGCTCCGCTGACGGGCAAGCGCGCGCGCCCCTCTGTGGGGCCGGTAACCGAGATCGTGCGCCGTGCGCAGCACTCGTCGCCGCGTCGCGCTGCTCACACGCCCACCCCCGCCGGTGAGCACGCGGGAAACCGTGGCAGTGGAGACGCCCGCAATCGCCGCAACGTCCTTGATGGTCGCTGCCGGTTCCTGGACGCCACTGCCTTCGCGCCGAGACCGACGCTTGGTCGGCTGCAGCCCGTCCGCTGATGCCACGGTCACCCACCTTGCAGTCAGTGCAACGCACAGCCCGGCACGAGCTCCTTCTCGCCTTCTCTTCCTCGCGACCTGGGCTGAGTAAACGTTTACACACTAACCCAGATGGGACGTCGTGTCAAGAGGTGAACCGCCGGGCCGCTGCGAATACCACTGCCGCTGCTCCCCGGACACATGGGCGCCTGTAGGGCACGGAAGCGCAGGTCAGCGGGTCCGCCATGCATGGCACGCGCCTCCCGTCAGTAGCCTGCCCGATCGCAGAGGGGCCGGCGTGCAACCGGTCTCATGTAGAGCAATCAGGCCTATCGTGTCCGGGGGCGTGCCGCGCCGAGCTGCGCCGCGGCGGAACGGACGCACGATCGCAGCTCGAAGGAGGCTCCGGAATGCCACGTCGTCTGGCGATAACAGGTCCGCACAGAGTGGAGGTCATCCATTACGAGGACCGGCCGCTGAAAGATCACGAGGTGCTCGTTAAGACGGAGATCGCTTCGGGCAAGCACGGGACCACGGTTGCGGGCTTCGAGGGCGCCAACTTCGCGGGCCAGCGCTTCGAGAGTGACATGCGCCTCTTCGTGGAGGCCCCAGCTTCCGCCGCAGGACGGCGCGGCGAGCCGGGAGGCACGGGCACCGCCGGCGTCGGCGTAGTGCAGGCCGTCGGCTCGGGGGTAACGCGCTGGGCTGTAGGCGACCGCGTCTTCGGCCACATGGACGTCCGCGAGACCAACATCTGCCACGAAGATGCCCTCTGGCCGCTCGGAGAGCTGGACGCCAACCTGGCTCTCTGCACGGAGCCGGCCTATGTCGCCTTCCACGCGGTGAGAGAGTCGCAGGTCCGGTTTGGCGACAAGGTGGCCGTCGTCGGTCTCGGCGCCATCGGCCTGCTGGCCGTGAGCATACTCTCCCACGCCGGCGCCGAGCAGATCTTCGCCGTCGATCCGCTGCCCAACCGCCGAGAATGGGCGCAGCGGAATGGCGCCGCCCACGTACTCGATCCCACGGCCGGCGACGCTGCCCTCCAGATCCACGAGCTATCCGGCGGACCCGGGGTCGACGTCGCTATCGAGGTGTCCGGAAGCTACGCGGCGCTGCAGACGGCTATCCGCTCAACCCGCATCACGGGGACGGTTTGCTCTGCGGGCTTCTATCAGGGCGAGTCGCGAGGCCTCTGGCTAGGCCGCGAGTGGCACCACAACCGTTTGACTGTGGTTGTTCCTCATGGGTGCGGCTGGGGCCATCCCCCGCGAGACTATCCCCGCTGGGATGAGCGCCGCGCCTACGAGGCCATCATCAGTCTCATGCGGCAAGGGAAACTCGCCGCCCCCGGCCTGATCGCCCCGGTGGTGACGATCGACGAAGGCCCCGGCGTTTTCCGTCTGATCGAGGAAGAGCCCCAAAAGGTCACCAAGTTCGCCGTCGCGTTCTAACGAGTTTCGCCCAAAGAAGTAAGGGCGAGACTCGTCAGAGCACCAGCAAATGCCTGAAGAAAGACGTTCGCGCAATGTTGCTTCATTGCGCGAACGTCTGTAGCTGCCGGTGACCTGACTGGGCCTGCAACACGCCGGGACGCGCTGCGTGGCTCCCTCGGTCGGTGTCAGATCGCGCCCTATGGTGCCGCACAGGTCGCGGTATTGACAGGGGGCATCTCGTTTGGCAGTATGTAAACGCTTCCACATAGGGGGAGCGTCTTACAGGCAACTGAGATCGCCTATTCTCTCCCTGTTGACATCATTCTCGCTGTGCCGACACCGCAGGGGACGCGACGGGTGGGAAGCGTCTGACAATCCGCTCTGCTGGAGGTGTCTCATGAAGCGCTATCGTGCGAGTGTGGTTGGAGGCGGGGCCGGTGGACGGCTGAGTCTGAACGCGCTCCGAGCCTCCGATCGCTACGAGCCGGTGGCGGTGGCCGACGTTAGCCCCGCGGCCCGGGAGGCACTGGCTCGGGACTACCCGGAACTGGCGGTCTTCGACGGCCACGCGGCGATGCTCGCGCAATGCCCCACGGACATCGTGTGCGTTTCCACCTGGGCTCCGTCGCATCGGGCGGTCACCGAGGCCGCGCTCGCGCTACCTCTGACAGGCATCCTGGTGGAGAAGCCGCTCGCGGACACCACCCCGGACGGCGCTGCTATACTCGATGCCATTCGACAGAAGCACCTTCCGCTCGCCGTCCCCCATGGGCTACTGGTGGCCGCGCATGCGAAGGAGATCTTGCAGCGAGTGAAGAGCGGCGAAATCGGCGACCTGTTGCTGATCGAGATCCAGTGTTCGGGCTGGGACATCATCAATGCCGGCATCCATTGGCTCAACTATGCCTGTATGCTGACCGGCGGCGCGCCCATGGAGTACGTACTGGCCGCCTGCGACGCCTCCACGCGCACCTATCGGGACGGCGTACAGGTCGAGACCATGGCCGTGACCTACGCCCAGGCCAGGAACGGGGCCCGCATCGTCATGAACACCGGCGACTACGTCACGACCACCAGGGCGGGCAAGGATACCGTCTTCCACGTCGTCGGTACCAAGGGCACGATCGAGTTCTGGGCCTGGGAGAGTGCCTACCAGATAGTGAGCCCGAACCACCCGGGCGGCCTGTTGGTGCAGGTTCCGCCCTCGCCAACGGCTGGGCACCGGGGCCACCTCGACGCGCTCGCGGACCAAATGGACCGCGGCATCGTGGATTACACCATTGGCGAGAGTTCGCTTGCCGCCCTGGAGATGTGCGAAGCGGCCTACTTCTCGGCCCGGCACGGGTGCAAGGTGGAACTCCCCCTGGCCACCTTCTCCCCGCCGCCCTCCAGTGATTGGGACCCGGGGAAACCGTATGCCGGAACCGGTGGCGGCCGTGACGGTCGCAAGCTACCCAGACTCGGTTGACGGAGGCAGAGATGAGTGCAGTTGAGTTCGGCATCGTCGGCGCGGGGTGGCGCACGGAGTTCTACCTTCGCATTGCCCGGGCCCTCCCCGACCGGTTCCGGATCACAGGCGTGGTGGTGCGCAAGCCCGAGAAGCGCGCCCCGTTCGAGCACACCTGGGGCGTACGCGCCTGCGCGAACACTGCGGAACTGCTGCAGACTGCCCCTTCCTTCGTGGTGACCTCCGTTAGCTGGCCGGCCAACCCGCCGCTGCTCCAGGAGCTGGCCGCGCGGGACGTGCCCGTGCTCTCCGAGACGCCGCCTGCCCCTGCCCTGGAGGGGCTCCGAGCCGTGGCTGCGCTCACCCGCCAGGGCGCCCGCATTCAGGTGGCCGAGCAGTACTGGGCCCAGCCGCATCACCAGGCCTGTTCAGCGCTGATCGAGCGAGGGCTGCTCGGGCGGCCTACCCATGCCCAGGTCTCGGTCGCTCACGGGTACCACGGGATCAGCCTTCTCCGAAGGTTCCTCGGGATCGGGTTCGAGTCACCAACCATCAGCGGAAAGCATTTCGTCGCCCCGATCGTGGCCGGTGCCGGGCGCCAGGGCCCCCCAGAACGAGAGGAGGTTCGCGATTCTGAGCAGGACATCATCTTCCTGGACTGGGGCGACCGGCTGGGCGTTCTGGACTTCACGGGCGACCAGTACTTCGGCTGGATTCGCAACAACCGCCTGCTGATCCGCGGCGAGCGAGGCGAGATCGCGAACGACACTGTCTCATACCTCAAGGACTTCCGCACCCCCATGACGGCCGACCTGCGCCGAGTTGTCACCGGCGCGAATGGGGACCTCGACGGCTTCTATCTCAAGGGGATACAGGCGGGAGGCGAATGGGTCTACCGCAATGCCTTCGCGCCCGCGTCGCTTTCCGACGATGAGCTCGCCATCGCCACCTGTCTCGTCAGCATGGACGAGTACGTACGCACCGGGCGGGAGTTCTACCCGCTCGCCGAGGCCTGCCAGGATCACTACCTGAACCTGCTCTGCCAGCAAGCCGTGCGAGAGAGGCAGGAAGTGAGGGCTGAGTCGCAGGAGTGGGCGAACTGAGGTGAGGCCTCGTCCCTCGGTCGCCGCTGAGCAGGAGGCGTCCGGGGTAACAGCCGTAGCCAGGCGGGGGCATCCGCTCCGTGTGCGGGCCGTCGCCATCGTGCTCCTGCTCGTGCCCGCCCTCACCCTCTTCGCGGTATGGGGCGATTGGCTCGACGGGGGCAACGGCGCGTCGGACTCCCTTAACGGCGTCGCAGTGGGGGTGCTTGCCCTGCTGACCGCGCTCAATATCTTGCTTCGGCGCCGACGGCCCCAGTGGGCCCTCTCCCCGGGCGAGCTGATCACCATCTACCTCGTCGTTGCCACCGGCATGAGTATCACGGGAGGCATCTGGCAGTGGGGTGGCTCGCTCGCGGCCAACATCGCCTACCCGGCCTGGGCGGCCAGTCCCGAGAACGGCTGGGCGGACACCATCCTGCCCGTCCTGCCCCACGGTCTGGTGGTCACCGACCGGGAGGCGCTGGAGGGATTCGCGTTTGGCGGCAGCAGCGCCTATCGGATGCAGGTATTGCGAGCCTGGCTGACCCCGGCGCTCTGGTGGACGGCCTGGATCTCGGCGACGCTGTGGGTCACGCTCTGTCTGGGGGTCATCGTCCGGCGCCGGTGGTCAGAGGAGGAGAAACTTGCCTTCCCCATGACGACCGTGCCGCTGCAGCTCACGGATCCGGGGTACCGGCTGCTCCGGGACGGGATGTGGTGGGCGGGGATTGGCGTCTCCGGCGCGATCGGGGTGCTGGGCATCCTTCACCAGTTCCTGCCGGCGATACCCACGGTCACCACTGCGGTAGAGATCGAGAGCCTTATCACCAACAACCCTCCCTGGGATGCCATCCGGGGCATTGCCCTCTACTGGGGTCCGTGGGAGATCGGGCTCTGCTACCTGATGCCGCTGGATTTCGCCTTCTCTCTGATTGTCTTCAACCTCCTGTGGAAGGCGGAGTACATGCTCTGCCGCATGGGAGGCTGGCTGACCAGTCCCTGGGGCGGGTTCCCCTATGGTGACCAGCAGAACATCGGCGCCTATCTCGCGCTGATGGCCTCGGTGGTGTGGCTGGACCGGCGCTACTTGGTTCAGGTGCTCCGCAAAGCCCTCGGCGCGCGCTCCGCACTCGAAGATCGCGAGGAGGGGCTCAGCTACCGCGGCGCGGTGCTGGGGCTGATCGGCGGGCTGGGCTTCTTGTGGTGGTTCTACAGCCGCAGTGGCATGACCGGGCCCATCACCGCCGCCTTCCTCCTGCTCTACTTCACCATGATGATGGTCATCGTGCGCATGCGGGCGCAGATCGGTCCGCCCGCCCACTGGATGTTCGGCACCATGCCGGAGTACGTGCTCGCCCAATTCCCCGGCGCGCGCGCGGTTGGGCCGCGCGGACTCGGCCTCATCGCCATGATGCGCCCCTTCATGGTCGAGCAGAACTCGAACCCCGCGCCCATCCAGCTCGAAGGGCTGCGCATGGCGGAGCGCGGCATGGTGCGGGCGCGTCATCTCACCTGGGCACTTGCCCTCGCGGTACCACTCATCATGCTCTGCTACTTCTGGGCCAACCTGCACATCGGCTACCGGCTCGGGCTGGGAGCGAAGGCCCCCGCCGACCTGCTGGCCATCTGTAACGACGCCTCGACCAAGGCGGAGGCCTGGGTGCGCGACCCCGCCGGGCCCAGCTGGAGCGGCACCATCAGCATCGGCATCGGCGCCGCCATCACCCTCCTCCTGATGGCCCTCAAGCTGCAACTTCCTTCCTTCCCGCTGCACCCTATGGCCTTCCCGCTCGCGTTCAGCTGGACCATCGATGCCATGCTGCCGGCCATCACCATCACCTGGATCGTCAAGGCACTGCTCCTGCGCTACGGCGGCCTGCGTGCCCACCAGCGAGCGCTGCCCTTTTTCCTGGGTCTGATCGTGGGCACCGCCAGCATGGGGCTGGTAGGGACCGTGCTGTCGCACGCGCTGCTGGGGGTATAGACGCCATGAATCTCAAAGAGAACTACCTGGAGGCGATCCGTTTTGGCCGCCCTGACCACGTCCCCCTCGCGGATGAGCCCGTCTTCCACTCGTTTCAGTTCGAGGGCAACTTCCGTATGGACGACTGGACCGACCCGTGGGGTGTGAGGTGGGAGGTCGGTCTCGAGGGGACCGTTCCCTTCCCGAAGGGGAACCCGCTTCCCTCGCTCGACTGCTTGCCGGACTTCCGCTTCCCTGCCCCGAGCCAACTGGTGCTTACCGACGATATGAGAGCAGGTCTCCGAACCGCTGACCGGGGCGAACGCCTCATCATCGGGCACCTGATGTACCTCCTCTTCGAGCGCGCCTGGGCGATCATGGGCATGGACAACTTCCTGATGGCGTTGGCCACCCATCCCAGCGAGAGCCACGCGTTCTTGCACGGCATCGCTGCCTTCGCCCGCGGGGTCTTCGACCGCTATCTCGAGCTGGGAGTGGATGGCGTCAGCTTCAGCGAAGACCTTGGCAGCCAGCGCGCGCTGATGATCTCGCCAGCGATGTTCAGGGAGTTCATCCTCCCGGAGTACATCTACTGCCTCGAGCGCGTGCTGAGCCAGAAGAAGATGGTCATGTTCCATAGCTGCGGGTGCATCGATGCCATCGCCGGCGACCTGGCCGCGATTGGTGTCACCGTTCTCAACCCGATCCAAGCGCGGGCCAACGACCTGCACAAGCTGAAGAGCGACACCTTTGGCCGGATGGCCTTGAGCGGAGGCATTGACACGAGCATCCTCGCGCGCGGCACGCCTGGAGACGTGCGCGCCGAGGTGATGCGGGTAATGGAGATCCTCAAGCCTGGCGGCGGCTACGTGTGCGGTCCCGATCAAGACATACCTGGGATTTCCGCGGAGAACATGACCGCGCTCCGAGAGGCGGGTTACGAGGTTGGGCGTTACTGACGGCGGCGCCAGCCCAGGCAGGTGAGACTGCAGTCCCACATAGGCATCGCTGCACTGGCAGCGCAGATGCTGCGCCGGGGCCCATCTGCTGCCAGCATGCTTTGCCCGCCCTGGGTTTGCAGGGCCGGTCCCATTACCGCCTAACAGCCACAGCCTGTCCTGGGAGTTACGTCACATACCCGGCCTCAAAGGCTACGATGACTTCGGGGCGAATCGGTCACCAGGACACGGGGCGCGGCGTCCGCGCCCACGGAGGAGGCCAATGCTCCGAATCGGCTGGGCTGTACGCGACATCACCCCGAGCAGGCCGGTCATGGTCAGCGGCCAGATGCACCGCCGGATTGCCCGCGGGGCGATGGACCCCCTGCTGGTGACGGCGCTCGCCATGGAGGGGGGCGATCCAGCGGACTGCGCGATCCTCATTTCTTGCGATCTCGTCGGCGTCTCCGACGGGCTCCAGCGTGCCGTGCGTGAACGCCTTGCGCGCCGCCTGCCTGCTGTCCCCGGGGAGAAGGTGTTCCTCAACGCGACGCACACGCACACTTCGATGGTGCTCGAGGAGGGATCCTATGAGCACCCAGGTGGCGATGTCATGACGCCGGCGGAGTGTACCGCTTGGGTGGCCGACCAAGCCGCCGACGCGGCGGCGGAGGCCTGGGAGAGCCGTGCCGCGCACGCGATAGCAACGGCCTTCGGGCACGCGGTGGTCGGGCACAACCGACGCGCGGTCTACGCCGACGGCAGTGCCCAGATGTACGGCCGGACGGACCGGGAGGACTTCGTCTGGATCGAAGGATATGAGGATCACAGCCTGGACCTGCTGTTCACCTGGGACGCCGGCGGCCATCTCACCGGGGTGGCCCTCGATATCCCCTGCCCGTCACAGGTGGACGAGAGTCTGGAAGTGCTCTCGGCGGACTTCTGGCATGAGATTCGGGTCGAGCTGCGGGCACGGCTGGGCGAGGGGCTGCACGTGCTCCCCTTGTGCGGGGCGGCGGGCGACATCTCCCCACACTTCCTGCTCTATGGGCGGCAGGAGGAAGAGATGCGCCGCCGTCGTGGCCTCGCCGAGCGCCAGGAGATCGCGGCCCGCGTTGCCGCAGCCGTGGAACGAGCACTCGCCTGTACTCGGCCCGCCACCGGCGACACGACGTTCGCGCACGCGGTGCGACGCGTCGAGCTGAGTCCACGCGCGATCACGCGGAAGGAGCGGGACTGGGCGGAGGCCGAATACCAGCGCACCAGGCAAGAAGGTAGGGACGATTCCTGGTGGCTGCAAGGCCTGCGCGCAGTGGTGGAGTGCTTCGACGGCCTGAGAGCCGCGTCCCCGGTGCCGGTAGAGATCCACGTGCTGCGAATCGGTGACGCGGTGCTGGCGACCAACCCGTTCGAACTCTTCCTCGACTACGGGCTGCGCATCAAGGCGCAGAGCCCGGCTGCACAGACCATCGTCGTGCAGCTTGCCGCCGGAGGTGGCGCCTACCTTCCCACCGAGCGGGCCGTGCAGGGCGGTGGGTACGGGGCGGCGCCGGCGGTGGCGAACGTCGGTCCTCAAGGCGGGCAGGAGCTCGTTGAAGCGACGCTGGAGATGATCCGGCGGCTCTTCCAGTCCTGACGGTACGGCATCGCGGCAGGCCGTGCTGTGCGCACTCACGCCTCGCACGGCTGCCAGCGGCGCCATCGGCGGCCGACTCGACCCGCCGCTCCCCAGCCCCGCCCAGGGCCAGATCGCCGGAACTGCTCGCCAACGGCGCGCCACGTTCGCTTCGGGGCGGCGCTCGGGAGCGGGGTGGAGGCAAAGCCGCGGCGGTCTCGCCCAGACGCGACAGACCCCCGGACGAGGGACCAGGGCTGAGGGGGTGGCCCTAGTCCCGGGGATGCCCAGGGGCCGTCGTCTGATGGGTTCGGCGCCAGGGGCGCTGGTCCTCTTCATCGGCGGGGGCAGGGTCTCGGCACGCTGCCGCCGAACCAAGCCGCCAAGCGTTCTGTGGGTTTCGTGCTCCTACTGACTCGCACCGGCCGCTAGGTCTGGAGGGGGCCGGCACACCCGTTGTCCGGAGGCTCGGGGCGCTCTGCGCCTCATGAGCACAGCATCGCTAGGAGGTCAGGGGATGCGAGCAAGGCTAGTGCTGGGTGCAGTTCTGGTGCTGTCGGCCTGCCTGAGCCTGGGTACGGCTCGGGCCGAGAAGGTGGTTGCCTGGGGTGACAATGACTTCGGCCAGTGCGACGTGCCGGCACCCAACAGTGGCTTTGTCGCGGTGGACGCAGGTGGCTGGCACAGCCTGGGGCTGAAGGGCGACGGCTCCATCGTGGCCTGGGGGTGGAACGACTCCGGCCAGTGCGATGTGCCGGCGCCCAACAGCGGCTTCGTCGCCGTGTCCGCAGGAGACTACCACAGCCTGGGGCTGAAGGAGGATGGCTCCATCGTGGCCTGGGGCAGCAACTTCTACGGCCAGTGCAACGTGCCGGAGCCCAACAGCGGCTTTGTCGCCGTGGCCGCAGGGGAGTTCCATAGCCTGGGTCTGAAGAGCGACGGCTCCGTCGTGGCCTGGGGCTACAACTCCTGGGGCCAGTGCAACGTGCCGAGCCCCAACAGCGGCTTCGTCGCCGTGGCGGCAGGTGGTCACCACAACCTGGGGCTGAAGGGAGACGGCTCCATCGTGGGCTGGGGCCGAAACGACGCCGGCCAGTGCAGCGTGCCGGCGCCTAACAGCGACTTCGCCGCCGTGGCCGCAGGCTGGCACAGCCTGGGGCTGAAGAGCGACGGCGTGATCGTGGCCTGGGGTGGCAACTACTACGGCCAGTGCGACGTGCCGCAGCCCGACAATGGCTTCGTGGCCGTGGCGGCAGGTGGCGTCCACAGCCTAGGGCTGAAGCGTGACGGCTCTATCATCGCCTGGGGTGACAACTCCTGCGGCCAGTGCAACGTGCCGAACCCCAACAGCGGCTTCGTCGGCGTGGTCGCAGGTGAGGGCCACAGCCTCGGGCTGAGCGGCCCTGGTGTGTCCACCGTCGGGCTGTACAGCTGGTCCGCGGGCAACTCCTATCTGCGCAATGCCAACAGCGCGGGCCCGGCCGACCTGAGCTTCCGCTTCGGCCCGGCACCCAGCTCGTGGCTGCCGATCGCGGGCGACTGGGATGGGGACGGCCACAGTACCATCGGGCTCTACAGCCAGCCCACTAGCACGTTCTATCTCCGGAACAGCAACACGCCAGGCCCGGCCGAACTCACCTTCCGCTTTGGGCCTGCGGGCAGCGCCTGGCTGCCCATCGTCGGCGACTGGAATGGCGATGGGGTCGAGAGTGTCGGCCTCTACGACCCGGCGAATGGCACCTTCTACCTGCGGAACAGCAACAACGCCGGCCCCGCCAACCTGGCCTTCCGCTTCGGTCCTACGTCGAGCACCTGGAAGCCGATCGCGGGGGACTGGAACGCCGACGGCACCGACACCATCGGCCTCTACGCTCCCTCCACTGGCACCTTCTACCTCCGCAACTCCAACTGCGCAGGCCCGGCTGACCTGACCTTCCGGTTCGGACCGGCGGGCAGCACGTGGAAGCCCATCGCCGGAGACTGGAACGGGGACGAGACCGACACCATCGGCCTCTTCAGCCCCAGCGCGGGCACGTTCTACTTGCGCAACTTTAGCTCGGCGGGCAGCGCCAACTACACCTTCCGCTACGGTCCCAAGCCTAGCACATGGCTGCCGCTCGCGGGTGACTGGGACGGGATGTAGCCGGCAGAGGCGACGCTTGCCCCTCCTGCGGATGGGCGGGATGGTATGCGCGATGCCGCGACTTCGCAGGTAGTGCCGTAAGCTGCGGCTGTCACAGCCCTTGTCGGCGACCAGATGCTTGGGGCGGGCGCGTGGCCGCCCTCTGGGCGGCTGCACGCGGACTGTCTCCAAGGTGGTCTGGGCCAGCTTCACGTCGCCCTGCTGGGCGCTGTCCAGGTGCAGGCCCACGGGCACTCCTGCGCCCTCTGTGACCAACATGAGCTTGGCGCCCTTGCCCCGGCGGGTCAGTCCGACTGCGGCCCCCCTTCTTCGCCGGCACGAAGCTGCCGTCCAGGAACGCTTGCGCCCGATCCAGTTTCTGCTCTGCTTCCAAAGAGCCCAGAATCGCCCGCCACAGCTTCTCTTGGGCTCTCAGCATAGACCTTCTCGACTTTTTGGATGACTTCTGGATGACCTTGCCCCCCAAAACAGGTCAAGATCATCATCAAGTACCCGATGTGGTACGACGTCTTCCACGACCGGGGCTACGCCCCCGATCACGAGACCAGCGCATTCGACCGCATCTGGGTGGGCACCGAAACCAGGGATTACACCGATCAGCAGTGGGGCGGGACCGCGCCCTACCGCGGTTACTGGATCATGCGCTGGTTGGGCCAGATCGGCGGCGGAAAGCGCGGCGGCGGCTGGTATGATCAGTTAGGCACGCACGGGGACACCTATCTGGAGCAGGCGCGGCAGACCATCCTCGGCGGCGCGCGTGAGTCGGTGCTCTTTTCTTATCCCTCCCTGCTGCGCAACACCGGCCCGGAGAACATCGAGGCCCTGCGCAAAGAACAGCCCAAGTTGTTCGAACTGGCCGCCTGGGTCAAGGGCGAGACGCCGCGCGGCGTGATCTCCTATAAGCCCATCTCCTCGCCGGGCGACGACGACGCTTGGATCGCCGACTGGCTAGGCATGGTAGGAATTCCGCTCGTCCCCGCCCACCGTTTCCCCCCGAGCGCGAGCACTGCGAAGTCCGCGCCATACGTCGCCTTCTTCCCTGTGCAGGCGGCGCACGATCCCAAGTTCGCAGACGAGGCGGCGCGCTACCTGGCCAATGGTGGGCGAGCGATCTTCACCGCCCACGCCGTGGCCGCTGCCAAGCTCGCGGCCGGCAGCAAGGGCGTCTTCATCCTCGATACCCCGAAGCCTGAACTGATACCTGATCTCCCGGCCGGCCAGATCACCGCGCTCCGCCGCGCTGCCCTGGATCCCTTGGGAATGACCTTGGAGGGGCCGACCTGGGTGGCGCTCTACCTGTTCGGCGCACGGAAGCTGGCGCTCGAGAACTTCCGCGACCGGCCCGCGGAGATGCGCCTCATCCTTCCCGATGCCGGCCGCTACCGCCTGGTCCTCACCCTCGGCCGGGAGGGCGCAAGAGTCACCGCGGTGGGCGGCGCCCTGACCATCTCGCTCCCGCCCAGAACCCTAGCCTGCCTGGTGAAACCAGCCTAACCCGGTGCCCATCCCGCGCCACGTACTCATCCCGGTGGCACTGGCGGTGTTCTTCAGGCGGGCTTGGGACACCGATTCCTCCACCAATCGCGAGTAGAACCCTCGTCTGACGGCGGGGGATGTTTCGATCAGGTTCGTTTCCTCACCACTCCTCCTCAGCTTCGAAATCCACTGAGCGACCCACTTTCTTTCACCCCAGCCCTCGCCTTTGCGCCTCCCACACTATCGGCGCCTGGTACAGCTTCTCTGACGACAGCCCGCCTAGTCCCGTGCCCCCCTCCATAGCCGGCGCCATCGGGCACTCAGCTTCTTGCTATGGGGCGAAGGGGCACAGCCCAGAAGCGCCAATCATGGGTCAGTAGCCCCGGATGTAAGGCGAGGAGGGTCCTGCGAGCAAGTGACCGCGGCACGTGGGCTGAGCCCGGGGCCAGATGGAGTGCCCACGGGACAACAGAGAGTCAGTCACAGGACGGCTGCGGCGGCCTCAGCGCGAGGCGACCACCATACGTGAGACCGAGGCTACGGCGCCAGCAACCGATCCAGGTAGGGGACAGTGAAAAGGTAGCCGCCGCCGTGAGTTCGGTCGTCCTCGGACCTGTGCAGCTTGCACCATAGCAGGTCGCTCTTATCGTCGCGCCCCACCTCGAGAGAGGCGATCTCAAGTGCCGGCCACTTCTCACGGATGAACGTGAGCATGTGAACTGCGAAGGCTTCCGCCTGAGCCCGATCCATGACCCTTCCCCCGACCGACGATGTTACGGTGGGGGCTCATTCGACGCCGCACGGTGGGTTACCCTCTGTGGAAGCCCACCAGCGCTGGAACCCCTGTCGGCCGTACCGTGGGGGCCACTGAGGGTGGGGAGTTCTGCTTCGGCGACTTGGGGAGTTAGCTACCGGCGCTGACAGCCGCGATGCGCGACCGCCCCGGGCACCCCCGACTCCGGCTACCCCGTCGGCTTGGAGTCACTGCTTCTAGGTTGGTGGCGTGATGTCGGCCCGGCTCCACGGGCGGCCAACAGGGACACGTGGGGTCTCCCGGCGCGCCCACTCACCTCGAGTCCTGGCTGCAGAGGGGCGGGTGGAATTGCACCGCATCGGTGTGGCTATTCCCCTCTCACGTTGCCACGGTGCTGGAACTCCGCTACACTCACATCGGTACGCGCGACAGCCAGCCAGCGATAGGGAGTAGGGCCATCACGCCGTTCATCGAACGCCTCTTGCCGGCACCGGTGGGGGGCGGGTTCATGCAGGATGACCACTGGGTATGGTGTGGTTCCGCGATCCGGGGAGAGGACGCACGCTTCCATCTCTTCGCCGCGCGCTGGCCCAAGGCGCTGCCGTTCTTTGCCGGCTACCTCACCCACTCGGAAGTGGTGCGTGCGGTCGCCGATACCCCCGAGGGGCCCTATGCCTTCCAGGAGGTCGTGCTCCCGGCGCGGGGGTCAGAGCACTGGGACGGGCAGATGACGCACAACCCGACGATCCACCGAGTGGGCAACACCTACCTGCTCTACTACATCGGTGCAACCTACGCGGGGGAGAAGCCAGAGGCCGCGGAGGTGCAGCGGCTGGGCCGTCGGCTACCCCAGTGCCAGGAGTGCTATCCCAACATCCGCATCGGACTCGCCACGGCCAGCTCGGTCTATGGCCCGTGGACGCGGGCCGAGGCGCCCATTCTACGCACACGGCCGGGCAAGTGGGATAGCTCCGTAGTGACCAACCCCGCGCCTTGTGTGCGCGACGATGGTTCGGTCCTGCTCTATTACCGCTCGAACACGCCGGAGGGGATGCGCCTCGGCCTGGCCGGGGCGGAGCACTACGCGGGACCGTATCGGCGGCTGGCCGAGGATCCCGTGCTGCGATTCGACGCGGGAGAGGTGGAGGACCCGTTCGTGTGGTGGAACGGCGACCAGTATGAGCTGATCGCCAAGGACATGCGAGGCGAGATCTGCGGGGAAGACGGCGCGGGCGTGCACGCCCATTCCGGAGACGGCATGGCCTGGGCGCTGAGCGATCCACCGAAGGCGTACTCGCGCCGCGTGCGGTGGGGTGATGGGACGGTCACGGAGCAGGGCGCGCTGGAGCGGCCGCAGTTGCTGCTGCAAGAGGGAAGGCCGACACATCTCTTCGCCGCCGCCGGGGACGGCCCGGGCGGCTTCGACCACTGCACTCGCACCTGGAACCTCGTGATTCCACTCGCATCGCAGTAGCAACGGGCCACCCACATGAAGCGACGCGCACGCGCGGTGCTGGCAGACCAGGGGCTCATCGTCGCATTGCTGTGCCTCACTGCCATGGGGGCGGAGAGCGTGGGCGGCCCGGTCAACGTGCGGGGGTGTGGACCCTCCTATCCCTGCCAACCGTCCGTGAGGCAGGCCTGAGGGCTGTCCCAGCCCGGCTGCCGCCTCGGCTGGGAGTCGCCGCTCGGGGTTCGGTCGCGGCTGGACGCCTCCCTCGGCTGATGAGCTTCCCGCGGTTGGCGCCTCGATTACCTAAGCGCGGATGACGGGGTGGGGACGGGAGGGGCGCTCCACCAAGGCCCGTCATCCGGGGTGCCCGCAGGCGCCGCGCCCGGGGCGGGCGGTGCGATGAGCAGAGCGCCACCCATCTCGTACTGCCAGAGCTGCACGCCTTCGGAACTGATCGTGGCGAACGTATTGTGCAGTGGCGCCGACTGGTCATGCGGATCGGGAGCGCGCCAGCTTCCGACGTCCACCAGCCGCGGCCGCGCAGAGGCGGATACCTCCATGCGTGGCTCGTGGAAGTGGCCGATCAGACACCACTCGTACCCCGCCGGTTTCACCGGCGCGTCGCCGCGTGCCTGCGCCGCCAGTGACTCATGCTTGGCGAGCGTGTCGTGCAGAGGGAGGAGATAGCGGATGACCTGGCCGAGGTTTTTCCGCAGATCCCCGGGCGTGCTGCACCTGAGGTACCGGTGCGACAAGAGCAGGTAGAGCAGTCCAAGCACGATGATCAGCGGGAGGCCGACCAGGAGCCCGAGTTGGGTGAGGGCATTGGCAAGCAGTCCGATGCTGGTGACGCGGAAGTGAGCGGTCAGCATGCCTTGCGGGCCGAAGAGGACCTTGATGGATTCATAGGAGCCGAGAGACACCGCGAGCGCCACCAGCGCGGACAGGCCCAGCGACCATCGCGGCCCCAGCGGGGAGAAGATGCCGAGCCGCAGCCAGCGCCCTGTCCCAGAGGCGATGATGCCCAGGCACCACAGTATCAGAGATGCCACCCCTCCGCCCGTCCCCCGCCATGCTCTGCTCAGCCGGTCGCTGCCGGTCCTCCGGCCTCGGTACGCCAGGACCCTGCTCAACAATCGGCGGGCCACGCGCGAGCCGCAGAAGGAGCCGGCCAGCCGCGGCAGGGCCCCGGGATCGCTCCTGAACAGCCCATTGGCGGCGCTGATCGTCTCCTCATCCTGAGACGCCACCCACAGCTCGAAGGCCTGGTAGATGTCTTCGCAGCTGTCCTCAAGCGGTGAGCGACCGGCATCCCGGCCGAGCAACCAGAAGAGCGGACGTGCCAGCCAATGAACCGGTCTCATGAGTATACACGCGCGGTAGATCCAGACTACGTGGTTGAGCTCGTCGCCATGGAAGATGAGCACCGGGTGTCTGCCGTCCACCTGGTCGCGGTAAGTCACGTGGAGGTAGCCCCGGCCGAAGCGCGAGAGGGGGCGCCGGCAGTAGGGCTGCATCTGGTCCCTGATCTCCTGGGCCGTGTACTGCCGCATGGACCGGCTCCAGGGATGCTCCCGGCCCACGCAGACCCGGCCCGGCATCTCCTCGAGCAAGTAATGCAGCCCGGCTTCGTGGTTGCCGATCGAGTAGCAGACGTGCATGCCCTGTGCCACCAGAGGCGCCACGTGCCCTCGCAGGAAGGCCGCGCCCGCGGCCAGCGCGATATCCTCCGCCTCTAGCTGGTAGTCAACGATGTCGCCGTTCAACACGAGGTGCACCTTGTCCATGGACACCTCGCGACCGCCCAGGCAGGAAGAGAGCACAGCAGGGAGTTCGCAGAGGAAGGCCGCGAGATCCGGATCTGATCCTCGCACGTCTCCCAGGTGCACGTCCGAGAGAACGACCATGACGTCTTCTTGATCGAGCTCAATCACATGTGACGGCGGCTCTTCCTCCGCGGGCTCGGCGTACTCCTCCTGAAGCTCTCGCATCTCGGACATCCGTGCCTCCTCCCTCCGCTGAGTTCGTCAGCACCAATGTGGTTGGGACGGGAATGTCTACTTGAGCAGGTCCGCGACCTTCTCGCCGACGCGTCGGACGATCGCCTCCGCCCCGCGCCGGCCGAACGCCGCGGACGCGTATTCCCTGGGGTCTCGACCCCACACGCCGATGAGCGCCTCGGGTCCGCCTGCTGCGGGCAGCCGGCTCAGGTCTACCAGGTCCGGTCGCAGCGCGAGCATCAGGGAGGTCTCCCAGGCGGCCGCGTGGTCTCCGGCCTCCGGGATCTCGTCCTCCACCAGTTCGTACCCGGTGCAGGCCCACGCCCGCGCGCTGCCGTGAAGGCCGTAGAGCTCGACGGCCGCCCTGGCGTGGATGAGAAGGGGGTAATGCCCTGCCATCAGCACGATGGCGCGGAAGCCCAGGCTCTGCATCTGGAAAAGCACGTGCACCAGCAGCCGGACGTAGCGCTCGTCCTCCTCGAGCCCCGAGGCGTGCATGTAGCCGGGAGCGAAGCTCTCAGGCGGCAAGCCCATCTTCGCGGCGATGCGGCCATCCTCGTCGTGGTTCGCCTCCATGAGCTTGCTCTGCCGCGGCTCCCCGAAGAAGAGAGGGGGCATCACCAGCCCGCCGCTCGCTTCGGCACACCTCATGGCCAGTGCGTGGATCTTGACCGTGTCCAGCCCCACGCAGTTGTGCTCCCCATGCCACTCGACTCCCCCGAGCGGGACGTACGCGACGGGGCACGCACCACGTGCGGCCACGATCTCGTGCGGCAGCATCTCCTCGTAGCGGACCTTACGTTCCACCACTCAGCCTCCTCTGAGGGACCCCGGGGCTCGGGCTGCCACCGCGCAGCCATTCCGCAGCCGGCATCCACGCCAACGCTTTCGGCCGCGACGGGCCGGCCGTCCTCCGCGCGATCAGGCGTTCCATCCAGCCTCCTTGAGGCACTCGCCCAAGGCGAAAGGGTACGGCGGACAGCCGCTGACTCGAACCTCCGCCTGGAGCCCATCGGGGCAGCAGTTGCCGAAGGCGATGCAGGAAGCCTGTCCGTTCCCGCTGCGTGCCGCCTTCGTGCCCAGGTACACCTCCACCTCGCGCTGCGGCGGGTCCTGCAGCAAACGCCACGAAAGCAAGAGGGCACTCATGCACGCACTGCACGCGCCGGCCTCGCGGAGCAGCCTCACCAGCGATGCGGTGAGACCGGGATGCGTGAACCCCTCTTCGGCGTTGAGGTTGGGCTTGATGAGCACCCGGTCTCCCGGTGTCAAGAAGGCCCCGAGGCCGCCGACGAGCTGGAGGGCCGTCACCAGGCCCTCCTCAATGTTTGGATCCGATCGAGCGATGCTGACCAGAGGCATGTGGGCACTCCGGCCTGAAGCCCCCGCTCCCGGCCACTCACCCGGGCACCCGGCGCGGAGGGCCCCGGTGCGTGGCGGCCTTCGCCGAGGACAGATTCGCGCCTTCCGCAAGACACCCACAGGCGCCGCTGCTGCCACGTGCAGTCGTCAACCGCCCTTGAGGCCGGCCTGGGGGCCCCTCGGCTCGGGAAGACCCCTGTTTCGGTGTTGGGTCAGCCTGATCGACTCGACTGACAAGTTGCCATTACACAGGCGGGCTCGTAGAATGCACGCGACAGCTGGCGCGGAATGCCACCTCGCTTGGGCACCCCGTCCCGTGCTCACAGACCAGGAGATGCCGTATATGGGCTTCACCGAAGTTACCGTGCACTGGCGTCACTGGCTCGACCGCTGGCGGGGCCGTGCAGGACTGCTATGTCCCGCAACGGCGACGGCGCGGGACCCGCGGAGCAGAGGGGAGACGAGATGAGTGACATCGGTCTCGCGCGACGAGTGGAGGAGACGGCCTTGGGGGAGGGCGCGTCGCTGGTAGGGTTCGCCTCGATGGCTGGCCTGGCCGAGCTGCCTCGCGCTGTGGTATTCGCGGTCCGGCACTCGCCAGAGGTGTTCGGTGACCCGGACGAGATGCCGACCCCAGGGTACTATCAGGAGTACCTCGAGTTCAACAGCCGCCTGGACGCCACCGCCAGGAAGGTCGCGGACCTGTTGCGTGCCGAGGGGCACTCGGTCCGAGTCAACTGCGCCACACTCGGGCAGATCGACCGCGAGACACTGGCCGCCCCGTTCTCGCACAAGATGGCGGCCACGCGTGCTGGTCTGGGGTGGATAGGGAAGTCAGCTTTGCTCGTGACGCCACAGTTTGGGCCCGCGCTCCGCCTGGTCAGCCTGCTCACCGACGCTCCTCTCAGCGTGGGCGAGGCCGTCACTGAGAGCGAGTGCGGTGAGTGCACCGCCTGCCGGACGGCCTGTCCGGGCAGGGCGATCACTGGCGAGAGCTGGCGCGCAGGGCGGCCGCGGCACGAGATCTACGACGCGTTTGCCTGCCAGAAAGCAGCGCTGGAGCGCGCTGCACGGCTAGGGGTTGAGACCACGATCTGCGGCGTCTGCATGGCCGTCTGTCCTCGACGACCAAGGATGCGACTTCCGGCGTAGCTGCTCCGAGACGCCCAGGCCTTCGCCGCGGAAGCGGAGGCGATCTTGCTCAACGCGGCTGGCGAGCTAGCTACGGGGTACCGCCGCTCAGAGATGCTGTGGTGTTGCACAAGCTTGTGATACCGGTTTCCGGGCGGACGTGGCTGTGCCGGCCTGAGAGACGGGAGCAGGGGAACGACGCAGCGGCGAGCTTGCAGCCAGACGGAGCGTGGGTTGGCAACCGCAACTCCCTAGTCCAAGTGTTGCTGTCATCGAAACGTCGTCCGATGGCGGAGAGAGTTCGGTGCTGAGTAACGCTTCCTCCGCCATCGTTCTCAGGTGGAACCGGCTCTCTGCGTTTTCAGGCGCTTTCGGACAAGGGCGCCTTCTCGCTTTTTGTGGCGTTTGTGGGCGTGTCCTGGCGATTCGGCACTTTCGCCGAACAGCGGACGGGTTTGCCTGTTCGGCCGCGTTTTCGCACCAAGGCGGCCTTCCCGGCCTCCCTTTCTCTGTTTGGTGCGGATTTGTCGAATCCGTCCGCATCTCAAGCTGTTTCATAACCCCGCCGCAGGCGGGCTATGAAACAGCCGGCCGGCAGCGTCGGGTCTGTACGGGCGCATTTCATGCCCGCGCGCGGTGGGGGAGCAGGTTTGAGGTTAGGAAAGGCGCTGTAGTGAAAGTTCGAGATTCGTATGCTTCGCTTCGCGGAGGGGGGCAATCTCACCCCACTCCCGGACGAAGGGCAAGATCGAACGCATGCATCGCACCCTCAAGGAGGAGGTGGAGCTGCTCGCACCCGCTGCGCCGAGAGAGCAGCGAGAGACCATGGGCCGGTTCGTGGCTTACCCCAACAGTGTGCGGCCATGAGGCGCTCAAGAACGTGCACCCTGGCGACGTTTGCTTCGGCCACAGGGAACAGATCCTAGCCCGGCGAAAGGCCTTGCAGATCCGCACCCTGGTGGCGCGCCGGGAACGCTACCGCCGGCGGAGGGGCCAGCGCAAAGATGCAGGGATAGGAGCATCGGAGGTGTAACTTGTCTTCTCCCTCCCCTTCTCGCAAAATGCTTCTATCAGCAGCACGCAGCACCCCACAGCAAGAGCCATGCTCGATTCCGTGCAATCTGTGCGGCGGTGCTGAGGTATCCACGCTGGCGACCCGCGGCCGCAAGGGGAAACCGCTGAGGACGGTGATCTGCCGTCACTGCGGCCTGGTGTGGTCGGACCCACTGCCTTACGATCCTCGCCATTTCTACCAGGAAGACTATCGCCTGGCCTACAAACGCACATACCAACCGGAACCGAAACACATCTTGCGTGCCGGCCAAGGCTCCATATCGCGCCTTAGCTGTATAGATCATCTGCTCTCGGAGCCAAGAACCATTCTTGACGTCGGCACGGGTGGCGGCGAGTTCGCCTACCTGCTCCAGTCGCTCGGGCATGATGTGAGAGGTGTCGAACCAAACAAGGGCTATGCTGAGTACTCGATTCGCGAATACGGGCTTGACGTCTACGTCGGTTTCATCCAGGATCTACCCCTTCCACCCGACACGTTTGACGTGGCAACACTTTGGCACGTGCTGGAGCATACTGAGGACCCCCACTCTGTCTTGGCCAAGCTGCAGGCCCTGTTGAAACCGCAAGGCGTCCTCGTCGTCGAGGTCCCGAACGTTGAGGCAACATGTCAGTCACCAAGCAACACGTTTCACGAGGCCCATCTGTTCAATTTCAACCCGGTTAGCCTGCGAAAACTGGCGGAGAGGGCCGGCTTCGTCGTAGAGGAGGAGCGTCTCTCGCCGGACGGCGGCAACATCATGCTGTTTCTCCGGAAGCCTTCCAGCGCCGCGCCAGTGTCAGGCTCATGGGCAATTCCAGGCAATGCCGAACGCATCATGGAAAGCATCCGAAATCACACGTTACTCAGGCACTATCTGTCGGCCCATCCCTACCGACGCCTCCGTTGGCGCCTTTTTCAGGCGCGTCGCGAAGGGCGCGACACCGCAATTCTCGGCACCGGAAAGCAACTGCTTGACCAGCTCTATTCTCAACTTCGCAATAGCCGCGCCACTGGCTAGGTCCCCTTCAAGCAAGGTTCGCCCCACGACTAGCCCTGCCAGGATGTCCGAGCTCAGCGGCAACGCCAGGAGTTTCTTGAATCATGGGCTACTACTATGATTCAAGAAACTCCATAGGTTCGTGGATCTGCCGCTGACCATGTGGCGTGTGGCCTTGGACGACCCGCATAGGACCCCGCTCTTTATCGTGTGGGTGGAAGGCAGGCAAGGATGGGACGAGCAGAAGGCCTGCATCAACAAGGTCATCAGAGGACGAGTCGTCGAGTTCTCAACGGTGTTCCTCTTTGTCGACAGGGAGACCATTGCTCCGCTGATGGCAGCCTACCGTTCATCGAACTACAAGGCTGCACGCGTCTTCTGCCCCAAGGTGTTCCCTGTTGAGATCGACAGCCGCTACCTGAAGGGCATGCAGAGCGTGTATGGGATCTCCCGCGAAGACGGATGGTGTCCCGTTCGTAGTTGAAGGTAGAGGCGGCTCTCTCCGCCCGATTGATAGCCGACGGCTATCTGGTAAGATCGGGTGAAAGCAAACCTGAAAAGGAGAGAACCGCCGTGAGAAGAGAGT
>Ga0315280_10001712_pt1 | contig 37063 bp, 43 predicted proteins | sample YL17G06_40_MG_FD_203697 | JGI IMG/M metagenome (GOLD analysis project Ga0315280, IMG submission 203697) | Sediment microbial communities from Yellowstone Lake, YNP, Wyoming, USA - YL17G06_40 | ecosystem: Environmental > Aquatic > Freshwater > Lake > Sediment | place: USA: Wyoming | collected... | reverse complement strand
CCGTCCGATTTCACAAGGGACTTACCGACCCGGCTACGAGCGCTTTAGGCCCAATAAACGCGACCACCACTTGGGCTGCTGGTATTACCGCGGCGGCTGGCACCAGACTTACCCAGCCCTTATTCCAGGAGTTCCTTACGCTCCTGAAAAGCCGCCGTACAAAGTACAGCGGCACTTGGGGTCCCCCCGTCACGCTTTCGCGCATTGCGGAGTTTTCGCGCCTGCTGCGCCCCGTAGGGCCTGGGGCCTTGTCTCAGTCCCCATCTCCGGGCTCCGACTCCCATCGCCCGTACCCGTTGTAGGCTTGGTGGTCCGTTACACCACCAACTACCTGATAGGCCGCAGTCCCATCCTCGAGCGCCGGAGCTTTAAGCGAGGAAGCATTCCAGCATCCCTAACCCATCCGGGATTGTCCTCAGTTTCCCGAGGTTATCCCGAACTCGAGGGTAGGTTGACTACGTGTTACTGAGCCGTATGCGGGGCCACGATCTTGCGACCGCGCCCACCACTCGCATGGCTTAGCCGAACCCCAATAGCAGTGGCCTCCGGCAGAATCAACCGGAATTAAAATGGCCGCAAGTTAAGAAATTGTGGGGTACCAGACCTATCTCGGACCCAAGCTCTCCGGTCGCCCGGCTTGTTCAGGTCCACATTAGTTTATCCACACCAAGAGAACAACCTGTCATCGCGCGGCCAGTGAGCCGCAACTCGGATCGACGCCATCCTACACCGGGGTGTGGATGTTTATCTTTATGATTTTTTGAATACTTAAGACTTTCCCAGACAAAGCTGCATCTCCTCTGTGGTCGAGGGCATCAATTTAATCGGCAAATTGTTAAATAGCACCACTCAAATAATAGAGGACGAGGTGAAAAAATCAAAAAATTAGTTGTTGGCATATTGTTCTGCCTGTTTGTGGCGTTATTGACATCAGCGGTCAGCGTTCAGGCGCAGCTACCTAATTTCAATCCTCCGGAAAATGCAGACATAGATATCACCTTAGAGTTGCTATCCGACGCGCGCTGTCACGTCACAATTAGTGCTGTGGCACAATTTGAAATGGAAGATTTAGGAAACATTCCAATAACAAACGGAAACGTGGATCTCGAAATATCTTCTCCGAGCTCTGGTCAACTCACATTGGATGTAACCGGGAGCGCGACGTTTACTGAGACAGCTTTGGACGAGGAAACGCTCATGATGCTCGCCATGGTGAACGTCGACTTGATAAACAGTGAACTTTCACCGGTTGAGGGAAAATATCTCTCTGAAATATTGGGAGTAGATGCTGAGTTATTCCCCATGGTGGCGGACATCGAGATCGAGAGTATCAGATGTACAACGTTTTCGTGGAGCGAACCCACGCTAGAGGCGGGTATGACCACCACCCTTTCCGGAAGCGTATTCGAAAACGAGGAACTGCGCGATAAATTGCCGATCGAATTAACCCTTGGAATCAACCTCACCGCTGAAGACAACATCATGGTGATGGAGCTGACGTTAGATTTGTACTTTAAACTGCCTGTGGTCGATGGCCAGGTGCAGTGGAGCCCCAAGTTACCGGAGATGGAGAACATCCCTTGGTTGGAGAACCTCAACCTGGAAAACTTGGGTGAATTGCTAAGACAATACAACATCGACTTCACGTTGAAAGTTCCATCGGATGCGTCCGTGAGCGGATTGCCTTCGAACTACTCCCAAGAAGACAACGACACTTACACATGGTCCAGCGATAACGCGGCGGATGCGCTTGATATGCTCTTGACAGGAGGAGTACAGCCCGACATCACATATGGATACGAAGCTCCGTCTTCTCCGCCTTCTGAGTTCCCATGGCTAGTGGTCGGCGTTCTGGTCGTGGTAGTCGTCGTCGCAGTCGTCGCGGTTGTCGCGCTGCGGGCGAGAAAATAGCCAAAAATGGGGCCGGGACCGGGATTCGAACCCGGGTCGCGGGATATCTGCGGGATCCCACCACAGTCCCGAAGGTTAACCGCTACCCCACCCCGGCCACATCTGAATTTTGCGTTGCCTGCTATTTAGGAATGACGTTGACAAAGCTTAACGAATGGTGAGATTAAAGGGGTTTGAACCAAGATTTTTAAAGTAAATTAAACCTGACCGAAGTATACTACATCACCAGTTTTCGATGATTCCAAAATGGCCAACGACAGTTCTAGCGCTTTTTTTGCATCCCGCAACTTAACAATTGGTTCCTCGTGCCCGAGTATCACCGATCTGATGAAATATTCGTCCTGCGGTTTATGGCCCCATCTCTCTGGTCGAGTTATGTCGAAAGACCATTCCCGCTGTTCTTCTTTTTTATCCGTGTGGAGGATCACTTTCTCGGGATCGTCTACTACTATGGCATTCCCCCTTTCACCAAGGATTTCCATCTTCATGATAGGGCCCATGGACGGTGCAACGCTGCTGCTGAATTCATTGACCCATGTAACCTCGTTCTCGAATTTGATCACGTTTACCACAGTGTAACCCAGGGTGCCCAGTGGTAGGTCTTGCCATTTGATCGTTGCGTACAATGACACAGGTTCCGAGTTCAAAAGCCAGCGCGCCATATCCATGCAGAATACCGTCATGGTTGGTATTGGTCCGCCCCTATCCTTATCCCAGATCCACGACCCGGGCGGCCATTGTCTTGCGAGGCTCTCTGCGGGCACGAATTCTCTAAAGTGGACGAATAGAGGGTCCCCGATTTCGCCTTTATCGATGAGTTCTTTTGATTTTTTAAAACAGGGGGCGAATCGATAGCAGTGTCCCGGCATCAATTTGACACCTCGCTCCTTTGCTAACTTATCGATGCGGTCTATTCCTTCCGGAGTATCGCATGGAGGGCATTCGATGAGGGCAGGTTTTCCGGCTTCAATGATTTCGTTGGCTATGGGCTCAATGAATCTTGGCGGGATAGCACAAATGACCGCATCGACTCTTGGATCTTCAAGCATTTTTTCGATGTCTGTGTAATGTGCTCCGATTTCGAATCCTAATTTCTTGCTGAACTCATTGAACTTATTGTGCTCTTCAGGAAATTTCGACCATGCTGCGACTATTTTGGCTTCCGGTATCCCATTTAAAGCTCTGGAATGAACCCTAGCCATGAAGCCTAGACCTGCGAGACCTATTCCTACTTTCTCCATAAAACATTGTTTTTTGAAATTGAATTTAAGATTATCGGATTTGTATTCATTTGTTACTGAGCTACTTCAATGGTGCGGGGGAGGGGATTCGCGCCCCTTTTTACTAGTAAAACTAAAATCCAACGAAAGCCTCGTAACATGTTTACCTGGGATATTCGATAAATTTATGCTGTCGCAACAAAATCGTCTCGTGACAAAATGTCATATGAATTGGAATTCACCAAGCTATTCGTCGCTCAATTCGAGAGGCTTGAAAAGGAGGATCAGAGGCGAGTTTACAGGAGTGTTCAGAAATTAAAGGAAAGCCCATATCGGTACAAGAGGCTGACAGACCCGTTCAGAGGCTGCTTTAGGCTCAGGGTTGGGAATTTTAGGGTTATCTACATGCCCATGGAGCACGCGAAAAAAGTCGTTCTAATCGATGTAGACGTGAGAAAGAGAGTTTACAAAAAAGACATCTCAAAAATCATAGACCAAATTTCCGAACGAACTCCCTTTCAGAAATAGTTTTTCCCGCATTTGCTTGGTCGATGGACTCCAATATCCGCCTCGCCGCTTTGGTATCTGCAAGTATCTCTATGGTCTCCTTCATCTGCTCATACTCATCCACTGGAATAGTGACCATTTTCTCCGCCTTAACGCTCGCTGCACCCATCCTTGCCACCTGTTGTAAATTTGGGTTCCACAAATATAAGCCTGTCCACTCATCCTCGATACGATGTATTTATCTCAAAAAATCCTGTGGTGCGGGGGAGGGGATTCGCGCCCCATTTTACTAGTAAAACCTAGCCCAAGGTACGTATTACATGTATTCTTTAACCTGGGTCTGGAGCCCCGGGATATGTTGCAATAGCAAGGCTCATCTCGAGTGCAGGGGTCTCCGAGTCGCTCATCGTCAGGGGATTTATGGACGTCGGCATCTTCGGTCTACCTAGCCAACTGCAGGACACCTACTATTCTTCTCTCCCTCACTCCCATCCCCATTCGTCCTCCTCGTCCTCGAAAACCCCCTTGCAGTCAGGGCAAACGCCTAGATTCTTGATGGTTAGGTCCTTCTTGGCGCACTCCAGGCAATATGCCTTGCCACAACCGTAGCACCCGCGCAATTGCTCCTCAGGAAACTCTCGCCCGCAGACATCGCACTTGGGCATGTTTTCAGCCCATTCGGAAATATTTCACTCCTTTTAAATACTTTTTGAAGGGGAGAGGGCGCCGAAAGTAATCCTCATCGAGCGGCGCGCAAAGGCTTTTTTTACCTTATTTGAGAGATAAGTAGTGATGAAAAAAGATAATCCATACGACCAACTATATACGGGCCGGGAGTACTACTGGGGAAAAAAGCCCTCGGCAATGTGTGATAAGGTCATAAAAATCATGCGCCCCAGCCCAGACTTCCATCCAAGGCTGCTGGATCTGGGTTGTGGCGAAGGACGGAATGCGGTCTTTTTTGCAATGAATGGTTTCGATGTTGTCGGCCTTGACGCATCTCTACCCGGATTGGAGAAGGCGAAGAGATATGCTGAGGAAGTTGGGGTTCGCATAAAAACAATCCATGCCAACATTGTCAGCCACGAGCTCGTCGATACCTATGATGTCATCTTTTCGACAGGGACTTTGCAGTATCTACCATCCGAGGTGAGAAGGCAACGTTTCCAAAACTACAAGGACTCAACTTCTCCCGACGGCATCAACGCTCTTTCTGTATTCGTGGCAAAGCCGTTCATTGCCAGAGCGCCTGACGCCGAAGAGACCGCATACCCGTACAAGTCTGGTGAGTTGATGAGCTATTACTGGGACTGGGAGATACTCCACTGCACGGAGGAGATATTCGACTGTATGTCCAGCGGTGCTCCTCACAAGCACGTGGTGAACAGGATAATAGCCAAGAGGCATCGCAACAGCAGATAATACCGAATTTTTAGCCTACGATCGTCTTAACCAACCGCCAACTTAACAACCGCGATTTAACAGCCCTAGAGAGGTGGCACCCACCGTATTTATAACAGAACCCGATGTCCAGAGAGTTATAAAGCCTTGGAGTATAAATTCAATATGATCTTTTAAACGCACATTTTCCGAGGGCCGAAGTGATAAGTTTCAACAATTAGTTTACCATTAAAAATGCGGGGGAGGGGATTCGAACCCCCGAACCCCTTCGGGATCAGATCTTGAGTCTGACGCCTTTGACCTGGCTTGGCTACCCCCGCAGGCATAACTTTCGAGCTTCGACTAATTAAAATTGCATATTGTTATCCACGACAGATCTCGAAAAAGCTGCAGGCGTTTGGACATCGCCTCGGCAGCCCTGGGTCGCGCTGTTGGTCGATTATCTCGAGCTTGCAGTCGCGCATCTGCAGGAATTGGAGCCTCAGCCCGTTGTCGATGGGGTAAACCCGCCGCATGACATATGGCACGGGACGATCATCGAGGAATCGAACGTAAGCGAGCATGCCGAAGTTCACCGCCCGCCCGAATGCACTCTCAAACGCTAGGGCGTAGCCCGCGAGCGTCAGCCTGTGGAATTCCTGCTCCTTCCCTGTCTTCATCTCCATTATCATTGGCCGCAGCGATTGGAACGCATCGATGCTCAGCCCCCCGCTCAATCCAACGCGGGAGCCGTCGATGCGGTGCTCGATCGTCAGCGGGATCGCGCGAGCCACCAGGCTGTCGACGTTTATGCGTGGAGCGGAGGAGAGGGTAGATATCACTGCCGCGGAGATCTGACAGGCCTCCGAGCGCCATAGTTTCAGCATGTTTTTGCGAACTTGCTCCAGCTCCTCAGCCCCCACCCCAGCCCGCTCTATCGAATCTCGCTCGTCGGAGATCAGCTCATCCATCGCGATGCTCGCTTGGTCGCCGAGCGCGCGCCCAAAGTCTAGGTCGGGGGTTATCCCGTCGTAGATCAGCCTCTTTGCGCTGGTGACGACCGCTTCCAGGGTGCGGTGGTAAAGTGTCCCGCGCACCATGGGAGGGCTGGGAATTGCTTCAAAACCTTCAATGTATCGAAGGTAGACATCTCGCGCCGTCGGACAAAAATCACTCGCCACGATGCTCACGGGTAAGAATCCTCCAGTTGCAGGCCTGACCGGGCGCTCGCGGTAACGCCAGCCGCGGAGGCGCCAGCTCACGCGTGGCTGCAAACGATAGCCATGATCTCGGAGGATGTCATCTGGACTCCTGCCGGATACGCCGTAGACCAGACCATCACCAAAGCATGGTCGGTGGCGATATTCAAGTGGCTTTCGGGGGAGAGATAGCCGAAAGTAATGCCCGTGGTCTTATTACCTCCGAAGATTTTACAAAACTGTGATAAGATGGCCGAGTTTGAACCGCGCTTGGCTTTCGAGCACTTGGACAAGCTGGCGTACGAGATAGGTCCTCGGCTGGCCGGAACCCGGGGAGAAAAACAGGCTGCTGAATATATCCGAAAACAGCTCGAGGGTTACGGCTACAATGTAAAGGTGCAGGAGTTCGAATTTGTCAGCAAGACCACGCGCACGAGGGTCAAGGCTGGCCTCCTACTCGCAGCATTCATCGCGTCGCTTTTTCTGCCAGCTCAATATTCGATCATCACATTCATAGCCGCACTTTCCCTCTTCTACGTGTTGCCTCGAGCGATGCCCAAAATCAGGAGTCAAAATATCATAGGAACCATTGGACCAAAAAAACATAAAAAACATTTACTGATAGGCGCGCACTACGACTCAGCGAGGTGCACCGTCAGCTATCGGTTGAACATCTTCGTGAGGCTAGCCCTTTTCCCAACGACCTGCGCATTCGCGATCTGCCTGTTCGCTCGTTTGCTTGGTGCATCACTGGATTGGCCGATCGTGTGGGTCCTTTTTGCGCTGATTTTCTTCCCAATAGGCGTCGGAATGTTCATCTCCACGAGCGGCAGGCACGTTTCACCTGGAGCTAACGACAATGCTTCGGGCGTGGCAGTCATGCTCGAGGTCGCACGTGCCGCAGCTGAATCTCCCGCAGATGCCGAGCTCACATTCGTAGCTTTTGGTGCCGAGGAACAAGGCTTGGAGGGCTCACGCGCGTTCGTCAAAGGGCAAAAAATGGATGAGAAAATTGCGGTACTCAACCTTGACATGCTCGGGGCCGGCAAACAACCGTTCATAGTTGAGGGCAATGGCCTGTTCAGGAAGACTAGGACCCCGCCACAACTCAACGAGGTGCTCATGAAGTGCTGCAAAAGCGTTGGGTTCAAACCGAGGCTCTGGTGGGCTTCGCTCGCGGGCCACGACCACATCCCGTTCGTGCGCGCGAAGCTACTGGCAACGACTTTTACCATAGACGAGGTCGGCAGGGACAGGCTCGGGGATATCTTGGGAAAGCTCCTCAGGTTGCCGAATTCTAGGACAAGAGGGTACCGCTACATCCACACCATCAATGATATCCCTGATAGGGTCAGGCTGGAAAACATAGAACAGGCTGGACGGGTAGTGCTCGAGTTCATCAAAACGGTGGACTAAAACCCTTTGGATTGAATCTAGGTTCCAATTCGAATGGTTTCAGTCAGGTTGCGGAGTGCCCTGATTGCTGAAAGCGCGGCGAGGTAGCTCGTCTTCGGGTTTTCCGGGGAGGGCACATTTCGCGCCTCGGTCGTGAACTCCCCCGCCTTCCCTCGCACCCTAATCTCGTGCACATTGCGGTCCAGCGACGGGTCAGCGATGATTTTTACCCGGGTCCTGTCGAGCCCAATTCCGGCCAAGCTCAGGGTCGCCGCCACGTTGACGCTTTCCGGAAATGCCCTGACCGCCTCACGCGCAGTCCCCTCAAATACTACAAGTGGCTTCTTCAGACCAACTAAATTTATGTCACGCTCCCGCAGGTAAGTGCTGTAGGCCAACGCAGCAGGGGGCTTTCGCGTGGTCAGAGCTACCTTCTCGATTTTTCCCAACATCCCAGCCTTCACACCATCTATCCCCAAAATGGCCCCCGATGGCACGTAGACTTTCTTACCGCTCTGCTCGCTCGCCCTTTGAACACTCTTCAATAACTTCTCATCGCCGAAGGCACCGACGCTCATGACCATCAGGTCCTTGCCGGACTTCAAGACATCGAGGGCGTATAGAGCAACCGCCTTTTGTGAGGCCGCTTCGATGACCAAATCGGTGGTCTTATCCGCGTAAATTTGGGCCACTTTTTTCGCTATCTTCGGCTTTGAGCGCAGCTTCTTGGCAAGAGCTCTAGATTTTTCTGGCTTTGAATCGTGCAACCAAGTGAGTTTAACCTTACCAGCCTTACCGGCATCGATGGCTTTCGCCAGTACCGTGCCTATCGAGCCGCAGCCGATGAGCGCAACATTCAATCTGAACACCAAAACTGCTTATCGGAGGACTAGAAGTTAATCCTTTTCCTGAAGCTAGTTGTCCCCACATGTTTTTACTGGTGGGGTCGCCGGGATTTGAACCCAGGTCTCTGGCTTTTTCGCTCGCTTAGAGGCCCGAAGCCAGAAGGATAGGCCAAGCTACCCCACGACCCCGAAATAATTATGATGTTTAAGATAAATCATTTGGCATAAATTCAAGTTTTTAGGGAAGAGCCCCGAGTGGGAATCGAACCCACGACCTACGGTTTACAAAACCGTCGCTCTACCGGCTGAGCTACCGGGGCACAAAAATAACTATTGTTTATGAATTTATCTTCTTTGGGTTTTCGTCCCAACAATCCCGCTGACTATATCCTCGAACGCCGCCCTTTGATCCTTCGCACAGATCACGCCTGAGGCCACCCCGACCCCTTCGGTGCCCAGTTCGATCGCCTTCACGACATCCTCTCCAGTTGTGATGCCGGCCCCGCATATGACCTTGATTCCTGCGTTGATGTGTTTGATAGCCTTCACCGAATTCCTCACCACATCGGGCTTGGCCTTGGAAACTGGTATGCCAGTGCCCACGAGTTCCGGGGGCTCGATCAAGATCATGTCGGGCCCGACCTTCGCCACCTTCGTGCTCTCCTCGACATCCGCGGCGCAGGCAATGGTCACGAACTCAGCCCTCCTCGCTAGTTTGATTATTTCCTCAATTTGAGAGATCTGGAGTTTATGCTCGGAGTGATTTACGAGCGTTCCTATCGCTCCAGCTGCCTTGACCGATTCGATCGTGACCCAGCCCGTGTTTCGGCCTGGTATTACAGGGTCGACGTGTTGGGCGATGACTGGAATTTTGGCCTCAGTCGCGACGCGGTGGATGTCCGCATACTGAGGCGCGACAGCCACACTTATTTTATTTTCAGTCGCAACCTCCTCTATGATCTTTGAAAGCTCGAGGGCTCTCTTGCCAGTTGCCTCGGAATATGTCTTGAAGTTCACTATCACAAGTGGGGTCTTGAGCATGACATCCCAACGAACTTCTCGCGCTGGGTTTAAAACGTTCACCCAATAAACCTTCGTCCATGCGCTACCTGCTAGCAAGCACCTTCATCATCTCGCTCTCGATGGGCATCGTCGGCCTAGCCCTGCCCCTCTACGCGTGGGAGAGCCTTGGGGCGAGCTACACTGAAATAGGTCTGCTTGGAACCGCATATGTTATTTTCAACTTCTTGTTCTCCCCCCTCGCTGGTCGAGTCTCAGATCGCCTTGGCAGAAAGCCGTTCTTGGTGCTTGGACTCTTCTTCGTCGCCTTCTCGTTCGTCCTCTACCCCCTCATTAGGTCGATCTGGTGGTTGTTCGTCGTCCGCCTGCTCCAAGGGGCTGCCGAGGCACCGATCTGGGTGAATGCGCAGGCAGCTGTAGCTGATCTCTCGAGGGCGGAAAAGAGGGGCCGGGCAATGGGTGTTTACGGCACCTCCTGGGCATTCGGCTTCACGATCGGGCCTTTCCTCAGCGGATATCTTTACAAAATAATTAATGCATCCTCGATCTTCGTGCTCAGTGCCTTCATCGCCCTCGCCGCCGCACTCACGATGGTAGCGGAGCAATTGCCGAAACCACACGTGGTGTCCAGACGCGTCAAACTTGGCGAGCTTGGACCGGCCTGTTTTCTCGGATTCATCTACGTCGGCGTGGTATCAATCATCTTCACTTTATTCCCAGTCTATGCTTCCGGAAATCTCAACATGACAGAATTACAGATCGGGTCGCTCATAGCACTGTTCGCCGTCGTTCGGGGCCTGCTCTTCATCCCTGTGGGCAGCCTCTCCGACAAATACGGACCCAAACCGATCATCGAGTTAGGGCTTTTTGGGCTCGTGGTGGCATCGGCTGGCTTGGCGGTCACTACGGAGTACTTTTTGCTCATCCCTGTTATCATTGTTTTAGCGGCTGCAGAGGGCTCGATCTATCCCGCGGTGATGAGCATCGTCTCAAAAATTGGCGGGCAAAGCTCGGCATATGTATTGGGCATCTTTAATGGAATAACGATGTTGGGGTGGGGGATACTACCTCCGATTGGCGGATTTCTTGCAGATGTTGTTAGACCAACTCTGCCGTATTTCATGTGTGCACTAATCTCCTTTACTGCCTTGATCGCGCTTCGAAAACTTTTTGTTAAGAAGTAGTGCCGGGGGCGAGGGTCGAACTCGCGACCTCAGGATTTCTCACATCATCTCGTGAATCAGCACTCACAGCCGCCAACGAGGCTATGAGTCCTGCGCTCTGACCAACTGAGCTACCCCGGCATCACTTAACAATTGTATCAAACGAATAAAACCCTTAACGTCGACGGCGCACGAAGTTCAGAAAATCGTGCCTCGACCGCAGTACCGTGCAACCGCCTTCGTGCCCGACCAACACGACATCTGCCACATCTACAAACAAACCATTTTCCACCACCCCGGGCACCCGGTTGATCTCCGCCTCAAGCTCGGCTGGCCGGGGTATCGAGGCAAATTTAACATCGATGATATAGTTGCCGTTGTCTGTGACGAAAGGTGCCCCAGCTGGAGTGGTCCGTAGCCTCGCTTTCCCATCGAGCTCGGCAAGCTTCAGCATCGTGAACTTGTATGCAAACGGTTGCACCTCGACTGGCACTGGTACTCGCTCGCCCAGCCGCCCCACCAACTTCGTTCGATCGGCGACGATGGCGACTCTTCTTGCAGCGCTGGTCACTATTTTTTCACGGGTCTGGGCACCTCCCTTACCCTTTATCATGTCGAAGTCCGGATTTACCTCGTCCGCCCCGTCTATCATTAGGTCGAGCTTTGGGTGGTCCTCGAGTGGGCCCAGTTCCAAGCCGAGTTTGCCCGCCAATTTTTGGGTCGCGATGGAGCTGGGGACGAAAACGGCTTTGGGCTTTTTTTCAGCTAGGATTCGAACCACATGCGCCACAGTTGTGCCCGAGCCGAGGCCCACCACCATGCCAGATTTTACGAGTTTCGCCGCTGCCCTTGCGGATGCCTTTTTCCAAGCCTCGACCTCCAACTAAGACCCAAGAGGATTTTCATGTCACGGCTTAAAAATCCCTTTGTGGTTTCAAAAATTTTTTAGATTTATTCGGGTACAACACTATTAAATAGTTCGATGATATTTGAAAATGGTGGAATCATGAAGCGCTCTATATCAGTTAAGAGTGCGATGACGGAAAAAGTCCTCACGGCCGGCCCAAAGACCACCGTGGCGAGGGCTGCAAAGATCATGAGTGAGCGCGGCGTTGGAAGCATCATAATCGTCGAGAGCAAGAAACCAGTGGGCATCCTCACTGAGCGCGACCTGCTCATGAAGGTCGTGGCCACGGACATGAGGCCAAGCAAAGTGCTCGTGAACAAGGTGATGTCCAGTCCAGTTTTAACGATAGGTCCTGAAGCTGATGTCGCGGATGCAGCTCGAACCATGGTGCGCAACAAGATCCGCCGTTTGCCAGTTATGAATCGCGGGCGGCTCATAGGCATCGTCACAGCCAGCGATATCACCGCTGTGTCACCAGATCTCCTAGAGGTGCTCCCGGAGCGACCTCAGCCGTCTCCTTCAGAGGAGATCGAGGAGAGCGTGTGCGAGGTCTGCGGCGAGGTGACGGGTTCGCTTCATGAAGTCAACGGCATGTGGGTTTGTGAGAACTGTAAGGATTTCCTAAGTGGATAAGTTGGTTGAATGGTCTGTCGCGACCTGCTCATGAGGACGCGCGTCAGCGATGTTATGACTCCATGCTCAACGTTCGTGAACCCCCACGATTTGGTGACGAGAGCTCGCTCGGTGATGCGCACGAGCGGCCTCCGGACTTTGCCTGTCCTCGATGGCGATGGCGGGCTCGCAGGCATAATAACTGCAAGGCAATTGCTCCGCATCACCTCGACACGATCGAATATCCCTGTATCCGGCCTGATGCTTACCCCAAGGCTGGTCGCAACGTCGAACGATAACATTTCGAAGTTAGTTAAAGACATGATCGAGCTTGAGATCTCGCTCGTGCCCGTTGTGAGGCGCCCTGGCGATCAAACTGTCGTAGGAGTTGTCAGGCTCAACGACATCCTCCACCATGTTGCCCGATCGCTTAAGTCCGTTGGTCTGACAGTTGGAGATGTTATGACTGAGGAAGTGGTTAGCTGCAACCCCGATGATGAGATTTCCAAAGTGTGGGACATCATGGAGGAGAGGTGTTGTTCAGGCTTGCCCGTGACGCGATATAACAGGCCAAAACACGAGATTGAGGTGATGGGCGTGATAACTCGATCCGACATCATCCGCTCAGGCGCCACGAGGTTAGCCGAAGAGTCGGACAAGGGGCGCTTCCGCAGTCCTCCTAGGGTGCAAAGTCTGATGCGTACGCCAGCGATAGTTGCGACGCCGAGCATGCCCCTCTCGGATGCCGTAGACCTCATGTTCAAGCGCAACATCGGCCGCCTACCGGTGGTCGAGCAGGGCAAGCTCATGGGCATAATCACCCGTGGAGACGCGGTAAAGGCATGCATGTAGGTGAGAAGATGCGAAGGTTACCTCACATGGGCTACAAGTCCCGAGATAGGCGACCAGTCGATTTCGAGTCGAGACTACATAAGGAGGAGGGAAACATCATGCCCATCGCGCGGAGAAATGTGGTAACAGCTTCACCCACGATTAGGATAAAGGATGCTGCAGAGCTCATGGTCAAGCAGAAAGTTCGAAGGCTCCCGATCACAGACCCAGGCACCAAGCACCTGATAGGGCTTCTCACCACCCGAGACATCGTAAATTTCCTAGGTGGGGGTGAAAAGTTCAAAATCATTCAGAACAAGTTCAAGGGCAATTTCCTCGCCGCCGTCAACGACCAGGTTCGAACCATCATGTCTGAAAAAGTGGTCTATGGTACTCACGACATGTCGATCGCGAACGTCGCAAATCTTTTACTCAAAACAGGCATGGGTGGGGTCCCGATCGTCGATGAACACAGTCACGTCGTGGGCATAGTCTCCGAGCGCGATTTTGCCGCATATGTTCCATCCTCCACTGGAACCACCGTCAGCTATCACATGAAGAGGGATGTCGTGACCGCCGAACCCGAGCTGCAAATTCGAGAAGCAGCGAGGCGGATGATCTCCAAAGGAGTGAGGCGCCTGCCGGTCGTGAGGTTCCTGGAACTCGTTGGAATTGTCACGAGCGTGGACATCCTAAAATATTTCGGCACGAGCAAGATGTTTGAGTACATGGCGACGAGTAGGGTGGATGAGGCGATGTCGATGGGGGTTGAGACCATCATGACCCACGACCCCCTCACTGTTTCCCCCGGGACAGACATCGGGGAAGCGGCGCAACTGATGGTCGAGCGGGGCTGCGGCGGCCTGCCAGTAGTCGATGGCGATGAGTTGGTTGGGATAATAACCGAGCGCGACATGCTGGAGCTGTTGGCTTGAAGGTAGCTGAAATCATGAGTTCGCCGGTCGTGGTGATGAGACCCACCGAACCAGTTGCGCACGCTAAGAACCTAATGCTTCGCCATGGCATCAAGCGGCTCGTGGTCATGGAGCACGGAAGTCCTACTGGCATAGTTTCCATGAAGGATCTTGCGGAGCATTTGAGCAGGGGAACCCCAGCTTGGCGGAGGCGCCCCATCGACAGAATTCCGATCGCAAGGGTCATGAAAACCGATTTGATCACCGCCTCGCCAGGCACAGATGTGGGCAAGGCGGCGAACATGCTGCTCCAACATGGCATAGGTAGTCTCGTCATAATCGAGGATAAACGGCTAGCGGGAATCCTGACGAAGACCGACCTCGCGCGTTTATTCGCGGAGGAGCTAGGAGGGCGCGCCAAGGTGAGGGAGTTTATGAATGAAAATGTGATAACAGTTGGACGTCAAAACTCACTCGCGCACGTGGTGGAACTCATGGAGAAAAACAATATAACCCGGGTCGTGGTCGTGGACCGCGCGAAGCCTGTAGGGATGGTGACCGCCAGCGACGTCACCTTCGCACAGCTTGAAGCCCCCAGGGAGGGCGTCGCGAGGCGGAAGATCAAATTCACGAGGAAGTCAGAGAGGGCTGATAAGCCGAGATACCGATGCGTGAAATACGTCGCCCTGCTCACCGCCGAGGACGTCATGAAGCCCGAATTGTTTACGATCGAAGTCGACGAGGATGCAGCCCAGGCAGCTCGATTGATGCTCGAACATGAGATAGGTGGCCTGCCCGTAGTTGAGCAGGGCGGGCTAGTCGGTATAATAACGAAGACTGACCTCACGAAAGGTGTGGCGAGGTTTGGTGGCTGAAATGCGCGTCAGCCAGATAATGACCCCTGAAGTCATCACAGTCGATAAGGACGTTCCGCTGGTCGAGGCCATCGAGAAGCTGAGGCGCCACGAGATCTCCCGCCTCGTTGTTTTAGATGCAGGCAAAATAGTTGGAATCATAACAGAGAAGGATCTCGCCAGGGAGCTGGGCTCGGCTAGCGCCTACCGCCTCCCGCCAGGCAGGATACACGTCTCGAGTGCTATGACGCAGAACCCAATAACCGTCGCGCCAGATGTCATGGCGAAGCACGCCGCCGAGGTCATGCTTGACCATGATGTCAGCGGCCTCCCTGTTGTCGCGGAGGATAAGCTCGTGGGCATCGTGACGAAGATGGACTTCGCCAAGGTCTGTTCGACTTACGATGACATCTTCGCTGGACAGGTGATGCAGGCCAACCCGATAACAGTCTCGCCCGCCGACCGAGTCATCCATGCTCGGAAGCTGTTGCTCGAGGAGGACCTCATCGGCCTGCCGGTGGTCGAGGGAGGAGGGCTCGTTGGTATGGTGGCCATTAGGGACATCGCGATGTGTCTAGCTGCATTCCAAGAGGTCGTGCCTGATCGGTACAAGAGCGAACGGATCCGGAACCTGCTCGTCGATGACATCATGACTCAGCCCGCCGTGAGCACGCGTACGGACACAAAGCTTTCCGAGGTCGCCCGCACCATGTTCGAAAAGCGTTTCTCAAGCCTGCCTGTGCTTAATCTTGAGGGGGAGCTCGTCGGCCTGATCACTAGGACAGAGCTAACCGAGGTAGCGCGAGAGCGCCTTTAGCACTTAACTTTTAATGATTGCAACAAAAATATCATCTGCGGCCGTGGTCCAGCTTGGTTAGGACTCAGGCTTCCCATCTTGTAAGGGGAAACAGCCTGCTGCGCGGGTTCGAATCCCGCCGGCCGCACCAATATTTTTAGAAAAAAAGATGATTTTGTGCTTCTTTTGGCTAATAAAGTGCTTAAAACCTAGATAAAATGAAAATTCTCTCCTGAACACCCTTTTCTGATGTGTATTTGTGTAGAACACTAAAGCATGTAAAACGTTGAGACAGTAGAAAGTTATTTTTACCAGTTAGTTTAAATAAGATAACAGTGGAGGGGCGAAAAAATGGACCGGGGCGAGATAGTGAAACTCGCAGATTTACATATTCATACTTCAGCTTCCGATGGTTGGCTCACGCCCGATATGGCGGTTGAGCAGGCCAAGGATGCTGGCCTCGCCGCGATATCGATAGCCGACCACGACTCGGTGAGCGGGATAGAGGCCGCGATATGGGCTGGCAAGAAGTACGGGGTCGAGGTGATACCCGGTATAGAGCTGAGCTCGGAATTTGAGGGTCGGGACCTCCACTTCTTGGGCTACTTCGTCGATTGGCACGACAAACGGTTTAATAAGAAGCTGCTCACCATGCAGGAGGCGAGGGTCGATAGGGCCAAGAAGATCCTTGACAGGCTAAGTAACCTCAATATAAACATCTCCTACAACGTAGTCATCGTCATAGCTGGTGGGACGGTAGGAAGGCCGCACATCGCAAAAGCCCTGCTCGACAGGGGATACGTGAGGACGATGCAGGAGGCCTTCGAGAAGTACCTCATCCCCGGGAAGCCAGCCTACGTCGAGAAGTACCAAATGCTGCCAGGTGAGGCGATAAAGATGATCAAAAAGGTTGGTGGCATTCCCGTGCTGGCTCATCCATACTTCGCCAATGCGGATGAAATGCTGCCGGAACTCGTCGAGCAAGGCCTCAGGGGTCTTGAGGTCTACCACAGCAGGCACGATGCGGTGGTGGCCAGACGTTACGAACAGCTGGCGAAGAAATACGATTTACTCATAGTTGGCGGATCTGACGCCCATGGTCGAGAGGTGCCAATCGGGGCAGTGAAGATACCCTATGAACTCGTGGAAAAATTGAAGGAGGATTTGGCACCAAAAAGAGGTGTCAAAACCGAGGCCCTGAGTTTAAGGCCAGAACCCGTGCTGGCGACATCCAAATAATTCAACTGCCGCGGAGCCCAGATCCGTTAGTCCAAAAAGCGCTCCAAATATCCTAATTTAAGTTCAACGCTAACCGTATCCCATGTCGAGCCCGAGCTCACGGCGCAGCCTATCGAGCTTCCTCCGGAGTTCGAGATCGACCTCATGTTCTCCTCCAGGTAAAAACTCCTTTAGACGCTCCGTGGATTCAGAGTATCTCCCAATACCAGTGGCGATTATGACGCGATCCTTGTGCTCTGGGTGAGGGGAAAGCAGGCCGAATGGAAGCGGATGTCCTTGCTCCATGAGTTCACGGATCTCATCGTCCACTCGCCTGGCCACCACTTTAGCACCTGCCCCCACCATCTCGTATGGGCTCTTCAGCTCGCCCTTGATCTGCCATAGCCCAGCTTTTGGCCCGTAGAAAAATAGGTCGCTGTATCCCCTGGAGTCCGTCCCGGCGAGCATCCGCCAGCCTTCCCTTCCTTTCTTGCTCCGCTGATACCTCCGCCGCATCTCCTCCATTATCTCAGCTAACGATTTCACAGACATGCCCTCACCCATAGCGGATGTCGAAGCCTGAGAACTCCCCGCGATAAGGCGCCCACTTTACCTCGATACCTGCCACCTTGGCGCCCGGTGGACCCCTTCTGCAGAAATCTAACATCCGCTCCACTTTTTCTTTCTCCCCCTCGAAGACGGCCTCCACTCCACCATCTGGGGTATTTCGAACCCAACCCCCGACGCCGGCCCCCTCAGCTAGAGCTCGAGTCTCGTAACGGAAAAATACGCCTTGAACTCTGCCGCTGATGTGGACATGAGCTCGGACCTTCATGTTCTCACTAAATTTTATGGCTCAAGAAGTTTAATTGTTGCGCTGGAGCGGGCAAGATGTTGGAGAACGCGCAGCGGATGTTTAAGATTTTAAAGTGCTGCCCTCCGCCCTCGATTTTTCCTTTATAAACCACCTCCTGCCAATGGCGCGGCGGGAGGCTATGGATGAAAAAGGCCAGCTCATGGGCGTGCCGATAAAGCTTGTGATGGCGCTCGTGATAGGCACTATGACGATGGGTATACTGATGCAGTTCGTCGGCACCGCAGAGCGGACGATATTGAAGGACATGAAGGTGACTTTTCCTCATACCACCAGCAATAATCTGACGGTCGAAGTTTTCGATGCTCAAAGTGGTGGTGCCCTAGGCGGAGCCACCATCGTTGTCAAATATCCAGGAGGGATGAAGGCCTACACCTGCGGCGAGGACTCGAATCAGTACGGGTTTACCGTGCCAATGGAAGGTGCTAACTACATCGTCGTCACCGTGCGAGTCACGCGGAATGGGTACATCCCGTGGGAGGGGGAAGTAGCAGTCACGGCTTCCCAGCGGTGATACTGTGGGGCTGCGGTGCGACGCTGGAGGCATCGAGGCTTTACCTATGGTGCTCCTGCTCGGTACCGTACTGGGCGCCTGCACGTTAGGGATAGGTATCAGGTGTCTGGCGAATGCGCAGGAACTTTCACGGCTGCAGCAAGCCGTCGATGGTTTCAACGCCTTCGTGGAGCGGGCGAAGATTGTATGCGCCGGGGGCGAGGGCAATATCCAGCAAATCGAGCTCGACCTCTCAACTGGCAGAATAATCGTTGAAGGAAGGCTCCTGCAGCTCATGGTCGGCAACGAGATTAGGAGGAGCGAAATCCTGCCCCTGCCGGTCCTCGTCGATGGTCAGGAAGATTGGGAAATCGTCAGCGGGCGGTACACGGTCGAACTTCAGCGCAATAGCTTAGGTGAGTACTCCCTCGAGCTGCGGGGGATCTAGCGATGGATGAGCGTGGCCTGTTTATAGACTTCCTCCTCTGCAAGGTCGGGGTGGCCCTCGCCGCAATAGCATTGGTCGGTGCCGCGCTCGCGATGTCGGCGGGCTTTGGGCGAACCGTCGAACGAGATGAACTCACGACAGTTGCCGACACCATCGCGCAAGCAATTCAAGCCATCGACGGCATGCCGGGTGAGGTACGGATTGCGCGCGAGCTGCCATCAGTTGGGCGACAATTTGAGGTCGATATCGTCGGCACATACGATGACATGCAGGTCGTCCGCGTGATCGTAGATGGACAAAGTCGTGCCGAGCGCGTGGTCATGCTGAGGAACAAACTCAACGGTGGGAGATTTGAGTTGGGCTGCGATAGCCCGACGTTTGTCCGCTTGACGAAGGTCGATGAAATTCACATGGAGTTGGTCTGATGGAGCAGCTCCAAGTAGGCGAGGACCTCTTCGCAACGGTTGCTGTCGTTGGCTTGACCTCACTATTCATCATCGCACTGGCGCACTCCTACCACGCGTACGCGGAGCGCAAGAGTATGTACGAAAGTTTTGACCTAGCACTTGACATTGCGGACCAGCTCAGGAACGATGTATTAGCTAAACATGAAAACAGCGTGTGTCCCGGGCTCATCAATCCGACGACATTTGAGCAGGAGCTTCAAAGTTATTCTCAGCTGCTCGCCAGGCAGGGCATTGGGTTGTGCGTGGAGGTTCGGACGCTCGATGGTGAACTCGTCCTATCCCACGGACCAAAGCCTAACATCCTCAGTCAGTACTTTTCGCCTCCATGTTCGGTGAGCCTTCCCGTGGCAATAGCTCAAACGTCGGCATCGGAGCCCCTCTGTGAGCTGGTCGTAACCGTTTGGAGGTAAACCATGGACAAACGCGGCCAAGCCTATGTGATAGACATGCTGTTATTTGCCCTCATGGCGGCGCTCGCATGTTCGTTCTTGATTAAAGCAAGTCTCACGGAGCCCAACGTCGCAAATGATCGCTACGCTGCGGACCTTGCGCAGAGCACCCTGCTGGCGTTTCAGCACGCGACAGCTGAAGAACTGGGTGGTTTCAAATACACACCAGATATTTTGAATATCCAAATTCCGTGGAGTTCAGGTGAACGGGACCTCCGCCACAAAACGCTCGCGCAGCTCTTGGTCGAGGACATGTTTTGCAACCTGCGCGTCGAAGTTGATGGCCGAGATATCACCCCACTTAAACCGAACCAAGAATTTGATAGACAGGTTCGTAGGTTTCTGAAGGCAACGCTTGACGAAATCGTCGGCGGGCGCTTCGATTATCGCCTAGTTGCAAGGACCATGCCAATTGATCTCTCGCCAGCTGCCCGGGTCCACTTCGAAACATCGATAGAGAGTTTCAACGACAATGGACGGCGGCAGGCATGCTCTGAAACCATCCGAATGTGTCTGCCCATCCCTAGGTGGGAGTTACTATCGAGTATTCAGGATATTTGCCAGATCAGCGACTCGAGGCTCGAGCCAGAAGCCATCGTCGAAATCACCCTGAGCCTGTGGTCCAAATGAACGACAAGCGCGGATTCATGCCTTTCAGCGTGGCCGGCTTCCTGATCTTGATGTTAGTGCTTGCGATGGTATGGCATACCACATGGTCGAGACATCAACTGGCAACAGGTACAATCGAGGATGTTACATGCGAATCCCTGCTAGCGACAGCCGCGGGCATTCAGAGCGACCTTCAGCACATAGCCCGCTACGCCACTTATCAGGCCCTCTGGGATGTCTGTGGGCATGCGGATTACTACGATAACGATGAATCGAGAGAGGGCATGATCGAGTGGCTTGCATCTCGGTACTTTGTGGAGCTTGTCTCCGAGCTGCCCCAAGCCTACAAACATCTGGATGCGCGCGTTGAGCTCGATTTTCGGGACTTGCAATTATCGTTTGAATCATTCCCATCCTTGGACTTCTTTTTCGATCTACTGGACACCCTTAGCGCTTGGCCGTCCTTCGACCTGCGCCCGGCCGAAAACGGCTATGCGTTGGTGGAGGTCAGGTTGCCCAGGCAAACTCGAATAAGGGTCAGCTCGTGGGACAACCGCACTGCCTTAGCGCTCCCGTGCGAAAATTTTGAGGTCTTCATCGATTGCCGCTATTTTCTACTGCAGGAGCACATGGGTAATTTCATCAGCGAGTTCGACGATATCCGCTCGAGCTGGAAGTGGGCCGAGTACGCCGCTGCGTGGGGGCAGGCGTTGGTGGGGCAAGTTAAGTTCAGCGAATCGCGCAGCAAGACGCTATTCAGGCTCGCGTGGGCGAATCACGAGTTAGAGACATTTGGGTCAGCAGATTATCCAGCAGTGGTGATGGGGCTAGTCAACCTCGATACGGGCGCTCTAGCTGGCCTGACTTCCGACGCAAATGTGGTGATCAAGCCGATAGGCACCAGTGATGTACAGATGATGATAAGCTACATCGACAGCAGCATTCAAGCTCTTGATGAGGACAGGGCCGAACTTATGGATGTTGATGGGTACATCGAACAGGCAAAAAGTGATGCTCAGGAGAATTCTTACCTACTCGAAAACGTGTGCCGGGAACTCAACAGCTCCATTGCAAGTGTCGATAGAGCCTTGGAACACGTACGGGAGGTCCACCAGCAGTTTCAGCAGCTCCTCGACTTTATCGAGAGCAAGCGCGAGGGTGATGTAATGATGATGCAGCTTTATGACAGCCTCACCTCCTCAAGCGGAGATTATCCATCTCCCGCGCAGCGGATTTCATTGGGGGTTGAAGGTGTCGAAAGCAAGTTGACGGAGCTTAAAGGGCGAATAGATGCCCAAGTGCAGCAAATTCAATCATCAGATGAGTTGGGTAATTTGTGTAATTCATTGTCACAGCTTCACAGTTATGTTGGGACGTCTGTACAGTGTCTACTCGCTGAGCCCACGCCCAAGTACCAGGAGAGTTATGAAGAATATCCCGACCCGAGCGCCTACGATCCACAGGGAGACCCATCGCCAACGACTCGAAGCGCCAGCATATATATCACGGAAAAGGACGACGGCACCATAGGCACGTTGGATGCCACGCTGAATGATATCAAAGATAGCTTGGGAAGGATGGAGGATATTGCTGGGGATTTTGAGCTTGAGCAGGAGGAGTTGAGTGGCGCGGAAATCGATGAGGAACTCATGCAGGTGTTGCTCGGTGGACTCGACCTGCAGTCAGAGCAGCCAGCCGGATTTGACCGCGAGCAGTTATACGAGCTTTTACCGCCAACGCCAATCAGGTCAGAGCCAGGGTTGTCGGTCTTCGATGAGTTTGATATTGGGGACGTGAGCTACAGGCGGGTCGACCCATGTGGCAGGCTTGGTGGGGCCCGCGCGCCACCGACGCCGATACCGCTTTGGTTCATAGGCCTGACGCTTTACTGGGGGCAGTGGGAGGTCACCATCGAGCTCGAGAATGAGCCGATAGAGCGAATTTTCGACTTTCCCAACCAGACGCTGCCACGACCTCTTCTGGAGGGGAGTGAAGTTGGACTGGTCAAAGTTCACAAGCCGTTGGGATACCGCTTCGAGCTGCCGCGCACGAGCTTTAGTTTCACGTTGCTGATCATCAGTCCACGATATTTCAACATCGATGCCGACGACTAAGCAATTTGCCGCGAGATTTAATAGGGCTCAGAAAATGTGTTCGGTCCACGAGGGATTGAAGATCAACGATGCGATTGCCTAACCTTTCGATTTCTGATCTGATGAGCTGCAATTCATCCGAAAGTGCCTTTATTTGGGCAGATATCTCGGATCGTGTCTCCAAGAGTACATCCTTGAATATCCTTTGAACCTCGGTGGCGAGCCTGGAAGTTCGCGGCTCGAGTTTCGCCTCCTCGAACTCCACCGAAACCCGGTCGATTAGCAATTGGACCTGTTCGCCAGGCAGGCCTATGCCGGTAAGCACATCATATATCTCATCATCGGCGAATCCCAAGCGCTTCATGGACCGTATTACATCTGAAGCTGCCACGCCGCTGTTTGGCTTGAGCAAGTCTCCCGCTGAACCTTTGGGCGGAGGTCATTAAAAAGGGAAAAATTCAGGATTTACCTCCTAATGCCAAAATATGAACAAGCCAGCAGCGTACGCTATGTACAGCGCCAATAAAACTACCCCTTCCCTGCGGGTTATCCTCCTCCCCGTTCTCATGAAAATTAGAATCGTCGTCATTACGATGAGCATCATAAAATTACTGAAAAGCAGCTCCCGCAGGTTAGCCGTCAGCGGGTTTATCACCGCGGCCGTACCGAGCACCCAGCTGAGGTCTAGAATGTTCGCACCGATTATGTTTCCAAGTGAGAGCTCAGCTACCCCCTTTAAAGATGAGATGATCGCAGTCGCCAGCTCCGGCAGCGATGTCCCTATTGCAACTATGGTGAAGCCTATCGTGGCCTCGGGGACGCCAAACAGAGTAGCGATCCCAACGCCCGAATAGATGAGCAACCTGGCGCCGATGACCACCCCAATTGCACCCAGGATGAAAAGGAAAGCTGGACGCCTCAAGCCGCCCTTCCAGGTTACTCGAACACTCTTCCTCCTTTTGACCTCCCTGCGCAGGACTAGTCCAAAAAATATCACGAGCGCGAGGAGCAGCAGTAACCCCTCCAGCGGGCTCAATCCGCCGTCGAGTGCCAGAAGCGTCACCAAGACCCCGAATCCGAGCATGACAAGGCCCTCGTGCGCCCTCTCTCGATCTACCAAGATCGCCGAAATCAGGGCCGCTACACCCAAGATAAATGCACCATTGAAGATGCAGGTCCCCACCGCATTCCCGTACGCTATTTCAACATTCCCGAGCACAGATGCAAAATTTGAAGTGATGAATTCAGGTAGGGTGGTCGCAAAGCTTACGATAGTCAGCCCTATGACCGCCCGTGACACGTTCAGTCCGCGGGCAATCGCGCATGCCGAGTCAACGAAGATATCTCCGGCCTTGGCTATGATCAAGAAGCTCAATAGAAGCGCAACGAGGTACAAAAGAGCGTCCAACAAGTCATCTGCCCCCCGAAACATACTTGAATAATAATGGCACTCCGAGCAAAAACTCCATTAATAGACCCCGCGTTTTTTCCATAGCACTTGTTTTCGTACTTCAATCTGGAGGATTCGGTGGTAAGGGATTTCGGCCTCCCCCTCAGGCATGACCACCCGCATGAACGCCGGCCCTAGTTCCTTGATGCCGCTGCCTTCGATGACCCTAACATCACCCGGCACACCGCGGTGCAGGATCGTCACCTTAGTGTCCTGCAGGTTGAACTTAGGATGCCACCTGAGCTTGTTCAATGTATCGCGCGGGCCCATGTGACTACCCAAAGAACTTGAGGGCGGATACTATATGCGTATGCGCTCCTTCCTCGGCAATTGGGCCATGGCCCGGTAGAAGCTTCTGCACCCTTAACTTGGCCAGCCTTCTTATCGAGTTGAGCATCTCGTCCTGATCACCAGTCGGCAGGTCCGTGCGCCCGATGCCATCGCAGAATACAGTATCCCCTGAGAACAGTACCTGTCGTTCGCGGTCGTACAGGCATACGCTTCCGCGGGTGTGGCCTGGTGTATGGAGCACCTCAAGTATCAGATTTCCGAGCTCGATGCGATCTCCATCGTGCAGCAGGCGCGTCGGCTCGATGGACTCAAGCTCCTCGCCCAAGAGGATGGCACAGGTCGCGATTTCATTTCCCTTACGGAGCGGCTCCGCGTCGAGCTCGTGAATTGCAATATCACAATCAGCAGCATTTAAAAAGGCTCGGTTTCCGCCAACGTGGTCGAAATGGCAGTGGGTGTCGATGATGAGTTCGATATCAGCTGGTTTGAGGCCAAAATTCTGGATGTTTTTCGTCACCTTGTCAAAATGCCTGCCCGTGCCAGTGTCAACAAGGGCAATGACTTCATCGATGATTAGGTAGATGTTTGAATCGTTTCCATAGCCGCCGATCTGATGTATTTTCACGGTTCATCCCCTAACTTATGACATTTTTCAGGCCGACCTTATAGGCGATCTCGAATGCCTCATCCATTTCCTCGCTCGTCGGGCACCGTCGAAGCTCCTCGAACTCATGCGCTTTATATTCAGGGCGATACTGGCCCATCACATTGACCCTAACCATCGGTCCAAGGTTCTCGGCTATCCAAGTCAGGGTGGGGCGAGTGCAGCATTCGATGTGCGTGGGCAGCACCAAGTGACGGATTATCAATTCAGCGTCGACGAAAGCCAACCTATGGTTCCTCGTCACCACCTTCCAGTAGTTTGGCACCTTCGAGTACTTCAGCGCGCATGCATCATTTCCGTACTTCAGATCGGTGAGGTAGACGTCCTGCGTGCCGAAGAGGAGCTTCATCGCTTCCATCGACATGTACATGTTCGAGTTCCACACGCTCGGCACGTTCACCTCGCACTCATTTAGAGCCGCCAAAATATTGTGCAGATTTGGCGTGGGTTCGCCCCCGACCCAGTTGACGTTTCGTGCTCCCTCTCGACGATGTGCTTCGATTGATTTAGCTAAGGTTTTGGGTGATACCTCCACACCGCCTTCAGGATATTGAGATATGTCCCAATTTTGACACAGGCAGCATTTGAAGGTACAGCCGCTGAAGAAGATCGTGTAACTTGGCACGAGTTCTGGTTCCTCGCCTGTGTGAAGGAACTCCGACGCAATCCTCGATTTCTCACCCACGCCGCAGACGCCCACCTCCCCAGCCGTGCGATCTTCGCCGCACCTGCGCTCGCAGAAATGACAGGATTTGAGGATTCGTCTGGCGAGTTCAACTTTAAGGTCGAGCAAGGATGGAGGTTGGTACTCAAGATCATCGAGCCGTGTGCTGCCCGTATCGATATCTGTGAGGAGTTTGCGAAAATCCCTCAAGGCGTGGTCATGAGCTCGCCAAAGGGCTTCGTCATTTGCCGAGAGTTCTGTCTTTACTGGTACCCGTCTGCAGACAATGAACCTAGCGGGAAGCTTGCCCTCCATCACCTGAAAATAGCGGTGGAGCGACTTTCGAGCCTTCTCATCCTTCAGCACCGCGATCGCATCAGGCCTGAATATGCGCCACATTTGAAACCCTGAACAATGATCTACTTCCCGTAATTTGTATTTTCTCAAAGTTTCTAAAGGCAGAAACATCAGATTTGCCGGTGGAAGTTTGCGGAATTTAGGGAGCCGTTGTAAAAGCCGCCCTGTGGGCAACGCTAAATACTTAAATGGCAGGGAAATTATGGCACTGGAGATAGCATGATAACCATAGCTGGTTCCGCTTCGGGCAAGCTCGCCGCACGGGTCGCGAAGTTGCTCGAATGCCCGCTAGTCAAGCCCGAGGTCACGAGATTTCCGGATGGCGAGAGCTATGTGCGAGCCGATCATAATTTCAAGGATGAACATGCAATCGTCGTACAATCCACCTGTTACCCCCAAAATGACAACCTCATCGAGCTCTTCCTGCTCCTAGATGCGGTGAAAGATCTGGGCGCAAAACGCGTGACCGCGGTCGTGCCCTACTTCGGTTACGCTAGGCAGGATAAGCGCTTTAAGCATGGGGAGGCCGTAAGCGTCCGAACAATGTGCAAGCTCATCGAACGAGCTGGTGCAGACGATATACTTACAGTGGATATCCATGAGGAAGAGATAATGGCAAACTTCGCAATCCCGGCGTACAACCTCACCGCCATGCCCCTCATCGGGCGATATATCGAGCGCCTAGACCTACGCGATCCCGTCGTGCTGGCGCCGGACCAAGGGGCATTGCGCCATGCCAAGCGAGCCGCGGCCGAATTCATGGCAGACTACGATTACCTCGAGAAGGCCAGGCAGACATCCACTAGGGTTGTGACGCGGCCGAAGCGGTTGGATGTTTCCAAGAGGGATGTGGTGATCATAGATGATATCATTAGCACTGGGGGCACCGTCATCGAGGCGGTAAAGATCCTCAAAAAACAGCGGGCGCGCGAGATCTATGCGGCGTGTACACATCCAGTGTTAGTTGGAAATGCCCTTCGAAAGATAATTGCAGCTGGCGCGCGAAAGGTTATCGCGACCGATACCATCGAACACAAGACAAGTGTGATATCGGTTGCGCCCGTTATAGCTGAGGCAATCCGCTAGGGTTCTCAAATGGAAAGGCTGATGTTCCTACTTTCGGGCGAGCATTCAACTTTGCCCGCAGCTGAGGCGATCGCGGCCATCAAGGCGGAGCATCGCACTTACAAGGTGATCGAACAACTGGACCAAGTCCTCATCGCGGAGAGCAAAGCTGAACCAGATGTCCTGGCTGCGAGGCTTGGAATGTGCCGTGAGATATGCTGGCACCTCTGCACCTCAGATGTCGATGAAGTTTTGGATGCGGTGAGCAGCTCGGATATCGTTGACCTCGTACCACACGGTCGAACCTTCGCCGTGAGGGTGAGGCGCGTGAAGCGTTATTCGTCGGATGTAAATGTTTTAAAATTAGCGACGGAAATAGCAGATCTCATAGCGAGCGAAATCGAGTTCAAGGTCGATCTCATCAGGCCTGACGTTGAAATTTTAGGTGTCCTCACGGGCAATCGCTGCGTCATCGGGCTGACGGCCGCACGAGTGGATCGCGCGCAATTCAACGAGCGCAGACCGACGATGAGAGAAGCCTTCCATCCTGGGACCCTGATGCCTTTGCTGGCGCGTTGCATGGTGAACCTCGCGAGGACGCCTCGGCGCGGAACCCTGCTCGACCCATTCGCAGGCGTAGGAGGAATTTTAATAGAGGCGGGCCTGATAGGCGCGAAGCCGATGGGGGTAGACATTGACCCTGAAATGATAGAGGGCGCTAGGCGAAACCTCGATAGCGTCGGCGTGAAGGACTATCAGTTGATCGTGGGTGATGCTAGGCAGCTGCCATTCACCGAGGTCGACGCCGTGGCCACAGACCCGCCATTTGGACGCCAAGCTACCACAGCTGGGCAACCGCTCGAGAAGCTTTACAAGCAGGCGCTGCCGTCCATCGCGGGGGCACTCAAGCGAAAGGGATATGCATGCGTCACCTCGCCGGCTGGCCTCGAACTCGAAGGGCTCGCCAAGGATGCCAATTTGAGGTTGATTGAGCGCCACGAGCAGCGCGTGCATAAGAGCCTGACCCGCCTAATCTATGTGTTCAGGAGGAAGTGACGTGAAGTTGATATTTCTGGGCACGAGCGGGAGCATTCCAACCACCGAGCGCAACTTGCCCGCGATAGCGCTGCGGAGGGATCGCGAGTTGCTGTTATTTGATTGCGCTGAGGGCACCCAGCGGCAGATGGTGCGGGCGGGTGTAAGTCCGATGAGGATAAAGGCCGTTTTTCTGACACATTTTCACGGCGACCATTTCCTCGGCTTGCCCGGCCTCGTACAAACTCTAGCCCTCATGAACCGCACGGACGAACTCCAGGTCTACGGGCCACCAGGCACAGCAGAGCTCGTGGAAAAGCTCCTCGGCTTGGGCTATTACACCCTGACGTTCAAGGTGCAAGCGTATGACATAGAGCCAGGTGGGAAGCTCAGGCGCGAGGGGTATACCATCAAAACGTGTGAGGTCGAGCATACAGTCCAGAGCTTGGCTTACGCCGTCATCGAGGACGATAGGCCCGGAAAATTTTATCCTGAGAAAGCGACCGCCCTCGGCGTCAAAAGTGGGCCAGATTTCTCGCGCTTTCGGGCTGGACAAAGCGTCGAACTAGCGAGTGGACAGGTGGTGAAACCTGAGCAGGTGATGGGGCCGCCGAGACCTGGAATGAAAGTAGTGTACACTGGCGATACTAGGCCGTGCGAGAGCGTGGTCGAGCTTGCCCGAAATGCCGACGTGTTGATCCACGACTGCACGCTCGCGAACGAGCTCTTGGATAAGGCGATAGAGAGCGGCCATTCGACGCCTTGGGAAGCTGCTGAAATCGCGAAGAAAGCAGGCGTCAAACAGCTCGTACTCATCCACATAAGCCCGCGCTACGTCGAAGATGCCGTGCTGCTCGAGGAAGCGCAGCAGGTTTTTCCGAACGTGATTGTGGCAAAGGACTTGATGGAACTTGAGGTGCGGCCCAAGGATGAAACATGATGCTCATCCTGCTCTGGTTGCTCCCCGTGGTCGACGTTTTTGCGCTTAAGCGGATTCTAAATTATTACCGCTCGCTGGGGGTTCAAGTGCCATGGGGCCACGCGAAGGCAGGAGTCATCGAGCGGTGGATCGGCTACATGCCTGCGGGCTTCATCATAAGCTGGATTGCGGGCTTTCGATTGGCATTCCTAGTGATTTTTTCTGTTCTCGCGCTCCTTGGACCAGTAGAGCTCTACCTGATGTACCGTGGGGTATGGCCGTGGAAGTTCTTCAGGAAAAAACCCTTCAAATCAACGGCTAAAATCTTCCTGCTCGAGGGCTACAATGTCATCGGGTACTATTTGCTCGGGGCATTGCTCGCGGCGCTTTTTAGTATTTGATCTCTCGGATCGGCTTTCCCTCGCGGGTTCGGGGCGCGAGGTAGTCAATCAGGCGCTCGATGTCGGGAGCCTCCAAAGTCACCACGATCGGGCCCAAGGGGGACTCACCGTCTGTAAAGCTCACCTTTCCGACCGTCGCCACCTGCTTGTTCAACATGACCCTTAGAACGTTGCCATGTAGCCCCCGCTGCATGACGCTCCTCGCAGAATCCAAGATCATCTGCAACTTCAGCAGCTGGTGAAATCTATCAAGGGCCCCAACTTCAGTTGATTCACCGACGAGGAAGTTCCCGACCGTGCTAAGCTGTAGGGTTGGGAATATTTTCTTCACAGCTGCCTCAACCTTGGCTTGGTCCTCTGTTGGCCTAATCTCGGCCTCCACGCGTAATTTCAACAACGCTTGGCACCAGCCATGATTTTTTCGATGATTTCAGCTGCCCTGCGGCGGTGCTCGGTCAAAGTCCCTTCGTTAATCAAAGTGAAGTTAGCTGATGCGAGCGCCTCATCTAGACCCCAGCTGAGTTCCCGCGCGTCCTTTTCACGAAATGCCTCCAAGCTTTCAACGTCGTCCGCCCTCCCACGAGCCGCGATTCTGGAATAGCGCGCCTTCTCGCTAGCGGAAACTGCCAGTAGATAAAAGCGGTTGCCAAACGCCCTGCGAAACTTCTCAACCTCTGCTGAGCCGCGTATGCCATCGACGGCCACGGCTCGCTTGCCCTTGCCTCGCTCCTCGATCAAGGGGATACAGCGAGTTGCTATAGCAGCCGGTCCTTCATGCTCCCTGAGTTCGTTCGCGACAATCCCGACGTTCGCCTCGTTCAGCTCGAGCCCCCGGCGCTTGACTTCTTCCCAAACCACATCGCCCATCCGGACGCAGGGAATATCGAGCTTTGAAGCTACCTTAGCTACCTCGGTCTTGCCCGAGCCGGTGAGGCCGACGATGCCTATAACCGCAAATCCTCGCATCATAACTCGACCACGATCAGCGTCGTGGTGTTCGTGACGCCGGGTATACCTCGAATGTCGCCGAATACGGCCTTGGTGAGCTTTTCGAGCGAGTCGACCTCAATTCGAGCGATGACGTCATACGGCCCCGCGACGCACTCCGCTCGCCTGACGCCGTCGATGGTCTTGACTTTCCTAAAAACCTCCGCGGTCTTTCCCGGCTCTGCGGATATCAGGCTGTAAGCATTTACCATCCGCGCACCTCCTATCGATTTTATGCTGGCTTCCTTTAAACTTGTTTTCTCCCCTTCTTTCGGTTCTCGGAGCTAAGGTTCGAATATCTTTCAACGGGGGAGTTGAATATTTTTCAACTGGGGGGTTGAACAACTGGGGAGTTTAAAATATCGATCCAATTTCCTCCAAAAGCGCGGCGTCCAAGCTTTTCAACTGGGGAGTTTAATCGGAAGAAAGCCGTTTCTCCTTTAAAAACCACCTTTCCCCAAAATTCAACCGGGGAGTTGAATTCAGAAACGAAGGTTTGACGGGATCGTGGAGTTTATATCTCGGCGGGCGAGGGCAGAACTCGTCGAACTTTTATGCGATAACGGGTGGTCTATCGTCGGGATCGCCGGTGAGGTTGGCGTGACTCCTCAAGCCGTCTATAAATGGTTGGATCCAAGGAAAACTCACCCATCGAACTACAACCTCCGAAAACTCCTTAAACTCGCCTTGGATGCGGATCCAAATCGGACATTAAAATTGCTCAGGACCGAGGCGTCTGAGTTCCAACAATTGATTCGATGTCTAAGTGCCAAAGCTGGAATTCAACTGGGGAGTTGAATTTTTCGAAGTCCAATTTTTTAAACTGGGGAGTTTAACCGCCGACTCATTTTCCCTCGAAACTTCTCCGTTGATTTTCAACCGGGGAGTTGATCAACTGGGGGGTTTAAACCTAAGATGGTTTAACTTATTCATTTTCAACCGGGGAGTTGAAACTAGGACTCAGAAAAATGGCTAGATATGACTTGAGCTACTTATCGAAAAACTTGCTTGATCGAACCATATTATTTGAGGAACTTTTTGATGCCTCTGAGTCCGATCTCCCTGAGTGTGTCGGCCTCCGCCTGGGTCCTGCCCTCGAGCACCATGCGCGCCTTTGGCTCGGTGCCGGATGGCCGGATGAGCAGCCAGCTTCCATTTTTTCGATTGACCCTCAGGCCGTCGATCTCAAGCGTGTCCCGTACCTCGTCGACGTTTGCGAGCAGGTACTCACGGATCTCGCGCATGAACCCCTCCTTCCGCTCGTCGGGGCACGCGAAGTCCTCGGAGTACATCGGGTAGTCTGGCACCCCCGAGGCTATTTTAGATATGGGCTTTCGCTCGAGGGACATCAGCTCGAGCACCTTAGCGGATCCCAAAATGCCGTCCATCCACTTGCCGAACTCAGAAAATATCAACTTGCCAGGCTCCCCGGCGAACACTGCCTCATGCTCGAGCATCGCCTCATGTATATTGCCGAGCACGGTTCGAACGGTTCGCCCCCCAGCTTTTTTAACGACCTCCTCTATCCCAACTGAGGTGTTGATGCTAGTTATCACCGTCCCGCCTCCTCGGGATTCGACCGCGCGTTTCGCAAAAAGGGCGATGAGCGTATCGTGCTTTATGAACTTACCATTCTCGTCTATAGCTGCCAGTCGATCGGCATCCCCATCGTGGGCAAACCCGACATCCGCCCCGACCTCCCGCACGGTGTTCATCAAATCTCCGAGGTTCCAAGGCTGGGGCTCCGCAGCTCGCCCTGGAAAATGGCCGTCGGGATTTGAGTTGAGAGTGACAACTTTGCAGCCTAGCTCGCGGAGCAGGTAGGGCGTCACCACCGAGCCGGCCCCGCTGGCGCAGTCCACGACGACCTTAAAACCTCGTTTGACTTTTACAGCACGCTTGATCGCACTTATGTAACGGGGTATCGCATCGGGATGGCTCCGCACGCTGCCGAGCGAATCCCAGCCCGCGCGCTTGAGTTCCCCGCCGAACACCAAGCCCTCCATCTCGAGCTCCTGGTTAGGCAGATACTCCATGCCGTCTGGGCCGTAAAATGCGACCCCGTTGTCAGGTGGGGGGTTGTGAGATGCTGTGATCACCGCTCCAGCCCTTGCACCGAGTTCCCTGGTGGTGAAGGCGATGCACGGTGAGGGCGCGAGACCTATATCAACGACGTCGCAACCGCCAGCCAGTAGACCAGCCGTGAATGCATGCTGCAACATCTCGCCAGAAGTGCGGGAATCCCTTCCGACCACCACCTCTCCCCCCTCGACATGGGTGGCGAGCGCAAGCCCGAGCTTCAGCATCAGCTCGGGCGTCACCTTCGTGGCAATCGACCCTCGAATGCCTCGAGTTCCGAAGAGTCTTTTGACGGCCATGCCATCGCCGAGCCAAATTAAGTGTTTTTGAGCCTTTTATTTTACTGGATGGAATGTAAATTGGATTGAAATCAGGGGTTAATTCATGAAGGCCGAACAGCTCCGCAAAGCGCTCAGGCGATATGCCGAATCCCAGGGCTTCAAGTTAAACCCGGATGAAAAATTCGTTGATTCCATCATTCAGGGGCTGTTGAAGAATGAGGCCAAGTACGGCTACAGATATTGCCCATGCCGCGTGGTCACGGGCGATAGGGCGAAGGATGCGAAAAACATTTGCCCGTGCGTCTATCATAAGGACGAGATTAAAACGATGGGCCATTGCCATTGTGGGCTTTTCGTCGCTAAATGAACTTGAACTATCAACCAATTGTTATCAAAAGAGTGGATGTCCGAACACTTCTTCGTAGGTGTAAATCCTACCGGCTTCGGAGTCTTCTTGGGCCTCGCGAAGAGCTCGCAGAGCGCGGGGGTCGGTCATCTCCTCAAGGGTCGCCATTAAGCTATTGTATTCATCCGCCCCGATCATGACTGCAACCGGTTTCCCCTTCCGGCTGATCACGATTTGCTTTCCCAATTCCGCGTCCCGAAGTAACCGGGTTAGCCCTCTATGAGCTTCCTTTACACCCACAACCGTTTTTGCCATCCCGTCCGCCCAATAAATATTATTTGAAGCCGGATATTTTACTAACCCATGACGGAGTCGAAATTAAGCTTTTGCGAGCAATTTAACGGCTTCGATAGCGACGCTGATGGCTTCATCAATGCCCGCGTGGGGATCAGCGATTTTGCCTATCGGACCCACGATCGCCAGCACGGCACCGCTCCGAAGGCCTCGGATGCTACAAATGGTGTAGATAGTTGAGCACTCCATCTCCGTGGCGAGCACGTTCGCGCGCTGCCAGATCTTCCAACGCTCAGCAGCCTGCTCCCCCAGTGGCACCCGCTCGGGATCCTCGGAGTAAAAGGCATCCTTGGAGAGCGTTAGGCCGACGTGGTACTTTGTCTTCAGTCTCCTCGCAACCTCGATGAGGGCATTTGTGACCTCAAGGTCGGCTACTGCGGGGTAACTAATGGGCACGTATTGTCTCGAGGTCCCTTCCTCCCTGACAGCAGCGCTGGCTATCACCACTTCACTTGTCTTGATTTTTGGATTGACAGCTCCAGCCGTGCCCACTCTGATGAACGTGTTTGCCCCACACTCGGCGAGCTCCTCCACAGCAATCGCGGTCGAAGGACAGCCTATGCCAGTCGAAGTGACAGATATCGGCACTCCGGAAACCTTGCCAGTAAATGTCCGGAATTCTCGGTTGTAGGCGATTTCCCTCGCGTCATCAAATTGCTTGGCGATCAGCTCCGCCCGCCCAGGATCACCAGGCAGCAGCACCCACTTAGCAACCTCCCCAGGCTTGACGCGGATGTGATACTGCATGCCTTCCCTAGGCCTGTACTCTCGCAACCGAACACCCACCGAAGAGCTACTCGCCCCCGCGTTTAAAAGGTTTGTAACGGCACGACTTTTCTTTAAAAAGCAAGTCATGTTTCTGGTCGCGTTTTTAAGCGCCAACCCTCCTCAAAATCCCCCTTTTGAACTTTTTGAAGTCACCTAACCTGTTTTCAATCACATCATAGACCAATTTATCATCTACCGTTCCGTACCTGTGAACTAGGATATTTCTGAAAGCTCTCATCCGCCTTAACATGTCCGCCAGATCTCGGGAGATAACTTTAGCATCTTGAAGTTTTCTGAAGAGGTCTTCCTCCTCCGCTGGGAGCCCGAGCCTCATATTCGCCACGAGGACGTTGCACACACCGATGACGCATTCGATGGAGATGTGAAGAAGCCTTTCGCACGCCCTCCGCTTCTCAATCGACTCCTTGTACTCTTCATAGCTCTTAGGGGCGATTTCCCTGAGTTCGTTAAGATGGGAGTCAAGTTCATCCAACTTCGCCAGAATCCTTTTCCTATCGAGCACCAGCAACAGCCCCCAGGTAGTTGAGGTAAACTGGCTCGAACTGTTCGAACTCCCTCACCGTTCGGAGGGCGAGCTCATAGAGTGCGGACTCGTCCTTGCAGAATTCGATCTTTCCCTCCCTAAGAGCCCTGATTTTTATATAGATGGGAAGCTGGTCGAACACTTGGACATCGAAGCCCTCGCCAGCGAGTGTGAGATACTCCAATTTCTTCCTAGAAAGGTAGAGTTCGTCGTACCGTTTTGGTAGTAAGATGAGGCAGAGGTCAACATCCGAATGCTTTTCTCCCCTAGCATAGCTCCCGAATGAGAGGATTGCTAGGGCATCCTTGTCCTCCATAGCCCTTCGCTTGAGCCTTTCAATGACATTTGAGATCTCGTTCATGGAAATTCACAATTATAGTTCGTCGACACATAAGAAAAAGGTTTCCCATTCGTGCTGAAAGCTTTCATTTCCTCCTCAGAATGGTTTCTGGGAGGATGTATCTGTTAAACATAAAAACTCTTAGAATACTTTTTAGGATGAAGGAGTTGGTATATTTAAATGGAGGCATTAAAGAATGAGAGGAGGTATAAAATTGGGGGGCAGCCGGTCAAAAGGTATGTCGTTCTCGGGCCCGTCGCTGTTCTCAGTGCTAGCTGCGCCAATCCACCGGAGAGGATGGGGGATGAAGGATAAAGGTAAGGCACTGTCATCTGTAATGACGTTTGCTATACTTATCTCATCCATCTTATTTGTCGTGACGTCATCGCCATCGGTAAAGATCGTTTCAGCATCTCCAGATAATTTTTTTGGATACCAGACGCCAGGTGGAAATTCAGATAGTCTACAAAACTGCATTAGAGGTTCTGTATTTACTTGCCCAACGGACGGAACGGCAGACAACATTAGTGCCTATATGACAATATATGATGTGACATCGGTAAAATATGCCATCTACAAGCACAGCGATAATAGCAAGGTTGGGGAGACAGAATACTATGACACTGGGCAGGACTGGACCGACTGGGACCCTCATTGGTATACCTCGTCTTTTATCACCAAACCAACCTTGACTGCTGGGGAAAATTATGTTTTGGTTGCATTCGGAACGGGTCAGGGATGGGGTGATCCATGCTTGTATTACGATACTGGAAGCACTGACCAAGGACATTACCAAAATCGTAACTGGAATGATGGATTTCCTTCTACGGCAAGTTTCACCCACGATAACAGGGAATACTCAATTTATTGCACTTACACTCCAATACTCATACCTGGAAAGCCTGTCCTGTTTAGCCCAGAAAACAATTACCACACAGCGGACAACACCCCAACCTTCAAGTGGGTCCTAGGCGCACACGCCGAAAACCACCGTCTTCTCGTCGATGATGATTCCGATTTCTCATCGCCCATCGAGAACCGCCTATTCGGTGCGACGGACAACACCTATACCCCAGCACCCGAGAACAGCCTCCCCTATGACAACTACTTCTGGAAGGTGGTCGCGATCAAGGGGGGGAACGAGAACGAGTCAGATAATGTTTGGACGTTTAGCGTGGACAATGCCAGCGTCGAGGTCTCCATCTCACCTTTGGAGGATAATGTGGCGCCAGGTGATAACCTCACCTTCACCGTAACCGTCAAGAACACAGGTGCAGTTTCGGATAACTACACGCTTGAAAACTCCGACAACCGTGGCTGGGTCCTGAGGCTCGAGAATAACGCGCTCACGGTCCCAGCAGGTGAGAACCGTGAGACGACGCTGACCGTCACCATCCCGGAGAGCGCCTTGTACTGCACACGCGATAACATCCGCATCACCGTTGAATCTCAGACCTATCCGACGGTGGGCGACAACGCCAGCTGTATTGCTCATGTCGCCTTCGTCGTGGCGGTCGAGGTTTCGATCTCTCCTGAGAATAAGGAGAACTTCCCCGGTCGCACTCTCTCATACACGGTCACAGTCAAGAATAAGGGCTCGATCTATGACAATTTCATGCTTGAAGACAACGACAACGCTGGCTGGACCCTGGCGCTCGAAAACGATATACTTAGGGACATCGCGCCGAGTGATAACCGAACGACAACTCTCACTGTCACGATTCCGGCGGGCACCCCTTACGACACATGGGATAACATCACCGTCACTGCGACCTCGCAGACAGATAACACCGTGAGCGATAATGCCAGTTGCTTGGGTCATGCTATCAGTCCAGGCGTCGAGGTCTCGATCTCACCGAGTGAGAACGAGAACTTCCGTAGGGGCAAGCTCAGGTTCACCGTCACAGTCACGAACCCCAGTTCGCTCAGCGATACTTACACGCTCGAGAACAGTGATGACCTTGGCTGGGTCATGTCGATCGATAACAAGGTCACGGTTCCGGCTGGCGGATCCAGGAACGTCACGCTTATAGTTGTCATCCCCTCTGACGCCTCGTACGATGTCTGGGACAACATCCTTGTCACCGCCACCTCCCAGGCCGATAACGCGGTCGAGAACAGTGATAACTGCAGGGCTCGCGCCCTCCCGCCCCAGGTTCAGGTCTCGATCTCACCGAGTGAGAACGGGAACCTGCGTGGGGGCACGCTCATTTACACTGTCACGGTCACGAATCCGACGACCTTTTCCCAGGACACCTACACGCTCGAGAACGTGGATAACCTTGGCTGGACCCTATCGATTTCTCCCACGGT